>TARA_R110002003_G_scaffold106_13_pt1 | contig 36820 bp, 28 predicted proteins | sample TARA_R110002003 | Tara Oceans TARA_R110002003 (sample SAMEA4396441) | marine metagenome | biome: Westerlies Biome; feature: [SRF] surface water layer (ENVO:00010504); material: water (ENVO:00002006), including particulate matter (ENVO:01000060) such as... | depth 5 m | reverse complement strand
TGCCTCACTGCCTCAGCATATTCACATCTTCCTCTCGTGATCACGGCTTCCACATCTTATCACTCTTTGTCTCAAACCTTGTTGCAATTGCCATACTCCATGTCCTCGCTCGCGTGTTTACTTGATGTTACTCACCGCATGCAGCTGCACGTGTGCCGCAAGGAATGCAATGCTAAATGAGTACACAGCGCCCAAAAGTACCTTTCTAGCCCGCGCGACAGAAGTATGAAAAGAGCAACAACCCCGCCCAAGGGCATGGACCGAGCAGCACGTATAACAGTGCTGACAGTGGCTCCAGACTGACGAGAGATACAAGTAGCATTCAGCCATTCGATAGCCTGAACTCGCCTGACGTGCATGGCTCAAGCACAACGCCATACACAGGAACTGAAGGAAGAAGCATACCCGTCAAGGCAGCGCCACTTGCGTCAAAGCACGCACTATCATCCATCCGCGCCTGCTACTCTACACGCATTCATCCCCTCCCCTTATTCTTCCCAGGCAAGCAAGCCTTATACTCATTCGCATACTCCTCCGCCAAGTGCTGGAAGGGCCGTACCCTCCGCGGCCCATGTGTAGGCACATTATCGAGCCAGTTCTCGATACCCCTCGCGTTGAAGGGCGCCTCGCCATCGGCCCTGCCTTGCGCTTGCGGCTTGGCTCTGGGGCGCGATGGGCCTTGGACTTGGTCGGCGCGCGCTGCTGGTGATGGCTGCTGCGGCGCTGCGCTGGGACTGGGACGGTGCGCGGGCGGTTGTATGGCACGAGAAGAGTGCGAGGAGGGATGCTGCGCCTCGGGGCTTGCGCTGGGCTTTTCGGGCGCGGGTTGGTCTTGTGCGCTGGACGAGGCATCGAGTTGCGCCTGTGGTTCACGCTTTAGACTGTCTTCAGCTGCTGTCTCTGCTTTGGGCTCGCTCGGTGTCCTGAGCCTGACTGCGGGCTGTTTGTGCTGCGCTGCTTCGGGCGCGACTTGGAGCTCTTCAAGGGAAGTGTCGGACTGCTCCTCTGGCTCGCTTTGCTCCACTGGCTCGTCCTTAGTTCGCCCATCAATGCCGCTCTGCTCCGCGCCATCGAACTCAAGCCGCTCCAGCTCGTGCTCGGAAGGCTCATGTTCCTCCTCGTGCCCTCGCTCAAGCTGCTTCAACTCCTGCTCCTGAGGCTGATGGCTCGCCTGCCAGAGTTTAAGCTGCTTCCTAGGCTCGCTCACGAGCAAGGACTTGACTCCAGCACCTCCCACTTCCGGCGCCGCAATTGCAGAGTCCCTCCTGTCTTCAATCCGCATCGTCCAAAGGTAGCAGTTGACAGCAGCATGCCAGGCCTGTTCGTACTCGAGATCGATGGTTCCGCAATCAGCACACTGCCACTCCACTGCGCCCTCCGGACAGCACTTGCGGCTGGGGTAAACGTCTGCTGCTGGTGCAGGTCGTGTGTCAAGGTAGAGCTGGAGTGCGGTCGAGGCGGTGCACTCATCTTCCAGTATCGCGGGGATGCGGTTGAGGGCGTGACTTAGGGCACTGAGGCCTGGATTTGGGTAGTCGTCCTGGGGGTTATAGCCTGACGATAGTGCTCGTTCCTTTAGAATAGCGAGCCTTATGCGCAAGGCGCTGTCGTATGGCGGACAAGTAGCGCTGCCCGCGCTGAACCAGAGATGTTCGTAGAGGAGGTCCAGGATCTCGCAGCGGACACATTGCTGCTGGACACTGCCTTCGTTGCAGCACTTGGGGAACTCAAGTGCATGTGTCGGCGTGGCGTCTTTCTGTTCGGTGTCAGGCACTTCGTTGGGTGTGTTCGAAAATGGAGCTTCGGTGTGGGATGTTTTTGACCCGGGCGTTTCTGTTTGGGGCGTGTCAAAACGCTTTTTCCGGTCTGGGGTCACAGGCTGCGTTTTACTGCTAGATGCCTTTGTTGACGATTCGCCCTGGGACGTTGTATTGGCACCTTCGAGAGCTCCGCTCTGAGTGCCTGGATCTCGATTTGCCGTATTCCCGGGGGCAGGCGTAGGAGATGCGCAGTCGCATGCCTGTTGGAGAGCGGCGGTCGGACAGCACCATGCTGTATCATCGTTCTTCGATACAGATGCAGTGGATACGCTGGCTTCAGCTTGAGGCTCAGCGACAGTCTCTTCTTTCTTCAGTCTCTCCAAGCGGGCAATCTGCAATTTCGCATCCTCGATATCTTTTGCCAGCTTCCCCTCTATATACAGGCTGTGCCACTCGCCGAATGCCTCCTTCATGCATTTGAGGACATCATGGCTCGTGACGCCGTAATCATTCCATACCTCGGATGCGAAGTGAAAGCTCTCGCGCCCGTCGAACCGGAAGCTGAAATGCAATGTTACCGTATGCACCGGAGGTTCGCACAGACGGATATTTTTCCACTGTTTGTAATTCAGCTCCATGGATTTGCCAAAGTCTCTGTTATCTTCGAGAAACTTCAGTCTTAGCGGCTGTCCGGGCTCATAGACCCTCAAGCTGTGCAGGCCTTTTCGGATATTTTCGAAGGCGGCATTGTAGTTCCTGATCGACGGCCCTGCTTGACACACGGTCCATATGAACTGGGACCGCTCATCGGGATCGTCAGGGTCCGGATGTGGCTGTATGATAACCTTGAGAGCCAGGAACGGGCTGTCACTGGCATCTCCACCTTTTTCGTACTGATCGGGAGCATTTTCCCGGTGGAGCATGTACTCGTTGAAGAGCACGTTGCTAATGGCTGGATGTTCTTTGACGGTGGACTTCCAATATTGTGACACCTGCTGCAGGCGTATGAACTCCAGCCACTCGCAGTGAACCAAAATAAGTTCGACGACTGTTGATGGAAGTCGAAAGGTGCTCATTCCTGCTCTTACATGGAAAGGTTGATCCTTAATGGCTGTGTCAGGAGCGAAGCTGCCATTCACATGGTTGTCGGTAGTTCCGTTCATCTCGGTTTACCTTTCAATATTGCCGTGGGGTTTTCGTGCTGCTGAGGATGTGTCTTTTTGTGTCTCGCACTCTGGCATAGCACACATTTTAACCTACTGGAAGTCTTCTGGTACTCTAGCAATTTGTTAAAATCTGGTAGCATACTGCCCGCCCAGCGAGGCTCTGCCACGCACTAAGATGACTTTGGTACGGGTCACGGCAAATGCGTATGCATGGAAAGAACACGACAGTCAACGCCCATATCTGGAAACTCGTGTCACGCCGCCTTTACTAGTACTGGCTTCGTGATGCTTGTGCTATCACACATCTCTGTAGTAATCATTGATGCCAACTCGTCATTGCTGCTCCAAGATATTTCAATTCGACTTTTGTGACTCCAAGATATCACAGATAATGGCAACATAATTCATTAGTGCTATGACGGAAGATTACGCGACTGGTGAGAAATGCAAAAGCAGCGTTATAGTCCTGAAATGATTGCTCGAGGTTTGATCCACTCGAATAAGATGTACCGATGCGCCACTTACCGGTAAAGGTAAAGCGTGATGCAAGTGAGTGAGGAGAAAGAGCGTCGCCCCAAACGCGCCGACCGGACTTCGAGACGCGCCAGCAGCCCCACCAATCAACGACCCCGCTCACCAACATCACCACAACTGCAGCCGCCCTCAACACCGATGTCTTCAACGCGCACCATGTCTACGCTTGACGACCTGCCTCCCGAGATCCTGTTCGAAGTTCTGCACTACACTACGATTACGTACAACCGATGTCCCACACCCCCACACCCTCTCAACGCTGTCGCTAGCACATCCAAGCACCTGCACGCCGTCGTCGAGGAACACACTCGCGGCCTGCTCAAGCAACACGCGCACTTCACACCACCGAGGAACTCCAAAACCTTCTCATGCCGGAAGAAATGGCTCGCAGAAACCTGTCAATTCTGTCGTCGCAAGAGCCAACGGCGTGCAATCCTCTATCGAGGCATAACATGCTGTCGCCTATGTGATAAGCAAAAGTACCCCAAAATGGTGCGTTCTAATCCAGTTCCTCAGCCCCGGGAATGGGGGCTGTCCGAAGTGCGACTGCAGCTAACATCGTAGTGCCGACTAGACCATGACGCAGGCCACAAAAGATCACTGCCTGTCCAAACTCGACCTCTTCACTCCAAACGCTCTGCACCCCACGCTCCCTCCGCTTACCATCGGCCTCACCACCGTCATGAGCAGCGCATGCACCATGATTCTGGAGCGGGACGTGCTAGCGCGTCACCGGCTCATTCAACAAATGCTCGATCCGGACGTGAAGATGGGCCGCAGACCGGCGGCGCATGATCGCATCATTGCGCATATGGGGTTGTACTATTGTTGTGGCAATGGGAGTACGATGGGTGGGTGGAGGAGGGCGCCGAGGCTGAGTGAGCAGGCGTTGGAGAAGGCGAGTAAGAGCATGCGGAGCGAGGAGGGGCGGAGGGAGTATGTGAGGAAGGGGCTGGAGCGGGAGTGGGCGGCTATGGGGATGGGAGGGGAGAAGACGAAGGGGTATGAGGATGATCCGTTGGAGATTGAGGAGTTGGATTGAGATTGCGGATGGGGATGAGATGTGTGGTTTTTGATGGCCAGTTTGACGGAGTGAGGTTTTATGATACCCAACTACATTGATCTTCTGACAGAGTAATACGAGGCTTTACAACATACTACTGCTTCATTCCCTCATCTCGCTGGTCCTCGCCCAATCCACACCTTGTAACTCCGAAATGGCCCTTTCCGCTTATCAGTGTTGTTATACTGATACGGAGGACCCAGCGTCAACTGATTTGTATTGAAATACAACCAGCCATCCAACACTGCCATTGAATCCGCATGCTGAATCATCGCGTTCCGCACCAATGTCTTGACCACATAATCCTCCGCGGCAATCAATCCTGGGCCTCCAGGAGCATTCCCGTTGACAGTCATGTTCTGCTCCGACTTGAGCGTGTCAACGTAGTAAATCGCATTTTGCTCACTCGCGGCAATATACACACGGCCACGATCGTCAGCCGTGAAGCCAGCTTGCTCGGATGCGATTTGACCTGGGTTCTGGACTGCGGCGAGGACTTGTGCGTCAGTCATACTTGTGTCGACCAATGTTTCCTGCGAGATGTAGTAGAACCGACGGGATGCTAGAACGCCCCAGTAGAAATTTCCGGAGGCTGTGGTCGAGGTTAGCAAATATGGTGCTGCTGTCGATGAGAATCCACGCGTGACTGACCTAAAGCTATGCCGTCTGCAGCGGTCGTGATGTGGCCCCTTTGTGTGCCGTTCCATCTGTAGATGAGTTCGCCGTCGTAGGAACCCACATACTTCTCGTCTGCTCGCACGACGCTCGTGTTAAATAGTCTTCTCACTCCTGCGCCGTTTTCCAGGTCGATAGCAAGCAGAGAACTGTTCGTACTGGCGTCTGTGATAAACGCATACCCTGCTCTTCCGCCGAAAGTGGTGTTGACTTTGATGTCGTTCATGTTCATGCCATACGCCAGGAGCTCTTGAGGGATGGCATATGTCCGGATGTGCTCTGACGTGGTCTCGTTGAAGCTCATGAGTTTCGCGCCGCCATATATAGCATCTGAACCAGCAGATGCGCCCGCTGGGATGCCACTGTCCACCACCCACAGCCTGCCGCGGTCGTCCAGGATGATGTTTTGGACATTGATGAAGCAAGTGCTTGGATCCTGGCCCGCGGTGCAATTCTGCATGGTAGCATTGGGCCATGGCTTCTCGTCGTTGAACGAAGTGCAGATGACAACATTGCTGGGGGTCTGACCGGCATTTCGAGGGTATGTGAGGTAGAGATTGTGGTTGGTATCTACAGCCAGACCCGTGGAGGGCCTTTGACTATCATGAATGGCTTCTAACGGCGGGCCCACTACGTTGAAATCTTGTGGAAATGCTCCTTTGGTGTAGCCAGGGCCAAAGGGTCGGAAGTCGCCCGGCGGAGTGTCGAAGTATGTTGTCGCTAGAGATGATGTAGCAAAGACAACAAAACTGGAGATAAATCGATACATGCTGGGTGTCATGGATATTAGGATGGATGGACGCGGGGACTATCGTTCTACATTATGGTAACACTCAATTTCCCCGCAGTATGTAGACCCTTGCATGATAGACCTTGCCATGACGCGCTGTACATGCTGTTGTCGGTAATAACGTTCGGTACCCGCGGGAATATATGCCGGCTTGCATCTTAGATGTTGGAGGGGTTCGTGGTCCAATTTGGGTGATGACGTTGAAGAATGTGGCATTATGAGAGGACATGCACATCCAGAGGTTTCCTCTGGATACTCAACACTAGCAACTTGCTTATAGAATCATGCGCGCGGCACTCAAAGGTCATGGTGGATGATGGTGATGAGATGCGGCTGGTCAAGGGCGGATCGGCTCGATCCTGGGGCAATGACGCAGGAGCCTAGCGCGGGAAGGCACGAGCCCACGCGACTGCAGAAACGCGTCTTGGGAAAGCACAACCAGCCCACTTCAGCAACCACGAACTCCGCACAGCTGCCAAACCCACCGCCATGCGCAGCCCCAATGTCCACCTACGCATTGCAGACCAAGACAATGCTTCAGTCAGTCTCTAAAAGCCCCATACAACTTCTTGGGTTGGCTCCCAAACGCGACGAACCGAAGGCGCAGCTACCGTCGAAACGAAAGAGAGAGGCAATCTGCGGCCTGGGAAGCTCCAACAAGCCATTCACCATCAAGCCGTATCCCGATGCGCCACATAAAGAGCCAGCAACCTTCAAGCCCGTGCGGGTGATTGGACGATCGCAGCTGCCATTGACCTTCCTCGACACAACCTCCGACGAGAACTTCGCCGCCAATGCCCTGTTCTCCGCCCACATCGACGTCTTGGAGAATGATGAGGGACGCGAGGGTAGCAGCAAAGACGCGCCGAAGGTGCTGATAGCGCGTTATGACACCAAGAGGACAGTATATGCCGTTGAGCGAGTACGGCCACGAGTGTACAGCATCTGCAGGCTTGCCAGCTGGCTGAAAGAGAAGGACGTGGGAGACTTGTGGGATCCGTCGAACTTGGAAGCATACCCTGTATTGCCACAGCCGAAGAACAGTACAGCGACAGTTGGAGAATGGTGGCAGCATGCTGCCATAGAACCCCAGTCTGCAGAGCGGCCAGCGAAGCGACCGCGAATGTCAATGATGCGAAAGCAGGTGCCAAAGCCTACGAAAGACACGACACAGCGCTTCGATAGCCCTGTGACCAGCGAGACCCAGGCAACGAGTGCAATCCCTGCCGATATTCCGGCTGAGCCGCTACAACCGCCCTCCCCACAGGAGCAGCTCGAGTCGCTGGTGCAGCAATACCTGGACACGGTTTACTTGTCCAAGACATCCCTGGCATACTTTGCGAAAGGTCCCATTACTCGGATACGCAACGCTTTCACCTCCCCCGAGGAAGGTGCACCACCCACACATGAGCTGGTGACCTTCTTGAGATCAATGCTTCTCAGTCCGAAGGCTAGTGAGAAGAAGTACTACGAGAAACTGCCCGCCACCATCAAGGCTCTTCCGCCAGGAAGCTTCTCGGACGAGGAAGCGGCTGCGGTGGATGGTAAGGTGAAGAAGTCGAAGAAGAAGTTGAAGCTCAGTCGCGAGGGCCTATATCCACACGAGGAGGCTTTAATCAAGCGTTGGTGGACCTCAGATATGCCTAATAGCGACAATCGTGGTGACGAAACCATGGAGCAGCGCATCAGAAGACGCATCGGCGATCTTCGAGTACGCGAAACACTGGCACAATTGACACTCATGCTGGAGGTCATCGCACTTGAAGCCCTTTCAACATACAGGCCACCTCCCAACGAAGGCTCAGTAGAGAACGAGACGCAACCTCTGGATGACACACAATCAAAGCCAAAGAAACGCAAGAGGAAGCTCGATGATGTTGGTTTGCAATTGGACCTATTGCTAGACAGACTCTGCATTTGGCATGCGACCGAGGAGGCTGGCATTCTGGACTTTGACACGAAACCAACACATCACTATGATGATTCAGATGGAGCCACCAATGGTGGTGCAAGCGACCGACTCCGCGGCTTCTGCATCGAAGTCATCATACCCTTCTACATGAATCGTCTCCCAGAACAGGCACTCATGATCAACAAGAAGCTCGGTGGGCCGGCTCATACATCGCCACCAAAACGAAAAGCCATGAAGCCACCGGTCACTTCGCGCAAGTCGGGTGAGCCAAAAGAGCCGGAGGCGAAGAAGTCTCGACGGTCGTTGGCTAGAGTAGCCACTGATACTATGAGAAAGACAACAGAGCGGGTTACTCCATCTCTGAATCGATCCGCCACAGACTCGGCACTCTTCGCGGGCATCAAACGCGAAGTGAGCGAAGCCCCATTGTCGGCGATACCGTTCCAGCGTAGCCCTTCAAAGAACAACAGACGGTCTATGTCGCAGTTCCGACATCTCGAGGGACGCGAGCTTGACCTAACGACCCCATCGGCGGCAGTGACGGCAAAGTTGAAGCAGAAGCAGCGCGTTGAGGACGAGTTGAAAGAAGCAATAATTGCGTTGAAGAAGCCTAATCGAGGACTAGCTGCTGGCGGCTACGTTGAAGACATCGAACGACGTAGCCTTGGACCAGTCAGTAGATCTAGGAAGCAGGCAAATCCCACAAGAAAGGTGGTCAAGGATGTCCAAGTTACTGCCACCCCTCGGGTAGGTCGGAGAACAAAGGACATGATAGAGCAGACGCCAAACCACCACCACCATGTAGGCAACCCATTTGCACGGCTGTCAACGAATACAGCACGTCCGTCGAGCGACTTCTGTATTCCTTCCTCCGGTGCTCCTCAGTCAGCCTCAGTAGTTCCCGGAACGGTACAACGTAGCGCAACGGCCCGGCACTTAGCGCACGCCAGTATCGCCGAGACACCATCGAAGGCGCCGAACACGAAGACTTTTGAGTCAGGTGATGCTCGCAGAACCATCTTCGCAACACCGCTGAAGCCAACGCGTGCCTCTCAAGACACAGGACATTCGCCGGTGTCGCACATGTTTGAGTCACCGGCAAAGGTTGTTGGTAGCTCACCTCCCTCCAACACCAAGACTATGCCAGCTGTCCTTGCTACGCCTACGAAATCAGTCAATAGACTACCTAATGAGACAGCCTCAGCTGCATTCCCCAAACCAGTCCAAGAGACAGAGCCGAACATATACGCGGCCTTGGGCTGGGACGACGATGATGACTTGCTATAATGTTTGTTTCCTCCTTTTAGTTGCATAGCGAGCGTGTTGGGTCTAGCATTTGCATGGAGCATGTGGCGGCACAGTAGTGTACCAAAGTTTGGTCGTGTGTGCATGGTTATGGGCGGCACTGACGGGTGTGGCTATAGCAGAGCCGATGGTAGTTCGATCCAACCGAAGCCATCGTACAAAGTCGATGCGATATGAAATCATCTCGATGCATGAAGAATCTTACATGCCGTGCCGTTGTTTGCGTCAGCTGTCGTTCCTGTCATACAAGGCTCTCCATGGTATAGCATGCACGCACTGGCTCTGGGGTTGATGTCCTAACATGGCGAGATTGCAGTGCGCGATTGCAGTGCGCGATCCCGGCCTGGGTGGTGATCAGCATAGACACGTGTTAGTTCTGCGACTACATCAGCCTAGTCAGGCACATGAAGTCTGTCAAATGTCCGAGGCTACTACAACGCGAAATGCGTGTGACACGCGCACTACCTGCGCGACGCGTCGGTCCAGTGCAGTAACAAAATTTTACGCGAGTGATTTGGAGATGTTGTGTCAGGCATATGAACCCTATGCACCTGTGCAGCGCAGGGATCGACGGGACTGCACAACGACCCCTTGCAGCAGGGCGAATTGCACGCGAGATAGTCTGGAAATGCATCGAATCACGGCTCTAGGAGGATGATAAGTGCCATGCAATTTGCGGGCGGATCAGCCCCGGTCACTTAGCGTCTCCTTTCAAGCCATCAACAGGAGCGGGCCAACCGTCGAAAAAAGTTAACCAAGCTGAACATGTCAAGAGGCACGGGTGTGCCCGATGTCTTTCATTTCTCGAGTCCTGTCTTGCTCCCCGAGACACCTTTGCGACACAGAATCTCGCGATAGACGTGCTGCGGTGACATCTCGAATTCTCCGACATGCCTGCTGGTCCCACGAGCTAATATAGCTTACCGTGTACGAACAAGCAGCCATGGCCGTGGCAGCAGCATCCCGTCCCGTCGTCCATGGCCTCCCAAGCCCGCGCTCTCCAACGCTGAGCGATGCGGGCATGATCCTTCCGGTACACGAAGCCGGCCATGTTCGCAGTCTCTCGCCGAACCCCTACATCGAGCGACCGCCTTCGCCTCCAGTGTTGCAAACAAACATCGACCCGAGGCACGTCAGACTAGGAGCCGCACCCCAGAGCCGGCGCCGCGCTTCGCACCAGACAAAATCTCCGCTGTCAGCACAGAGCTCGCGCTCCACGCTGCGCACCATGGGCGACTCGGGTGCTGCAGCCAAATATGCGCCTGTCCACGACGACCCTCTGGCCTCGTCGCCCACCATACAGAATGGCCTGACCAGCAACTCGCCGAAAAGTTGGGCGGCGCACGACCAGCGCAGGCTCAGCAACGCGTCCAGCATGCGCAGCGAAGACTTCAACAACTGGCCTGGGTTTGACAGCCATGACAAGTTCGACGACAGCGGTCTGGGGCTGGATGAGCACGAGAATCGGGACCATTTTCCGACCGATGCCAACCACGACGAGATGGAGGGCGACCGATGGCTCGACCGACACGGCAGTGGCAGCGACGAGAGCGACGATCCCTACTCCTCAGCGGCCCTGAGCAGACGGGCAGAGATTATTCTGGCCAATGCGAAGAAGCGACTCAATGTAGGCGAAAGCGCAAGCTGGACGACATCCGGACGATGCTGACAAGTACAGGTCATGGAGGGGAACCTGCGAGGCGCACGCGAGTCGCTGGTCGTGTCTCCTACATTCAATGCCACACGGAGCTCGTCTGAACTTTCGCTGCATATCAACACCGCGCGTGACCGCGACCGGAGGCTCTACGCCGGGCTTGGGCCAATACCACCACGCGTCCCTTCTTTTCGCTCATCTCCACTCTCGCCAACAAGCCCCGGCCATTCGCGCGGCCAGAGCGAGACCTCAGTGCCGTTACCATTCTCTTCGCCCGCATATATGACACGACACGCAATCAACAAGCGCGCATCCAGCGCATTCGGTCATACAAGCGGCCCATGGTCGCCAGAGGCCTTCGGTCAAGGCCGCTTCCCTATCAAGGAGTCACGCAGCCACGAGATTATGCGACAGCCGCAAACCACTCCACCCAGCACAGAACAGCAATGGCCCGTTAGGACGACTTCTCGAAACTCTCGATCACCCCCCGCACTTGAGACACTACAAGAAGACGAGGACGGGCCAAGAGTGCATCGATCGTCTTCGGCTGCGAGCGGCTTGCGCGACCAAATGAACGACCTGAAAGGCAGGATCTCAAGTCTCAAGCTGCGAGCACAGGAGGACCAGCTCCGACGCCGTAGCATGCAGACTCTCCGCACGCCCAGTCCATTTACGAATGCACAGGACTGGTATACTGGAAGCGACACCTATCATGCTGGGGGAAGTCCTGTGACGGCAAATGCAGGTCTGGGCATCAAGACCGAGTCTCCAACGAGAAGAGCTCTGTTCGAGGAAGATCTTATTATGCCGCAGACTCCGAAGACTACGGTATCTCAAAGCGAAGGCGAAATGTTGGTAATGCAAAACATCCCGCTACCCGACGGCCTGCGGAAGGCACAGCATGGCCTGGCTCCCCATCATGGTATGGACGACAAGGACTTCGACGACCTAGAGTCCTACGATGACGAACAGGACTTTGACGAGACAGACGATAGGGAATTTCTGTCAGTGGATGGCGATGAGGGAGAGCAAGGAGCCGACAGTGTTTACGAGGACGCAGTGTACGAGATGCCCGCCACCGAACGGCATGAAGATCGCGTCGACGCATTCGATTACGAACACTTCTTCCTGCACAGCGCGATGGGAACTTACAGCTTGGAAGGCCGCAGAGCTTCAAGCATAGGCTCCGACAGTTCCACGGAAACCACACGGCCAGTTACTGCCGTCCAAAACCACGACGAGGACGTGAGCGCTACAGAGAAGCGTGTTTCCTACCATACGCGAAATGCAAGTGCCGACTCGGTGTCAACGTTGGCGTCGTTTGCCACGGCTGCTGAAAATCAATCTGATGACGAGGAGGAGAATGAAGAGATGGACCATTTCTCTGAACAGATCCTCGCCCAACAACTACCCATCGCACCACGGCCCTTCACATCAAGCAGCTACGCCTCTCTCCGCTCCGACTCCGCCATCAACATGCGCAGTGGCAACGGCTCCTCGCCAAGTCACACCTTGATCACCCGTGGATCCTCATCCCCAGGCGATCTCGCTAGTGGTCTGCAAGTCTCCAAAATATTCTCCATCCTCACCGAGTCCTCGTCGCCCTCTCGCGAAGAGCCACGTCTCGCCCTGAGTGAGGAAGAGAAGCAGCTCATCTACAGTCTCGCAGCGAGCTTCCAGCAGGTGTGCTCGAGCCTCCAGCATACGTATGGTGAGCAGTACGAGCGCAAGGCGTGGCGGCGACGACTCGATGAGGCGCGCAGAGTGCTAAACGGGGAAGATTCGGAAGATGACGATTCGTTTTGATTGTTTGCTTCCATTCCTTCTGACGCTTTCGCAAACCAGAAGCGAAACCTCAATGGTAATGTCTACTACGGCTGCAGCGTTCAGCGCGTTCTTTTAACATACTCACCACGCCATATACGGCCATATCATGTATATTTCCTAATCTTTAAGTACCCATCTTCCGACCGTCTCTCCTTCGCTTCGGCGACCTTTTTTGTGGTTTTGCTCGCCAGGGAGGCTGTCATGATTATAGATTTCCGGCTTTGTATTGATACCCGGTGGTGAAGCGGCGGTGGTGGTGTCGAAGTCTGGTGTATGTGGTCTTATTTCTTGCTTAGAATCATGTAGCTGCTAGCTTTAGACTTGTTGATCTTGAATATGATGGGGTAGCAGTATTCTCAGCAGCTCCTCGTCCAGTCTTACCGCCATTGAGGCAAACTTTCAAATAGGCAAGAACGAGACGCTTGTGCACGTGGACATAGAAATGCTCGGAATGGATTACCCCTCCTGAACCATAAAACCCGTCTGTAAATCTGTTGACGAGCTGTCACGCACGCCAATGCGTGCTGGTGGGTAGTGGGATGCGGTGGGGCGGATGAACTCGTGCGTGTCAACTTATACATAATGAGTGAAGGCGATGGACGTGCTGTAAGAGCAGAATTGTGGTCTACCTCGTCATCGCCGGTGCAGAATCTGAACTGCTATGCGTTGTCCAAGTACCAAAGCACTGCACGCATGGCAGACGTGCATTACAGCTCCACCGCCGTAGTTGCCGCGCTGTGCGAGCGCCACGATTGGCCAATTGGGACTGGCGGTGTAGGCGGGAACGGACATGGAGCCCACCCCAACAGCGGCCATTGGTGCAGGGCGCGTCGAGTTACGAGTTGAGATGCGTGGCTGGAGTGTTGGCACTCAATTCGCAGTGGTACTAGGCAAAGTAGAGCGGCGCCGGGCGTGCGGTGCTGTTCATGCACCCGACTCTGCCTCATGTTGAAGTCACATTCTCCCACCACACGCGAAGAGGCATCTGCACTCGCGCATGCAGCCGTCTAACCTAAAATTTTCCTCTTTTCCTCCCGCGTCCCGCCATCGTGCTGCCCTGCATCCGCTCGTTGTTGACACCGTTCCGTCCCAATATCCTGACTTCGCATCCCGCGTGTACATTCGCCTCCCCCAGACCCCAGCCGGCTGTTGCCCCTCGACGAGCTCCCCCTCAATTTTGGATTGGCCCGAGCGGCAGTGTGACGAGCTTGGATGAAACGACTTCGAAGCTGGAAGAGGTTAGAGGAGGGAGCCCAGTTGACGCCGATAACGATTCCGCGACGCCAATCGAGCCCTGGAGCTGCGAAGCCCTGTGACCACTCGCCGTCTGTCTGATCCTCGCTGAGCTGCACGCCTGCATCTTGCTGCTGCGTCCTGTCCCTGCGTCTTCAGCAACCTGACTGGTGTAATCTGCGCCCGCCGGACTGCATCGCCAGATTCGCCTGCTGAGGGCCGCCCTGTGTACCACCACGCTTTTGACGAGTCCTGCAGCACAGCCAAAGGAAGTCACGCCGCGCGATACGAGACCGTCCGTCTTCCCCAGCACAACAACACCGCTTCGCACTCCCGCACCCGCCGCTTCTCTCCTGCGGTTTCGCACGCGCGCTCATGTGCCATCCTCCGCCCTGCTTCTTCTGTTTGCGCGTCCCCCGGTACCCGCACAATGTCCCCCGCCAGGTCTCGCCGCGCCGCCGACGTCGCCCCATCTGCGAGACGAAGGACCCGGCCGCCCTCGAGGACTGCATCGGTTGAGAGTAGCAGGAGCAGGAAAGAGCAGGAGTCGCAGTACATGAGTGCTTGGGATGCAAGCAGCTACACGTCTGGGAGTATGACGGCATGGGAGTCTGAGAACGACACGCCCATTGCAGACTTGATGGAAGACATTATCCATGCGCTCGCTCGGCTGGAACGTCGCGACAATGGAAAGAGGAGAGAGGGCAGGAGCGCAATCTCGGTATGACGACACTGCTTTGTTTGGTCGCTTCCCGCGTCTTGGTCGCAACAGCCCCACAGTCCAACTTCAGGGTTCCATGCGATCAAGTCAAACATCACATTCTGTTCGCAAAGTTCGCTGTCTAACAAACACTAGTTTCACGATCTCTCGACTCGACTTCCCACAGCAACCCCGCGACCTGCGCCGTCTCGAGAGCTCTGGAACGATGCCTCCCGGAGTTTTGGAATCGCACCACCCTCCTACGACGACTCCTGCGCAGACTTACCTCCCGACTACACCTCCACTGATGCGCTGGCCTTTGCGCAAACGCCACAGTACACGCCGTTTCCTTCTCTAAATGCCTCCATCTGCTCCAACGTGCCGAATTGTCTGCGCATAAGTCGCGACACATCGCCCAGTTCATCCCTGTTTCTCGACGAGAAATCGTTGTACACAGATATTGAATTTGGCTACAGCGAGGAAGGAGTCAGGTCGCATGCAAAGAAGAACAAGAAGGCTGCGGTCAAGAAGGCAACGCCGGTCTCGAATGCGCTTGACGATGGGGATAAGAAGAAGGACGAGGAAGCGGCTGGAAGCGGCGATGGCGCTGGCGGTGGAGGTGATCCTCCTGCGGACGGAGGTGCAGGTGGCGATGGCGGAGATGGGGGCGGAAGCGGAGGCGATGATGGAGATAAGAAGGGGAAGAAGAAGACTAAAAAAGAGCAGAAAGAGGAAGAAGAGCGCTTGAAGAAAGAGGAGGAGGAAAGAGTGGCAAAGGAAGAGGAGGAGAGATTGGCCAAGGAGGCTGAAGAGGAGGCTGAGCGCAAGAAGGGAGAGGAGGAGGAGGCGGCGGCGGCTGCAGCTGCGGCGGCAACTAGTGCAGCCAATGATCTGAGCTGGGCGGACAACTCAACTCCAAACAATGACGACGGGGGCTCGCTCGCAACTGCGGGGAAGAAGAAGAAGGGCAAAAAGGGGAAGGTTCGCAATCTCGGCTACGTGATGACACCTTGACAAGCGCTAACCTCACGATAGGCGGAGCCGACACCACCACCCCCTCCACCACCTCCTGCACCACCAGAGCCAGCGACGACATTTGACGATATCAAACTGGATGACGTGAGTCTTGACGACGGCGTACCAAAGATTGACATGAACTTTGGCGATTCAACGAGCAAATCAGGGTTCGGGCTCGGCAGTATCGGTGGCTGGTCCTCCGGTTGGGGCGCGTCGAACAAGGCATCTGGTTGGGGATCATTCGACGACAGTAAAGATGCAAAAGGCGGGGACGACAATCCTTGGGATTCTGCTGACAAGAAAAAGAAAGACAAGGATTCTTCTGGGTTCGACTTCGACTTCGATGCGTTCAAAGGCTCGACAGAGGCTGCTCCGGCGGTAGTTGAGGAGAAGCCAGCAGAGGACGATGGCTGGGGTTTCAGCGCGAGTGTTGCAAAGCCAAAGAAGAAGGGCAAGAAAGGTGCATTGATCGAGGAGTCGATACCCGAGCCAGAGCCAGCCCCACCCCCAGAACCCGAGAAGAAGGAAGAGGACGATCCATGGTCGTTCACATTTGGAGGTGCGACAAAGGACAAGAAAAAGAAGAAGAAAGGTGGCATTGAGGAAGTACCACCGCCTCCGCCCCCTGAACCTGAACCTGAACCGCCTGCGGAGCCGGAGCCAGTCGTGGAGCCTGAGCCTGTCAAAGAGGAGGATCCATGGGGAGGTGGTTGGGGCGCGACCACGACTGTGAAGAAAGGGAAGAAGGGGAAGAAGGGCAAAGAGGAACCCAAAGTCGAGGAGCCTCCGCCTGTCGAACCTGAACCCGAACCAGTCCCTGAACCAGAGCCCGCTGCGCCAGAACCAGAACCTGAGCCAGTCAAGGAGGAGCCAGCCGTTGATCCATATGCGGGGTTGAGCAAGTCACAGAAAAAGAAGGCCATGGACAAGGCGAAGAAGGAAGCAAAGCTAAAAGAAGAGGAAGACGCCAAACGCAAAGAGGAAGAAGACGCCGCTGAGCTGATCCGCCAGCAAGAAGAGGCCGAAGCAGAACGTATCCGCTTGGAAGAGGAGGAAGCTGAGAAGAAGCGCCTTGAAGAAGAGGAAGCGGCTGCTGTAGAAGCAGAGAAGAAGAAGGACGATCTCCTTGACTGGGGCGCTGCAGCACCGACCACTTCGAAGAAAAAGAAGAAGAAGAAAGGAGCGGCTGAAGAAGAGCCTCCTCCACCGCCACCTCCACCTCCACCACCAGAACCAGAACCTGAGCCAGAGCCAGTTGTTGAACCCGAGCCCAGTCCACCTGCGGAGGAAAAGCCAGCCGAAGGGTGGGACGATTGGGGTGCAACTGTCGCACCCACCAAGAAGGGCAAGAAAGGTAAGAAAGGAGCCGCTGTTATTGTTCCAGATCCGCCAAAGGAAGAGCCCATTCCAGAACCAGAACCAGAACCTGAGCCTGAGCATGAACCAGAGAAAGAGGAGAAGAATGAAGGCGGCGACTGGGGCTTTGGCGCAATATTTGGAGGTAAGAAGAAAAAGAAGGGCAAGAACTCCGAGCCCGAGCCAGAACCTGAACCAGAGCCCGCACTCCCAGAGCCGTTGGCCATTGAAGCTGCTGTTCAGGAACCAGATGCTGTCGAAGAGCCCAAGGCAGAAGATGAAGACGAGTGGGGCATGCCATCTTGGGGCAAGAAGAAGAAAGACCCAAAGAAAGGTGCACCGGTTGAGGTCATCGAGGACACCACCACCCCCGTGCAGAAGCCTGATGAAGACGACCCGTGGGGAAGTGCGGCCTTCAACATCAGCAAGAAAGCAAAGAAGACTAAGAAGAACATTCTAGCTGACTTACCATCGCCTCCAGCCGAACCTGAGCCAGTTTTGCCACCGCCCAAGGAGATTGAGGCTCCGCCGGCCGAAGAGGACGACATGTGGTTACCCCGCGGACTTGGAAGTTCTTCAACCAAAAAGAAGAAGAAGAAGACCGAAGACGTAGAGGAGCCCCTCACGAAGACGAGAAGCAAGGAGTCGTCCAAATCAGTAAAGGATGTCGTCGAGGATCTTATCTCACTTGACGACCCTCCACCGCCGCCACCACCACCAGTGGAGGAGAAGAAGGAAAAGAAAGTGAAGGAGTTGACGAGTATGTGGGGCTCTTTCGGCTCAACTTCAAAGTCTTCCAAGAAAGAGACCTCCACCGAGAAGCGAGCCCGTGAGAAACGTGAGAAGAAAGAGCGAGAAGAGCAGGAGCGTCTTGAGAAGGAAGCTGCGGAGAAGGAAGAAGAGGAACGCCTCGCCCTCGAAGCTGAAGAGGCCGCCGCCGCCGAGCAGGCTAGGGTCGAAGCTGAGGAGGCCGAGGCGGCTCGAATTGCAGAAGAAGAGGCTGAGGCGGCTCGACTTGCCGCTGAAGAAGAGGAGCGCAAAAAGAAAGAGGAGGAAGAGGCCGCGTCCAAGAGCACAGGTTGGGCTGCCAGCATCTGGGGTTCGTCCAAGAAAAAGGAGAGCACCAAGGAGAGGAAAGCTCGTGAGAAGAAGGAGAAAGAAGAGCAAGAGGAAAAGGAACGCCTTGAGCGTGAGGAGCAAGAACGGCTTGATTGCGAAGAGCAAGAACGGCTCGAGCAGGAAGAGGCAGATCGACTCGCTGCTGAGGAGGCAGAACGCATCGCAGCGGAAGAGGCCGAGGCCGCTCGAATTGCTGAGGAAGAGGCAGAAGCAGCCCGGCTTGCTGCTGAAGAGGAAGAGCGCAAGAAAAAAGAGGAGGAAGAGGCGGCATCCAAAAGCTCTGGCTGGGGTCTGTTCGGTGCCAAGAAAAAGAAAGAGTCCACCAAGGAACGCAAAGCGCGAGAGAAGAAAGAGAAAGAGGAGCAGGAGGAGAAGGAGAGACTTGAACAGGAAGCCAAAGACGCCGCTGAGGCTGCCGAGGCTGCCGAGCAAGCTCAGAAGGAGGCTGAAGAAGCTGAAGCCGCGCGCATCGCGGCGGAGGAAGAGGCAGCTTTACTCGTGCGCGTGTCTTCTAAAGAGAAGAAGAAGAAAAAGAAGAAGGGGGCTATCGAGGAAGAGGCCCCTCCACCACCGCCGCCCCCACCACCGCCTGCAGACGACGACGACGCTCTGTTCGAGTCTTTGAAAGACATACCCGAGGATGAACTCCTGGCCGAGCTTGGAGAGCTCCCGGAAGTCAAGAAGGAGCGAACCTCATCCGTTGGCGGCTGGGGGAGCTCATGGGGCGACGACGAAGTCAAACCCGAACCAAAGAAAGAAGAGTCGTCTGGAAGCGGCGGCTGGGGAAGTGCATGGGGTATCTCTCTGCGCAAGACCAAGAAGGTCGAACCACCACCAGTCATCGAGGAACCTGTTGTCGAGGCTGAGTCAGCCCCAGAGCCTGTTCCCGAAGAAGTCCCGAATGATCCAGAACCTCCCATTGCTGACGAACTTCCCGTCCGTCTCAAGTCATCCAAGAAAGACAAGAAGTCTAGTAAGAAGGACAGGAAGTATGTCGAGCCGGAACCCGAGCCAGAGCCTGTTGTAGAAGATCCTCCACCTGCGCCTGAGCCTGAGCCGGAGGGTGACCCGAACGAGATCTTGGAGATCATAGATCTTGGGCCGGCAAAGAAGTCTTCGAAGAAGGACAAGAAATCCAAGAAAAGCAGGCTCATTGCGGACTCTCCTCCGCTCGAGATACCTCCACCTGACCCTGAGCCGTCGGAGGTCCTCACACGGCGATCTCCTGTGCCAGGGGGGTTTCCTATGGATGATGAGATGGATCTAATCGACTTGGGCGAAGCACCAGCCCCTGACCCTGAGCCGGAGGCCGAACCAGAACCAGAGCCGGAACCAGAGCCTATCGTTGTTATGACTGAGAAGGAGTTGAAGAAGCTGAAGAAGTCTAAAAAGAGCAAGAGGATGGATTACTTCGAAGACGCTGCGCCTCCACCACCGCCTCCCGAGCCCGAAGTTGTAGCAGAACCCCAACCCGAGGCTGAACCTGAGCCAGAACCTGAGGTCATCGTCGTGCCTGAGAAGAAGCTCAAAAAGTCAAAGAAAAGCAGCAAGTCACGCGGAGAGCCGATCATCGAAGTGCCTCCACCTCCTCCGCCGCCAGAACCCGAAGCGGACCCTGAGCCCGAGCCTGAAATTGAAGCTGAACCTGAACCGGAGCCAGAACCAGAGCCAGAGCCTGTCGTTGTTATGTCTGAAAAGGAGTTGAAGAGGCTCAAGAAGTCTAAGAAGAGCAGCAGGACCAAGGCAGAGCCTGTCATCGAAGCTCCTCCACCACCGCCACCTCCACCACCAGAATCCGAGGCCGAGTTCGTTGACGCGCCTGCAGAGCGCGACCTAATGGATTTAGATGAGCCTGCACCTGTATCTGTGGACGAAGCCCGACCGCCGACTCCGCCGCCTGAGCCAGTACCCGCTCCCAAGTCCATCTCGCCAAAGCGAGACCGCGCAAAGGTTGTCCGCACCGGCGCTGCTGGCTCGTGGGGATTCTGGGGAGCAGGTGCATCAGCGAAGAAGCCGTCTTCATCGAGACCAAAGTCAGGTGACGATTCGACAAGCGTCGCAACTGGGCCAAAGCCTGGCTTGGTACGAACCAAGTCGGTGCGCACCACGTCGACAAGAGACAAGGACGTCATTTCAAGATCGTCTGGTTCTGACAAAATGTCCAAAACACCCTCACGCACCAAGTCAGTCCGCACATCCTCTGGCTTTGGGATCTTTGGTATTGCGCCTCCACCATCTCGGTCAAAATCGCAGAGAACCTCTGCAACTCCAAAGGTTCTCTCGCGTCGGCCTTCAATTGACCATGATGCAGCAATGATGTCGCCGCCCCAAACCGATACAGACGTCAAAGTCTCATCGAAGGCAGCTCGAGTTATGGGTATGAAGTCTACATCGCGCAGGTCAAGCACCAGGGACAAGGGCAAATCTCGAGGTAAGATCCCCTCTTTTAGGCGACGTCGGCGCGCTATTGGCTGGCGCTGGCGTAAGCAGAATCACGGAACTAACCGAGTGCCCGCAGCCATCCCAGACCCGTATCCCATCGATGATGAGCTAGATGCCCTAGACGATGAGTCTCCTACACCAACACCGCGACCAGAGCCATCGCGTCGCAAGTCAAAGCGCGACTCGGTGCAACCTGCAGAACCGTTGACTGCACCGCCCAGCGCAGACGACCCTGTTGTCGTCGATCGCATGGAAGTGGAGCCTGCCCCAGCTGAGGCTGAACGTCCCCGCCACCGCGAACGAGAACGAGAACGACCCCGTCGCGAGCGTGGCAACTCGGACGCCATGGGCACCCTTGCTGGTGTTGCAGGTACTGCTGCAGCTGTGAGCGGTTTCAAGAACATGTTTGGTTTGGGTCGCAAGAAGAGCGCACCCGAAGAAGACCGTCGCGACCGCCGAAGGACCGCCTACGAGACTGAAGACGAGCGCAGACGTCCCAAGCGATCCACCACTCGTGGTGGAGCGACCGAAGATGAAGCCAAGCGGTTGCGACACGAGCGCCGCAACGTGCGCAAGTCCACGCGCAACCCTGACGGCGAGCCGGAGCCGTTGATGACTGGCGCAAACGGCACCGCAGAGTACGACCCCGAACGGGAAGCACGAAGAGCAGCGCGCCGAGCGAGACACGAGCAGGACAAGGGAAACCGACGGGCGGAGCTTGAGGAAGTCGAGGCCAAGGCTGAGCGTCGCCGTGAGCGTGTGCGCGACACCGAGCGAGACACACTTGCAGATAAGAAGGCCCGTCAAATGGCCGAGCTCGAGCGACGCAACAAGGAAGCCGAGGAGCAGCTTCGTCGCATGGCGGAGAAGGATGAGCGGCGCAAATCGCGAGTCAAGTCGACCGACGACGGTACACGAGACCACCGCTCATCTCGGCGCAAAGACAAGGAACCACGCGAGCCATCTCGACCCCACAACGAGCGACGTCGCTCCCATCTGGACGATGATGCAGAACGTCGCCGCCGTCACGAAGAGCGCCGAGCCGCCCGCCGCAACTCCGAATACCCAACCGCGCCCGCCGCCGAGCCCATCATGGACTACTTCGACGAACGCAACGGCACAACCGCACGCTCCAGCAAACACCGCTCCTCGCGCCGCGTCCCCGACGAAGAGCAGAACCAACCCTACATCAACGGCGGCGCGGACAAGACCTCAAGCTGGGTCCAGAGCCTGAGCGAAGAACCCCCGCTCCCACCCCCGATCGCCGAAACCGTCCTCGACCCCCCGCCCGGCGCCCGCGAAGCCCCAGACGACGACGAATCCCCCTCCCAGGACGAAGACATCCGCCTCCGCATCGCGGGCCGACGCGGCGGCGGGAAACGCGATAAGGCTGCTGAACGGGACCGCGAACGCGAACGCGCGCGCGATGAGAAGGACAGGAAACACCATCGGCGCAAGAGCCATTACGATGGCCCAGCGGTGCCGGCAACGCGCGCTTCGGCGGAAGACCAGGATCGCGTCAAGCGCGATCGCAGACGCAGCTATGCTAGTCCCGTGTACGAGGATCAGCCGGTGCGCACGTGGGATGGGAGACCGGCTGTGGAGGGCAACGCGGGGGCGGGGAAGAGGGGGAGTTTTTTCAAGAAGTTCTTTTGATGATGTGAGCGAGCTAGCGAGGTTGGGGGATTACGGATATGATATGAATTGATTTGATGGACTATATGGTTTTGGATTGATGCATTGCGCGGCGTTTTCTTTCTTCTTTCCTCCCTTTGAGCGCGGAGAAATGGACGTCTTGTTTTCCTGAGTTGGTCGTGTTTACTTGCGAGCAGGCGGAGGCATTGCGCAACAGCAGCAGCAGCAGCAACAACATCATCAGCGTTTTGTGTTTGGCGGGGCCCGTAATACCCCTGGATACCACCTTGTACGAGCGAGTCGATGGCGCGCGATATCTGTAGTTTTTTTTACCTTGGAATTTGATACCCCGCTTCATTCGTTCATGGGAGCCTAACGCGGTTCATCTTGTGCTGTCTGTGAGTGTAATTGCGATGCTGTAACGTGCTTATGCGGTTGAAAACAACAGCAGCAGTTTGACAGGAAGGAGTACGTGAATCGATGTATTTCAGGAACAAAAGTTATCCTTCATTTCCCCTTACGCCTCGGCGCCACCCATGCTAACACAACCCGTGACCGTGTCGTCCTGATGGTATCTCACAAGTCCTTTCATACCTGCACAACTGCGCCCTCGACGCCCTCCTCAACCATATCCTCGTCCTCCTCATCGTCTTCCAGGTCCTCGTCCTCGTCTTCAAACCCCGTGTCCAGCTTCACCGCCCGCAGTCTGTCCTTCATGCCCTCTCTTTGTTCGCTCTGCCACCTCGCCAGCGCCGCCGCAGCGTGGACTTTGAAGCCAAAGACTCGTGGCTCGTAGCGGCGCTGCGATTTGGGCGGCAGCATCGCCGGGTAGACCTGGAACAGGATGTTGTGGAACGAGGTGCCAAAGTACGCGCCGTCGATGACGGCGTGGCGGGATGATTTGGGGTTGTAGAGGTCTTCGCAGCGGGAGCAGTAGAGCTTTACGGGCGACGAGTTGGCCACGTCGGACTGGCCCATGGGGAGGAGGGGCTGTGATTCGCACATGACGCGTGGGCATTTGCCGAAGTCGGATTTCTTGAACTTCTCGAGCTGTTGCGACGGGTCAGCCTGGTCAAGGACGAACATGCTGGAGGGAGAGGTACCATTTTTGCCAGCCCTCGTGTTGTGACTATGTATCGTGCGTGTACCAGACCGTACAGGTGCCGTGCCGACTTTTCTATTTGTTCCCGCATATCATCGTCGCAGTCAAAGTCGAAGACATCTGTGACCAGGTCGAGCGCATACTGGTAGTACTGGACTTCCGTGTTAAGGCCGGTCAAGTTGAAGCGATCGGTGAGGTATTCTTCGTCGATTTCGCAAAAGTACTCGTTTCCTCGCGACGATATGAACTGCCACATGTCAGCGTTGTCCCGAGGCCATGCTGTCATCCACGTCTACACCGGCCAGCGTGAATGAAAGGTTGTCGTCATTTATCTCCTCGCGAATGCGATGGCGCCAGTCGGGCGCTAATAAAAGCGTGGCCGTGGACAGCGGCATGCTTAGATAGCTTGGTTCCAGCAGTTCGCCTGCCTCATGGTGACACAGTAGAGCAGCAATGTAGCCATTGTGGGTGCAGGTGATGCTGGTCCCCGGTCAACCTGACTCCAAAGACATGGCTGCGGAGCATACCAGGCGTGAACCCACTTTCCTTCGAAAAGAGGGTGAGTATAGACCACCATGCTGCAGTATTGCGAATCCAAATCTATGGGATCGGGCGCGTGTATATATCCAAAAATGAAGCACCTACCCAGTCTCGCCAGTAGCTAGTGTAGTCGCTATCCGTCTCGCTATTGAAGTCGTCCATGTTGCGCCTGCTCTACGGGCGAGCACGAGTATGGCGTGGAAAAGGCGGAGGTAACAGCCACCGGTGGGTGGTGTTGCGAGGCGCGTGCAGGGTTCGGGACGCGACAGTGGAGTGAATTGCGGCGCGGGAAGGTGGCATGGCTGCGGCTCCATGCATGCAGCGGGGTCGCGGCGGCAGGTTTATCCGAGCCAAGGCTGCTAGCCGCTTCCGAAGGACTGCCCCATCGGGAAGGTTTGCGCAGGCGTGTCGATGACTGTCGGTTGTTGGAGTGGTGTGTTCGTTTTCGGCAGAATCCGAGGTCCGTTTTCAGCAGCGCCTTGGTGCTTTGTCGTCGCCAGCCCTACTGGATCCGCTGGGTGGGCGTACTTTTAACCATATCAAAACTTCACCCATGTAGCACTCACGTTGATAACACAGTCAGAGGCATAGAGAACATGTTCAGCAACGTTAGGGTAAGTTCTAAGCTACACAGGATCACTGGGACTGTGGAGAATTGTCGACAATAAACAGCAAAGGCAATGAATTACATTAACTACAAGAATCGAATCTCCCTCCCATCCCTCCCCTTCAAGCAATGCTAGCACACCAATAATCCGCCTTGCACGTCGTACTCGTCAGCCCCAACAGCCCCTCATTAAACCGAAACGTCGAGCTCCCATCCACAAAGCACACAAAGTCCTCGCTTCCCAGCTTCGCCGTCCCCGCAATCTGGCTCTTCGGCAGATCGCCAGCGCCGGCATTAATGCTGCTCGTGAAAGTTGCACCGTTGACGTTGGTCCGCTTCGTGGAGCCTTCCCAGTCCCGTGCAGGCTCGGAGACCTTGCCGACGTCTTGGGGATCGGTGGAGGACGACGGGCCGTTGTAGTAGATTACGGAGGACGAGGTGTCGGCTGGTGGAAATGTCAGTATTCGAATCACAAGCTGGAAGTAGAGATTGTACAGTCCAGAAGGCCGCGAGAAGTGCATGTTGCGAGGTAGACGTTTTTTCTCGAACCTGCGGCCGACACGACGGCATCTTGCGGGCGCGCGAGGGCCGCTGCTGCCAGGGAAAGGAATATCGTTGTTGAGAAGTACATCTTGTGCGTTTGGTCGAGAACTCGACTGACGGAAGCGGATTCGCGAATGGGCAAGAAGGTAAGTTTGAACCTCTTGAGTCTGGAAGGAACGGCAGGGTTATACTTGTTCGTTTCCCGATTCCACCATTTTGAGCTGATCCGACTATTGCAGCCTCATATGGCTCTCCCCAACGGAGTACTATATACACGCCACCTCATCAAAATTGATGAAGTGTAGACCGTTTCGATCGATGTTGCTGACCTTTAGGGTGGTACGACCGGTTGTCCGGTTATAGTGTTCGGGATGTATATGAGATTACATAGGATTTCTCTGCGGGCCATACCGCCCGCATGGTAGATCCCGGACAGCATCCACCAGTTCATGGTATGGTGGCGCGGATCACATTTTTCGGTAATCTATACGCATCCCGATCGAGCTGGATCTTATTGGATGCCATGTTCGGGTACCTTGGCCTAGAAGGGTACGTGTGCCCAGGCCATATTGAGCCGGTAGTTTGCGCTGGTCTGGTGCTGATCGCTCGGCAGACTTGTACATCTAAATAGCCTGCGGAAAAGTGCTTATCGAGCGGTCATTGACCTGTCCGGTATAGGGTGAGTCTTGTGCCGGAGACAGTTTCGTGCTCCTGCTCTTACAGCCCATTGGCCTGTGCTGTATGGCCGCACACGATTGAGCGTTTTGGTGAACTAATATCGTTTCCAGGGCGAGATACCTTTTCATCTTGGTAAGAGTGTTTACTAACATTCTTTCCGCCTACCTTCGAAGAGAAGAGATGGGATGTGCTGCTTTGGGTCGTTGTCGCTTTGGGCTGTTCGTCAAAATCAAATTTACTTTTATGCTATGGTTCATAGCTCTCCTGGCCGGCAGTTGAATACCATGGCCCCATGAGCGAACCTCCATAGGCGTCGCTGCTGTGCTTGTATACCCTGTTGAATCCTCGTCTCTTCTCCGTCCATCGCTGAGGCCGTAGATGTTGTGCTCGTTGTTCTCTATGTCTGTCTTTGTGCGGCAAATATTCGTATCCATTATCGCAAGCGATCGGCGTGCCACATCATGCGGCTTGGGCGTCGCAGCCCTCTACAAGCCCTTCTTTCCCTTCCGTCTCTCTTCGTCCCTCTTCGCATAGATCATGCCCGTGAACGGATCCTCCCACCTTCTTGCCACACTGTACGCAACGGCCACAAGCCCTGTCAACAGCACACCCGCCGGCTTGCCAAACCACAACGCCGTAGCCAGGAAGCTCAGTGTGGAGCCGTGATACATGGGCGCTTCGCTGACATTGAACGGGAAACTTGTTACCGGCTCATCCATCAGAATGCCAAAGTAGTCGCCGAGGTATGTACCAGTGACACCTAGCGCGTACATGGAGGTAAGAACCAGTGTGTTGCCGGTCAGGAAGAGCGGAATGGCGGAGTATTTGACGAGGGGCGAGAGGAGGGTTGGGTGTGTGGGTTGGACGGCGAGGGCTTGGTTGTACCTAGTTGCAGACCGTGTTAGTATGTACAAAGTTTGCGTTCTATTGGAGTATAAGGGTTTGGACGTACAGGTAGTCGCGAAAGATACCCAGCGAGAAGATTGTCACAGCGAGGCCATAGCAGCCAAGGCGCGCATTCCCGCCAAATAGTTTAGTGATGACTTTGTTGTGGTATTCTGTAATCGGTGGCCTTAGCATTGGATTATCTTCTCAGGGTATCGTCTGTGGCGTGTGTTGGACCATGTGAGGCGGGGCTTCGCCAGAGACCATCGGAATTCTCGTACCTTGTTGCGCAGCGATGCTACAGCACAATTAGCTTGATTAATGCATCTTCAGGATACCAATACTCACTTCCAGAACGTGGGATTGAATAGAATGCTTGCCGCAGATACTGTAAAGCTTCGTTAGTTTCTTTCCTCCAAATGGTCGAGCTTCAATCAACACTCACTCCACAAGCTGGGCTGGCTGAAATCGACGAGGTTACTCATGGTGGCTTGTATTTGTGCAAAGTATCTGCTACCTCGGAAGTCCTGAATCAGTGTGAGATGAGGATTGAGCACAATGTGGGGGATGTTGACAGCTTGTTTAGCACATGCAATGTCGGCAGTTAGCGAGACGTCATAGCTTCGAACTGGACGAACCGCGTTAAGCGGCTCTGCCGAAACCACCCACAACCGTTGCACATCTCATGCTACATGTCGCTTTTGTGCAAAGAACTTTTATAGTTGTCTTGGTACAAGAGATCTAGAGTGTTGTACCACCGTGTCTCTATACACAAAACCCTGAACCTTTCTGACTTTGACTCTCAAGACGTCTACCGCGGGGTATACAAAGACGTCACATTACCACCACCCACCACCCACCATGGCCTCTTCGCTCACAATCCGTTATCTTGGCAGGTGAAAGGACCCCCAAAGTTCGAAGCCTTGTAGCCATCGATGATGGACTGAACAGTGGCATACGTTCCAGCCGTCAGGAACAACACTCCAATCATGCAGAGGAGGATGTTGAAGAAGAATCCGAAGTAACCCCGGAAACCGCGAGTCTTCCAGAAACCCTCGCCGTACTTGGCCCTCCTCAATCGCATGTATGCGACACCCCAGAAGATGAAACCGAAGAACGAGTCGAAGAGGGAGCTCATCAGCGAGAGCAAGTCGGAGAAGAAGGGAATAACCTCAGCAATGATGAATGCGAAGACCCAGAGCAGAGCGAGGATGCCGACCCAGCTAGCCCAGCCAACGAAGGTGTGGTTACCGAGATGCTTGGTGCCCGCGAAAACACGGAAGAAGACGAAGCGCGCTGATACGGACGCATACAACACTCCTAGGAAGATAATGGTAGGGACCATGAATGTGAATGCGACCTTCTTGTAGACCTCGTTCTCCAGAGAGCCAAATGCCGGGGAGGTCATGTACTGGGTGCCAGTGTAACCGTAGACAATTCCGCCGACCAAGCTGAAAACGATTACTTCGCAGATGGTGACAACCCACAGTGCCTTGGGAAAGTCCTTGGGCTCCTTCATCTCGGCGATGAAGCTGGGAAGCGTGATCTGGCCAATGAAAGTGTACGAGATGTTCATGAAGGCTGACATTCCAAGGACGAATGATGTTCCGGCGGCTGGGATTGCGAGAACGGTGGGTTCGCCCATCTTGGGGTATCCTGCCGGTTTGCCCTCGGCACCGGAGAATGCAGCGGCCAGAATAACGGAAATGAAGGTGAACAAGGCGGAGAACGTAGCAATCTTGGCAAGGCCGTTGAATGTACGCGGAATACTACCGGCGAATGAGATAACCGCGGTGATGGCAGAGAATCCGATTGTGCAGATGCCGTGTCCAGTGATTGTGTTCCACCACTTGGCCCCAACGAGGCAATGCAGACCCATGATGAAGGTATCTAGGCCAATCAGATGGTGTCACTGAAGAACCGATAGAAGAACTTACTGTTCAGAAGGAACATGACTGCGGTGAAGTAAAAGGCCCACTTCTTGTTCCAGAAGATCATCTGACCCAAGTCGCAAACGTCGCGAACCTCAGGGTGGCGGAGACAGAACTCCCTAACGTATGTTAAGTGGAGTTCCTAACAGACAAATACTTGACACTACTTACCAGGTGATCAGAGACGTGTAGAGGACAAGGCCGGCGATGACCACGGTCAAAATCAGACCAGGCACGAGACCAAGGATAGAGTACGACCACGGGAAGGACATGATGGCCAGGCAAATGTACTCGGAGAAGAGCAAGGCTGCCGTCTATTTGACGAATCAATACTCATTTTCGGGTTGACGGTCTTGCACAGCATGATTGAGAGCATACCTTTTGCCAGCTGCAAGTGCGATACTTGATAGCATTCTCAGCCTCCATGGCCATCTGTTTACCAACAGTGATGCTCTCATCGCTGTCATCGTCCACGTCGCGACGACTAGGCTTCTCGATCCTTCCCAACTCGGGGTCAGATGCTTTCTCATTAGAGGAGTCCTTGCCATCGCTGCTGTTGCTGTGTCTGCGGGCATCGCCCTTTGAGCCGAATAGACCTAGCGCCATTTCACACAGCGGATGCACTTCTTGTACGGAGTGAAAGAGAGACGACGACGAGAAGCGGTTCCCGGGGGCATTAACCACTGGCTGTTACTAATTGCCAAAGCTGGAGTTGAAGGGGGATGCAGAGCGGAAAGTCTGCGGGCTGCTGGTTGTAGAAATAGTGTCGTGGATCGGCACGGTGCTGGGACTATCTGTATTAAGTAGGCGGGTGGGGCAGAGTGATGGGTGGCTGTTGAGTGGGTAACTAGAGGCGCAAACTGACGTTGGGCGAGCGCTAGCAAGTGATCCTGCGGAGAGTAGAATCGGTGAGGTCCGCAGGGAAGGCGCGGGTGGGCTTAAGCACTGTGGCCCTGGTTGCGCCTTCCATGCTTGAAAACGGCCTATCAAGGCCACACAAAGCATGGTCCCGCGCGGTCCCTGCCCGACGCTATGACAGCTGCATTCCCTCTCTCCTCGGCCTCGTCAATCTCGAAGGATTCGACTTTTCAAAAGGCCGCTCGGCTGACGTGTAGGAGACACTGTTCTGCTGCCTGTGACGTAGGGCGCATGTTTCGGACCGCTTATCGGGGTTCAGTTGTGCTGGGGCACGATGCATGGGCGTTCGCCTTTGCGTCCGTGTGTCTTGAGTAACAGTGTGGGCACGTGGAGTCTTGCATTCCAGTGTGCTTTGACCTGTTACCAGACCGTTGCATGCGGCAGGCCGACTATCGACAACGCCGTTCCCCAGACCCCAAATACTCCATGCCCACTCTACAAGTACCTGCACACCTACTCTTCACCCACAGCTTGCCAAAGTTGAGGCGGCCGCGTCGTGAGGCGCCATGACGTCGATCGCGCCGGGCGGCGCAGTAAGCATCAGCCAAGTGCGCCCGAAGCGGGTCAAGCTCGCTTTGCCTTCTCGTCGAAAACCTTGGTTATCGCAATCGAGATGGCAAAGCACGACATCCAAGCCTTGCCAATGCCCTGATGCCCGCCCACTTTTCTTCGCCGTTTTGCTTGTCCGCACTCCCACCTGCATCCGCATCTAACGCTTGTGGCCCAAGATCACGGCCTTCCCGGCACCGTTGTACTGGTTGAGATTCGGTCGGAGGCTCGAAACAACGGCTTGGCTTGTCGCACGATGATGCTTACCTGGTTGTAGATCACTGCATGTTGGCTGTCCGCCTCGTGCGCGTGCAGAGTCATGATGCTCGCTTTCCGCTGTTGTTGATCACCGCTTTGCTGACTGTCGGGAAAAGAAAGCAATGCGAGCATGCATATCCTTGGCATGCAGCGCACGCGTTGTATTGCTGTCTTTGGTGTTGCGGAACGAATACAGCCAGGCTGTTGTAACGTGGGCTTGACATTGGGGCTGGAGAATGCCTCGTCAACGTTGGCACGGCTGACTGCTATCGGCTGGTCGGCATCATTTAATGGCACATCACTGCATTGCGCAATATGCGAATTTGTTCAGGTCGTCTTCTTCTCGCGGAGCTCGCTTTTCTATACAGCTTCTCTAGAGCAGGCAGGAATTCATCAGGTCTCAAGCTCTCCATGCATCCCAAATGTAGACGCCCGCTAATTGTACACACGAAAGAAAGTATCAGGCTTTAAATCAGACTGTCGGTACCATTCCATGGATTCTGCAGCTGTTGCTGTTGTGGTGGCCTCTGCTGCTGCTGACTCTGCGTCTGCGCTCGCAACGCCGACATACTATTCAAATTCATGCCACTCCCGGTGCTGGCCGTTCGACTGCCCATGCTTGGTGGTGGGGCTATGTTAAATGAGCTGTTGGTCGCAGGCTTCGGGGGTGGTATGCTAAATGGAGAGTACAGGCTGCCTTGCGGTTGTCCTTGAGATTGAGTGTGGGATGGCGGAGGAGCAATGGAGAAGCTGGACAAGCTGCTGGTCATGTTCGGTGTGGCTGACGTTCTGCCCCATGGATTCGACGACAATGTAGACAAGTTGGAAGATTTGCTCCAGTCAATGCCGCCACCTGCGGAGGGTGTGGTTGTGGAAGACATCTTGCCGTTCATGCTCATTGCTGGCTGTGATTGTTGCTGCGGTAGAGCAAACGACGGACTTCCAATCCCTGGATTACTGGGAGCCATGGCTGGGAATGCTGAGTTGAGTGTGCCAAACGCGTTGTCCGGAGTGATGGCTCGACTCTGCGGTCTGGGCGCATTGAGTGTTGTACTCGTGGGAGGTGGTGACACAGGCGGAGTGGACCAAGAAAACGTCGCTGCTGGTGAGGCATTATTCGCCGATCGGGAGCGGTTGGTGGAGGGGCGGGATGGCAAGATCGTGGAAGAAGACGCGGAGGCAGGAGCAGTTGCCCATGGATCACCACCGAGCATGTCTGAGCCGCCGGATGGGCCTTGCAGCCCGCCACGAACAAGAGCTTCGAAGTCAGCCTCGCCACTTCCATTTTTAGTGTCAAGACCATTCGTTGTGCTCGGGCCTCCAAAGCTCATGAACTCGTTGCGTGTCGTCGCCGTCGCGCTGTTAGCGCCTAGCTCCTGCAACTTACGAGTCTGTTCGTTCTCAACTCGCGCTGACATCGACTTGATCAATACCATGTAACTCTGGAATTGCGGCAGGTTGAGTAGTGGACCCAAACTGAACTGCCATAGTATGGGCAGGACATCCATGGCGAGGAAATCGCTGTCTACCTGATTGCTTATAGCTTTGAACACATCGAGAGCCGCCATCTAGTCATATGTTAGTTGCCTCAGAACCAGAGCACGGCGGGAACATACCATAATAGCGGGCTCTTTGGTTTTTATGCCTCGCAGCAGGGGAACGACTTTTTCTTGTATCGTGTATTTGTCGAGTATAGACACAGTTGAGCTTTTGGACTTGGGCGCTTCCACCATGCCGGTCAGACCGTCACCTGGATAATCATTCGAATCGCCTGCGCCGCCGCCGCATAGTGTTTTGAGTGCTTCCAGCCCACGAATCTTGATGCCCATGCTGCTGGTCTTCGCAAAGATGGTGGCAATCACGGGAAAGAGTTCATTTTTGATAGTGGAAAAGTCGAGTATTGGTAGTACGACGGGCAACGTACGCAATGCAGCATCGACCAAAGAGTGCGTCGGCGACTCGAGCGCGTAGTTGATGATGGGTAAAATATCTTCCTTGAATTCTTTCCCAGTTGAGTTCTCTGTAGCAACTTGCATGTTCTCCAATAGGACCATAAGACCTGCTTCCTTCAGACTGTCGCGTTCTGGTGCTGGCCCCTTGGCGCTTGGTGCTGCGCCTGACAGGAAAGTGTCCCGTAATTTTGGTATGACCTGCTCTGTAAACGCGCGTTTGCCTGCTGGCAAAATTGTGACAATGTTGAAGACATTCTGTAGAATCAACGTGAGTAGCTCGCGGTCTTTCATCTCCTCAAGCAAAGCCGGCAAGATCTTCTTTTCCAAAACAGATTTTGGAAACTGGTTGAGTATTCGCGGCAGGCCTCTTAGAAACTGTGATTTCTCGTTGGCGGTCTTGGCAGGGAGTGAGTCTAGAAATCGGATTGTGGACACCAGGATGTTGTCGAAGTATTGCGCCTGCTGGAATTCATGCGCACCCAAGCGTTGCGCCGGCCGTCTCGTGATCAATCGATCCAGGACGCCATTGGCAACATCCCTTGGTAATGGTTGTGATGACATGAAGTTGTTGTTCCTGTTCGGCACCGACGACGATGACGCGAAAGCTCGTTTGTACGAAGAGACACTTCCATTGAAGTCCATGGGGCTTTTATGTGGCGAGTTGTAGAGTGCGATGATGAGCATTCCCAGGCTGAACATATCTGCTGCAGGAGTAACATTGCCATCCATGACAAAGTCTGGCGAGGTGTAGTCGACATTGAGTTGGACATGCCGTGGCAGTCGGGCGTCGTAATTCAGTGCTTCCGAGAGGGAAATAGGCGTTACCGAAGTGGGCTTCGTCGAGTTCTCTGGTGGTGTTGAGAACCCAAGGCCAGAGATCTTCCAGTCCGACTGACAGAATAGTCAGCACAGTAGAAAATTGGCAGAAGTGATGTTGATGTTACTCACTTTGGCATTGATGAAGACTGCCTCTGGTGTCAAATTGGCATGGACCAGCCCAGCGCTTTCGTGCAAGAACTCCAGGCCTTTGGCGATTTGCAACAGCCCCTTTTGGATCTCGAGCTCATCAATCTCGAGTTCCCGCCTTCGCTTCTGTCCGTCGGCCTCCTCAATCACGTAGCGACTCCGGCGCCCACCCACGCCACCAGCCTTTTCTTGCTCATCCTTCTCCTGTAAGAGCCCCGCAAGGGATGCCGTCACAGGCTCAGTCGCGAACTGAAGCCCTCCGCCGCGGGTATCTTCTACTGGCTCTACCAGCTCCAGGACACTGGGGTGTCGCAGACGTGCCAGGGAGCTAGCTTCCTTCTTGAGTCTCTCCACCACCTCCTCGTGCGCCCGCTTGAGCCCCGAAGCTGCAGAACGTCCACCAAAGCTAGACCCAGCTGGCGGCTCCAGCGACTTCTTGTCGAAGACGAAGACAGACGCCGCTTTGCCTGTTGACTTCTTCTTGGCATCGTATATCTTCCAAGGTCCAGAGAAGGATGTGGGCTGCGGGCTGATTGTGTAATTGCTCGAAATGTTCGAGGTGAACGACTTCAACGCGTTGGAGAACATGGTGGTCTATTCGCCCGCGCGGCGATGCTCCCGAGGTGCAGCGAGCGCGTCATGGAAGGGCATGTGGTATTGTGGATTACTCGGTGTTGCGACCGGGCTGTCAAAGAGCGCAGGGTGGGAATGCGCCGATGTGTTCAATGCATCGCGCACAAGTTGGCTTGGGCCCAGCAAAGAGGTCGCGTAACGCGGACGGTATGGTGCCAGAATGAGGCGGAGAATGAAGAACAGAGTTGCTCTTGTCCACACGCGAGCTGCAACTTGGTGTGGAGTCTGATAGCCAGGGACTCTTGGCCCAGCCGCCGCTTCACAGATGCACGACATACGAAGTAAGCGCGGGGACGCCGCTCCCCGTCTGTGACCCAGCTGAGGACTGCATGCATCCTGACGTGAATAGCCCTGGCTATCCGTCTGGATGACAGAATGGTGTCCGAGTCACAAACGCGCCCTGCGGTGTTCTCTGCGGCGGTGAGAACGGTCTCCGACAACGTTGCCTGGCGGTAGACTGCCGGTATAGAGCTTTCGGTCAGCTTCGGCTGTCGCCAAAATAATACTGGGAGTACGCCCGTCTGCAGCAGCCCTCCAACGCACCTTCCCTATCGCAACCACCCATTGCGCTTGCACAGTCACATTCACATGATGCTGCAACAACGGTCATTACGGCTGCTCTCTCTGCTGTCCCGTCGCGGCCCCCAATCAACCGCAGCGCCTCTGAGCGCATCCTTGCGATGTCGGCGAGCATACAGCATCCACGCTGATGCCAGCGTCGGCACCAAGATCCAGGACATCGACCCGACGAAGCTCACCATCACAAAGACGCAGACGCCAAAGGACCTGCTGCCCCCAGAGGAGCTGATCTTTGGCCGCAATTTCTCAGGTGGGAGCTTCGGTGGCAGTCCGACAAGCCTCACAGCTAATTAAGTTTAAGATCATATGCTCTCGCTCGAATGGACGGCTTCACAAGGATGGCTACCTGCGCGCATTACGCCGTACCAGAATCTCAGCCTGGACCCGGCCACCTGCGTGTTCCACTATGCATTTGAATGCTTCGAAGGGATGAAGGCGTACAAGGATAAAGACGGCAACATCAGGCTGTTCAGGCCAGACAGGAACATGGCCAGGTTGAACAAGTCGTCAGCAAGAATCGCCTTGCCCTCGTTCGACGGAGACGCCCTGATCGACCTCATCGGCCAATTCGTCAAGACGGACAAGCGCTTCATTCCCGAGTAAGATTCCCGATACTGTCATAATCGGACCAAGCTGACCAAGGCACAGTGCACGCGGCTACTCGCTCTACCTTCGCCCGACTATGATCGGCACACAGCGCACCCTCGGTGTGGGCCCGCCCGCTTCAGCACTGCTGTACGTGATTGCTTCGCCTGTTGGCCCATACTATCCCACCGGATTCAAGGCTGTGTCCTTGGAGGCTACAGACTATGCCGTGCGCGCATGGCCGGGCGGCGTCGGAGACAAGAAGCTGGGAGCCAACTACGCACCCTGCATTGTCCCACAGATGCAGGCTGCGAGCCGCGGCTTCCACCAGAACCTCTGGCTGTTCGGAGAGGAGGAGTATGTGACGGAGGTTGGCACAATGAACCTGTTCGCTGCCATCAAGAACAAAGAGACTGGCCAGCCAGAACTGCTCACTGCGCCGCTCGACGGCACCATCCTCGAAGGCGTGACCAGAGACTCGATACTTGGCCTAGCACGAGAGCGATTGGAGCCCAAGGGCTGGAAGGTGCTCGAGAAGAAGTTCACCATGAAGGACATCTCAGATGCGGCTGACGAGGGCCGCATGATGGAGATTTTCGGCGCCGGTACCGCCGCCATCGTCAGCCCCGTGCGGAAGATTAGCTGGAAAGGACGTCTCGTTGACTGTGGGCTCGACGACCACGTCGAAGCCGGGCCCATCGCGCAGCAGATGAAGGACTGGATGGAAGCGATTCAGTATGGCGACGAGGACCACCCGTGGAGGTATGAAGACGTGCGGCTCGTAACTGCGGCAATTGCTGACCCACCATAGCTACAAGGTCGTATAAAAGGTCCGGCTCTGAGATGTGGCCTTCTCGATATTCAGCGCACGGCAGCAAGGGATTGGATTAGACGCAAAGGAGCGGGTCATTTCGACTATGTAGATGCGACCTAGATTTGCGCTCATGGGTGGCGTTTTTCTTTCACAAGCGATGACTTTGCATATCTTTAGCACGGAAACGGAAATGTCATGTTCATGGTTCGCATGTGGTGCTCGTCAGCTGCCTTCGCGTTGTGGGCGGCGCTGAGCTTGTGTGGATCGTGGGGCAGCGTTCCTGGATGACGCTTCCGGCGCACGGCGCACGGCGCACCTTCCAGCCACACCTTGCAGCTCCACCTGAGCTCCCTGCCGTCTCGCACAAACACATCGCAACGCGCACACTTGGACTCGCACCGCCCGTCCAGCGCTGCACGCCCGCCATTCGTTGATCTTCAGCACCGCCAACTCGCCGCCGAGATTACCGCTATGATGCTGGCCAACGGCGCGCTCTGCCGTGTGGGTGCCCCCAAAACATGCGCGCGCGGCCTCCCGCAGCTCGCCCGCTTCCTGCACCGCACCCTCCTCTCCCGCAGTGCCTCGAACCAACCAGCCATTCGCGCCCTTTCCCGTGCCTACGCGTCTGTGCTCGAAGCCCGTCGTTCATATGCGACCACCACGAGCGCAACCAAGCCGACGGCGACTGTGACGAAGGCGGTCAAGGCCAAGGCGGCCAGTAAGGCACCTCCCAAAACAAAGGCGACCGCAAAGACAGCGAAGACCACAAAATCTCCAGCGACAAAGAAGGCAGCAAGCAAAGCCAAGCCCAAGGCGAAGGCGAAGAAGACAAAGGCCGCGCCAAAGAAGCCTGCTGCAAAGAAGCGAGTGACGAAGGTGCTCGCTCCCGAGGCAAAGGAGAAACTACTCATCAAAGAACTGCGGAAGACGGCCCTCAAGGAGCCGGTCTCAACCCATGCAATAAATGCATACAATTGTTTTCTTGGCGATCAGATGAAGGGGACGGGCCAAGAAGGCACGACTGCGACTAGGCTAGCAAATGCGAGTCGCAAGTTCAAGGAGGTGACCCCTGCGGAGCTTGAAGTAAGTGAA
>TARA_R110002003_G_scaffold171_18_pt1 | contig 36828 bp, 45 predicted proteins | sample TARA_R110002003 | Tara Oceans TARA_R110002003 (sample SAMEA4396441) | marine metagenome | biome: Westerlies Biome; feature: [SRF] surface water layer (ENVO:00010504); material: water (ENVO:00002006), including particulate matter (ENVO:01000060) such as... | depth 5 m | reverse complement strand
TCGCATCCAACGGCATGTGTTCAAGACAGCGGCCGTCCTGGATGAAGCACAAGAAGAACCGGGAGCTCAGGGACAAGATCGCAACAGCTGACGAGAATGTCGAGTTATCGCAACTGCTTGATTCTGGCGCTATTCCAGACGAGGAGGAAGAGTTGTGGATCGGCAGAAGTGCTGTCAATTCCTTGCGCGAAGTCGCCAAATTTCATTGCAACATCACCATCGACAAGCAGCGGCGAGAGTACTTTGGCGAACTAGACAGAGCTGGGATCCGAGAAAGACTCGACGAACTGCTTGACTACTGTGCGGCCGACGTGGAGATCACTCATCGGGTGTACCAAAAGGTGTTTCCGCTATTCATGGAGACTTGCCCACACCCTGTGAGCTTTGCCGCGCTCCGATTCCTAGCCGCCGAGATACTGCCAGTCAACGAGACATGGGACGCATACCTCAACAATGCCGAAGCCACGTATCACCACCTCGAAAATGCTGTCAGAGAACGACTTGTGGCGCTAACAGAGAAGGCGCTTGAGGTCAAGGATCAGCCGGAGGTGTATAACAACGACCCATGGCTGAGCCAGCTAGACTGGTCTGGCCAAGAGATCAAGATGGTGAAAGGAAAGAAGAAAGACGACCCACCACGGCCAGCGGCGCGGCAAAAGAAGCCAGGAATGCCTAAGTGGTACAAGGATCTATTCACAAAAAGCGATGGTCCGATGAATCTCACTGTACGAACACGAGTAGCGCCCATTCTGCTGAAACTCTCATGGGACGGATATCCCCTGGTCTGGTCCGACAAACATGGCTGGACATACCAGGTGCCATTAGACGAAGTGTTTGCGTACAACGAGAGGGGCATGCAAGAGCTAGATATGTCCGAGGAGGAGAACGTCAAGTTGCGATATGCTACTCAGCATGTATACTACAAGATCCCCCACAAAGACGGCCCGCAAGCCAGATGCGCGAACCCCCTAGCAAAAGGCTACTTGCAGTACTTCGAAAAAGGAAAGTTGACATCCGCGTACGCATACGCCAAGGAAGCCTTGGAGATGAATGCATCATGTTCGTATTGGATCAGTGCCAGAGACAGAATTATGTCGCAAATGGTCGTGTACAACAAGGAGGTTCCCGACGCACCGAAACTGGCATCAGCTTCAGGAAAGGGTCGCGGAAAGAAAGTTGGCTTCATCCTGCCACAGGTTATTCCCATGGGCACCATCACTCGGAGAAGCGTCGAGAACACCTGGCTTACGGCAAGCAATGCGAAGAAAAATCGTGTCGGCTCTGAGCTCAAATCCATGGTTCGAGCTCCGGAGGGCTACTGCTTCGTTGGTGCAGATGTCGACTCACAAGAGCTGTGGATCGCCAGTCTGATCGGCGACGCCACCTTCAAGCTGCATGGCGGTAATGCCGTCGGCTTCATGACGCTGGAAGGCACGAAAGCTGCGGGAACAGACCTGCATTCGCGCACAGCCGGCATCCTAGGAATCTCGAGGAACGACGCGAAGGTGTTCAATTATGGGCGTATTTATGGTGCTGGGCTGAAGTTCGCCTCGACACTTTTGCGCCAGTTCAACCCAAGTTTAACTGAATCACAAACCACAAAAACTGCCAATGACCTGTACCAGAATACAAAGGGTAAAAAGACCACAAGAAAAACGCTACACGACCGAGCGTTCTGGCGTGGGGGCACGGAATCATTCGTCTTCAACAAACTCGAAGACTTTGCTGAACAGGAACGACCACGGACGCCGGTGCTAGGTGCAGCTATCACTGAAGCCCTGCAACGACGATATCTGTCGAAAGGAGGCTTCATGACGTCGCGCATCAATTGGGCCATCCAATCGTCAGGTGTTGACTACCTCCACCTTCTTATAGTCTCCATGGACTATCTTGCCCGGCGTTTCAATATCGATGCTCGTCTGGCAATCACTGTGCACGACGAGATTCGATACCTAGTCAAAGAGGAAGACAAGTATCGAGCGGCAATGGCACTGCAGGTAGCCAACGTCTGGACGCGCGCCATGTTTTCGCAGCAAATGGGCATCAACGAACTACCCCAATCATGCGCATACTTCTCCGCCGTTGATATCGACCATGTGCTGCGGAAGGAAGTCGACATGGACTGCATCACGCCCAGTCACAAAGAGCCTATCCCCCACGGCGAGAGTCTGGACATCAGCACCCTTCTCGAGAAGGGTGACGCTGCACTGTTAGATCCAGCCGTGGTCCCCATAGACCCTCCATCAGTGCAGCAGTACACCGCCGCATACACACCCCGCAGACCCGTCATGACCACCCTCGAAGGCGCCGACCCCACCTCGCCCACCGCCCTCGCCTACCTCAAAGCCCAAATCTCGTCCACCGACAAAGAACTCCGCGACGTCATGAAGCCGCTCCGCGGCCCGCGCGCACCCGTCCAGCGTCGCTCAAAGACCAAAGACGTCTTGGACGAAGTCGAGAACGAGCAAGAGGAAATCAGTCAGAACATCCTGCATTATCAGCAAATGGCTCGGCTGATGCCCGTCAACGATATGTGGGGCGAAGTATACAAGCGTGCAGGTAGTGTCGGGGCGAGCGCGAATAGGGGCCGGAATGGAGCAGGCAGGAGTACGGGCTTGTGGCATCATCATGCTGTGCATCCGCGAAGCACGGCGCCGAGGACGGCGAGGGCGTAGGCGTATGCGATTGGGTTGGACTGATTCGTGTATATGTTTTTTTGTACGATATTGTTACGGCCATCGAGATGTTGAAATAATGAGAGGATAAGCATAGCATAGCATCGGGCTTTAACTCAAGTCATGCATTGCTGGAAATCACGTGCGCTTCTCTACGCCTTGTTTGCCAAATGCAGTCCAGCTTGCACGTACTCGAAGTCAGTTCTCTCATTTCTGACATGGCTCCTCAGTAGTCTCCCACCACCCCACCTACGAAGCTGCTCGTATCTTTTGAGCGCTAGGGGCTACCAAATTCGGCCTAGGGCCTAGCGCTCAAAAAATACGAGCATCATCATACAGTAAACGTGCACCGTCTCTCAGATACGCACGTTCACGCTCACAACCTCCAACGCGCAGCTTTACGCATACCGATGCAGAGTCGTAGCAACTGTATGTGTACCGACTCTCGCCAGCGTGCTGCATTAGCCCGACGCGTGGCTTGCTGCACCACACCGCCTTATTCCGCGCCTCCAGCTGCACCGCATGTGTGGTCTTGGCGGGCCTCAGCTGCCCCACGACCACAGCAATGTAGTGTCATAAAGACTCGATGCGCAGTTTGTGGTTTTGGGACTATGCCTGTGCCTTGAAGAAAGCAGAGTCGATTTCTTCATCAGCGCGATTCAGCCCGGGGAGCGAAACATTGCGCGCACACACCAACCAGACACCTACCGGTTGACATGATACGGTAGCAATGTATCGTCTGCGAAACTTCGGCCTCGGGGCCGCGCGAGGCATGTCGGCAGGCCAGGACTTTGGCGACCCGTACCATTATGTCGGAGACTGTTACGAGCGGTCTCCCAGCGCCGACGAGTGGGAGATTGGCGACTGGTAAAGTCGCGTCTTTGCATTTTGATTATATTCACGCTTATGATTGATATAGCACCGCACAGCCGTACCTCGCATCGGTCAAGGCACTGGCATCGTCCTATCGGACGCTTCAATATCTGGCCGACTGGATGCAGGTGGGCACTACGCCGCTTCGCTGGCCGGAATTGAGACGGCACCCACGAGAGCGAGAGGAGCGCGTGGAGCGGACGAATATCAACTTCATAGAACAGCAGGCTGGATTGCCGACAAGGTTGACGCAGATACCGACGCTTCTGCAACTGCATGAGACTTTGCAGAGCTTGGCCACGGAAGTCACTTCAGCGGGGCCTTCGGGTCCTCCATGCCTGCGGCTCTTCATCGTCGAGGACCTGTCTCGCGGGGTGATAGAAGCACTGGGCTCGCGGTTTGACATCGATGCGCTGTTCTTCCGCGAGCAGACGGAGGACTACATCTGGCACAATACGCGCGACCCGTGGGTCAAGACACCGGATCTGCATGCGACCATGAAGCGCCGCAAGTGGTTCCGCGTACGGAATGCACGGCTGCGATACCACAAGTCTGAACGCTCGTTTCAAGACTCACGACTCGAGGCGGCTGCGTTCAATGTACTCAGACGGCCCGACGACGATGCGAACCACTGGCGCTATCAGGACGCAAAGGGCTCCGTCGTCTCGACTACACGGACCAAGACTACCATCTGGGTTGGCGAGGATCGCATGTGCGCGAATACGACGGTGGGCATTGTTCTGCTCGATCCGACCACCAAGCACGGCTACCCGCTCTGGTACGATCGCGCAAACTGGATTCCCTTAACCGACATGTTCACGTCGCAGGCCAGGCCATCTCCGTCGTCGGAATCCTGGTTCGCAGATATCACACAGTCAACGCTGAGTTACCCGTGGTTCCAACCGTCCGCTGCGGGCGCTGCAATCGACGTCCGCCGCATCGTCCTGCCCGCCATCTACACCGTCTGCGCCGAGTGGCTCGTCGTGTGCGAGTACGTCAAAGCGCGTCTGGGCCAGGTCGAATGGATGATGGAAATGCCCGCCCTCTTCATCGCGCGCGGGCCCGAGGTCGACCGCGCGCTGAAGAAATTAAACGTCTGGCGTCGCCAGGTGCCCGCGTGGAGAGAAATGGTCGCGGAGACTCTGCACCAGACCATTCCGGCGGCGAAGCGCCTCACCCTTGATCCGAATCGCGCGCACGACGACGACGACGCGTTTGGCGATGTCACGGCTGACTTTGAGCGCGTGCTGGATATGCTGGATCGCTTGCAGGCCCGCATCGATCGCCTGTCGGACAGAGGCAATGCGGAAATGCAGCTCGAAGCCGCACGGCAGAGTCTGGCTGAGAGTCACGATCTCGCGCGGTTGACGTGGCTCGCGACCATTTTCGTGCCGTTGACTTTCATGTCTGGGCTTTTCAGCATGACGGACGATGTTGGCTCGATCACGGGCACCTTTAGGGTATACTTTGCGGCAGCCGTTCCCGTGGCTTTCATCTCCCTGGTCATCGCGAGATGGGGTTCTGTTGTGTTCCGCGGTGTCGCGCGACTGTTGTTTAAGAAGGCCGAGTGAGGACATGCCAGAATTGGCTGCTGCTGTCACGTGGGCCATGATGAGACAGTGCCCCAACAGACTCGCGTGCATACGAAACAGACATCACGAAGACGAAAGATGGCAATATGACGGAAAATAGAGCCGCGAACTCGGTAATATCATTGACGCCATGCTTAAACGCCGATTGCACCAGCACCCGATTCCGATCCCAGGCCGTAGCCATTATCCCACCCAGCGTCGCAAGCCATGCGTGCCTTCCCAAGCCCAAACAAATGAAATAATGTATGCCGCAAGCCGCTAATGCGTATCGAGAACGCTATGCCACACTAGCGAAGTATGCAAGTCTATGTCTATCCCGGGAGAACCAGACGTATCCGCAGGGACCGACAACGCCGCGCCCCCCGATGAGATATCGCCGACGGATGTAAAAAGTGCTTAGACGATGAGAAGCTTCTCTGCGTCGCCGGCGTTGCGCTCGTCCATGCGGTTCCACGCCGTGTACGTGAGCGCGCCGCAGACGGCCCACATGACGGGTACGGCTGCTTCGGCGGCGTCTAGAACCATTGTTAGCACCGTCTCAAGGGAGTGATGGCCGTCTGGAGGAAACATACTCGGTCGCTCGGCCTGGGCAGCCATCTGGAAGACGCGCGCGGCGCTGCTCGAGGAGCTGGAGGAGTTGAAGCGCACGGCGCGCGTGGCGGTTATGGGGGCGCGGGTGAAGAGGCGTGCGAACATGGTGATGGTTGTGTGTGGTTTGAGGGTTTGAGGTTCGTGGTGTGGGATTTTGAAGACTGGTGGCGAGGCGACCGTGGTGTGATTGCTGGCGCTGATCGAGTGATGCGGACACGTATGACAAACGACTAGAGTTTCAATTGCAACAATTGCCTTTGGTGATGAGCAAGCGGATGCTGAATGCAGGAGCGTAATTGAGAGTAAAATCGCAGTACTGAGGAGTGAATGCAGATTGCGGGGAACGGGAGAGCAGTATCTTTAAATAAGAAAACAGTGGGTCAGAAGAGTCGAGCGGACAGGAGGCGATGCCGGACTCAGCGCGAGGCGAGACAGGAAATTCTTGTCAGGGGCGGTGAGCGATCTGTGCTGGGATGAGCCGACTTGGCATTTATGGGTCGCAGGATGGCGACGTTGCTTTTCCCCGGATTATTGGGGGCATTGACATTTCGATTCACATCACCTTTGACACTCGAACACGCTGCATGCGATGCACTCGCGCGTGTGGAATTTCTCGTGCCGTATTGTGAGCGCTGCGAAGATTGTCCAGCATCGAGGGCTTCCATGAGGCTCTGTCCTGCCGGCCTGGGGACCTGCATAAGCAACGCAGTCGAGTCGTCTCGAGCGCCCGCTTGGCCGGCTGATGAGGTGATCGACGGTTTTGCGGCACCACTGCGGCCTTCTAGAGCGCTTCCATTTTGCGTCGCCACCTCTGGGCCTCAACGGTTGTGGAAGCTGTCGGACCTGCCACTTCGGGAATAATACAGTTCGGGACTGCACATTGGGTTGGTACTGGAGGTGCCATCCCAAGAATGACAGGACTGACTTCAAGGACATGCAAGCTAGGCTTCATTCGGCAAGAAGGGCGTGGAGGAGCGCACGTGATTTCAACGACCATTACATCTCGATAAAAGCTGAGAGCTATTCTCACCGCGATACCCAATATCCCAAGAACCCAGAAATTTCACCATCTCATCCCCCATGCCCCATCCAACCTCCCCCACCCAATCCCTCCCCCGCCCCTGGCGAGAAACACCCCTCCTCCACTCCCACATCCTCTCAAACCACGCAGGCTGGTGCGCAAAACCCACCCACCCAAACCCCCCTGCTCACCATCCTAACCCCCCTTCCGCAGTCAAATCTTCCTCAAGCTCGACAATCTCCAACCCTCAGGCTCCTTCAAGTCGCGGGGCGTGGGCAACTTCCTGCGCACGCACGTCGCCACCGCACGGCACAAAGACAAGATCCACTTCTACATTTCCAGCGGCGGCAATGCCGGCCTGGCATGTGTGTCTGCGGCGCGAACGCTCGGCGCCCCGGCAACTGTCGTCGTCCCGCGAACCACGTCGGACTACATGATTGCCAAGCTACGCGCCGCGGGCGCGCGGGATGTCGTGCAGGTGGGCGACAGCTGGGCCGAGGCGGATGGGCATTTGCGCGACGTCGTGATCCCCGGTGCGCGGGTGGAGGGCGAGGAGGCGGTTTACGTGCCGCCGTTTGATGCGCAGGAGGTGTGGGACGGGCATGCGACGCTGGTGGAGGAGGTGGTGGAGCAATTGGACGGGGGAATGGATGCGGTGGTGTGTAGTGTTGGTGGTGGGGGGTTGTTTTCGGGGATTATGCAGGGGTTGGATGCGGCGGGATTGGGGGGGACGAGGGTTGTGGCTGTTGAGACGGAGGGGGCGCATTCGTTGGCTTTGGCGTTGGAGAAGGGGAGGTTGGCGACGTTGCCGGCGATTACGAGCATAGCTACGAGTCTGGGGGCGAGGACGGTTGCGGCTAAGGCATTTGAGTATGCGCAGAGGCAGAGCGTGAAGAGTGTTGTGTTGACGGATGAGGAGGCGATTGAGGGGTGTGTGAGATTTGCGGACGATGAAAGGATTATGGTGGAGCCGGCGTGCGGTGTATCTTTGGCGCTTTGTTATGAGGGCAGGTTGAAGAAGATCTTGTCAGGTCTGACGGAGGAGAGTAAGGTTGTGATAGTGGTTTGTGGTGGAAGTAACGTCTCGGTGGATATGTTGGCCAAGTGGACGATGCAGCGGAATGATTAAGGGATGCCTATTACACCTTGACAGAAACCCGGCTTATTCCATGCATCAGCGATGAATTCGAAGATTTATCCAACTCAGCTCGCTCGACAAGCTTGATCAAGCCGATTCATCCTCCTTCTTACTTTCATCCTTCGTGCCGTCGCCTTTTCCCACTCCACTATCCGCAATGCCAAGATCCGCGGTCAACTTCTCCAACCCCGTATGTCCTTTGGGCGCACCATCTTTATCCTGCTTCTCCTCCTCCTTTTCCAACTTAACCCTCAACGTCTCCAACCTCTCCTGTAACTTCCTCTCGGTCTCAGCATACCTCTTCTCAAACGCCTCATCATCTTCACCCTCTCCCTCGCCAAACTCTACCGCGGTCGGCGTCTTCTCGCCATCTCCAGCCGCATCGTCACCGCCCGGTAACACCGCTTTCGCCGCTCCCAGTCGCGCAGCCTCAGCAACCCGCTTCAAGCAAATGTCCAGGCGTCTAAGACTGCTCTTCGGCCAGACGTCTCTGTAGTTGTAGTCCTTGGGCACTGTCCGCGCACCCTCGGGTAGTCTCAACCAATCAATTTTGCTTTCGACGAAAGAATGCACATCCGGTTCAAACAAGCCCGGAAAGTCCAACGTGCCGACGCGCAAATCTGCAATGGCAGCGCCGATGCCGTTGTTGCCCCATAGCTCGACTTTACACTTGGGACACTCAACGTGGCGCGATGCGACGCCGGTGTGCCGCGTTTGTGAGACGAAGACTGGACGCGTTTGCGAAAGGATTTGGATGTTGTATGTCTCGATTTGGAGAACGAGACCAAATGCACTCCCGGTGATGCGTTGGCAATCCGGACAGTGGCAGGCGTAGCAGAAGAGTGGGGAGGTGAGTAGACGATACCGGATTGTGTTGCACAGGCAAGATCCGGAAATAGAGGGGAAAGGTTTGGCTTTAGGTGCTGCTGACGAGGATTGGAGTGCGGACTTGGATCCAGAGTCCTGCGCAGGTGGAGCTGCAGGCGCGGACATCTTGATCACGGTCGATGTTGCGATGAGTAGTTGCTTGGAATTGAACTGAAGCTAGTGGTATCGTGCAGGAGTCATGCAGGTGGAAGTTAGTTGGGTATGACGTTCACGCGGGGTGAATGGGCGCCAGCGCGCTAGGGGACGCTAGTGCGCGTTTGTGAGATACTCGCAGTATACGCGAGACCATATCTCTCGGGATAACTTGACGAGAACACAGAGGCTTGTTAGACCGGACCTTTCAGCCAATGCGCCACTGGCTGTTCCAACACATCGAAGTGCGATATTTTGGCAGCTTTGGGCACATCAACCTCGACAAACAGGTTTTGGAGCGATGTCACAAGTAATATTGTACACTAGAAACAGCACGCTGCGCTGATGTGACCATCGTACATGCTACCTTGTCTGAACAACATCTCTCATGCGAGGGCGCTCTTCGACAGGCTTTTCCCATAACCTGGTTGTGCTCATGCTGACAGCCCTTCTGCTTCTCGTTGGGTCTTTAACGCGTTAATGATGCTGCTGACCTCGTTGCTTCTCTCGGTCTCATACTCCTCTACAGAGAGCAACGCGACCTGACTTCGGACCTCGTTCAGGGGTAATACTTCGTGCTCAATGAGCTCTGGCCATTGGCCAGCCGCATGCAAAGCATCTTGCATATCTACCCATTGCACCCGCACGCCTTCCAGCGTGTAAGGTGTAGGCAAAGTCTTCTTCAATGGTGCTGGCAGAACAGACCGGGCAATGTGGTGGTCACGGCTTTCGAGTTGGCTTTTGGCCTCGAAGGCTGCCTCTAGCGTAGCAATCTCGCCTTCATGGCGGGCAAGAAGGTCCCTGTCAATGGCGAGATCCTCCTCCGAGCGCGTGGGGTCTGGGTTCGCGAGTGCCTCCCTCAGCACCTGGGCCTGGTCTTTGAGCTCACTCAGCTTGCCATCCGCGCCCAGTTCTTGCGCAGGTGCAGCGGCCTGTGTCAGTGCCTCTTGCGTCGCCTTGAATTGCTCGGCCTTCCTTACTGCATATTGCAGCTTTTTGAGCCGGATCTCTTGTATGTTCCTCGCATTCTTGAGACGTCTCTGATCCGCTTCGTTCTGGTTGTGCTTCATGTTCAGCTTCATCGTCAATGACCGGACTTGATGTTCTAGCCACTTGATGTTGTCCGCTAGCTTTTCCTTGGCTCTCGCTGTGTTGGCAAGCTCATCGATCTCGGCCCATCGTTTATCCATGAATTCTATCGCCTTCTCCTCCTGTTCGTCACGCGCTTTCGTCATGCTCCGGCCATGCTTTTCTTGCATTCCTAGCACGACGGCCAGATCGATACTCATGTTAGCCCTCTGGTTCATGATGTTCTTCATCCGCTGCTTTTTCGGTGCGCTCTTCCACACGGGGTTAGTCTTGTCCCAGGACATTTCGTGTAATTTGCGGAATTCGCGCAGCTTCCGGTAGGCATTGTGGCCCTGCTCAGCGGTAGGGAAGGTGACGACGCAGTGGGGCGCCCACTCGTCGGGTCGGAGGACGGGAGGTTTCGAGTGCTTGCCGATGAACGGAATCTGCTCAAGGTGGTGATTCTGCGGCAATGTCAGCAGAGATTGGCCACGAGGCAGTGATGTATACATACGTTCAAGAGTGGCTGCAGCGAGTAGATGACCTGGTCGCTCTTGGTGTTTCTGAATACGTAGATGATCTCGCCATGGCGCGCCTTTCCCTCCGGGTCCACGACGTCCTCGACCGTGAAGGGCTTTGTTGGGTGCACATGGAATTGGCCTGTCGCAGGCAGTCGCGCCTTTGGGTTCACAATGGTCTGAAGCTTGACATGGCGTGGATTGGACTGCTGCGCAACGTACACAGCCACTCGTTGCTCGAGTTGCCGCAGATCCTCCTCCGCTTGCGTCCGTTGGAAGCGGCTTAGGTGGCCAGAGAATGTAGCAGGCGTGGGCGGCTGCCTGTATCGTAGCCGGGCAAGAGTGCGTGGCATTGCCGCAATTGTTTTGGCGATGCCAATGCAGTCGTGACGCGGACGGTGGCATCGAAAGATTCGATGTTCAGAACACACGGACCACCACCAACGCGGAAATGGAGCTCTTCCGCGCGCTCCAATACGACGCTCGACGACCATTCACTCCCCCAAGCTCCGTGTATGCTACCATGTGTTGCGGCAGGGTGTCTATCAATGCGCCCGTGACGAGCCCAAAGCATGCGCCAATAGCACAGTGCGCATACCACACGCGGACTCCCGTCCCCAGCGCCGCAAGGGCATGACGAGCTACGTAACATGGCGGAACACACCCTGGCGTCCGGCCAAACTGCACCACCTCTACCCCGCGAGCGCCCATGGCTCCTCCCATACGTGCGTTCCTGATATCTGTCACAGACTGGTGGGTCGAGCTGACTGGGGCAGAACCGCAAGCTCAGGCATCTGCAAGGCATCACTATTCGCAATCTCACGCTTACCTCAACTCCTTCGAGGTCGCGCGGCAAGACGATCGACGATGAAGGCATTCCGAGTACGTTGAAGTCGCCCACGAAGGCGTTGGCGTTGCGGGAGAGTAAGGGGCTGGCGCATTCGCGGTCCTCGAGCGACCTCAAGTCCAAGGACCCCGACCGGCACGGGAACGGCACTCTACGCGAGCCTACTACTCCCACCAAAGCTACGAGGCCCTCCTTTGGCAAGGGACTGCGACGAAGGACAACAATGGAGTGGGCCAATGCGAGCCCTCTGACTCGTCAAAAGAAGCTGGAAGACATCACTGCGGACCGCATGGCAGACACCTTTTTTACGCTGCACGTCGACCAACATGAGGAGCCAGTGTACATCTCAGAGATTGCGGAGAAGGCCATGAATCCTAACTTCAAGTTCTTCGACCTCGGGCCTTGCGGGCCGGGTGTGACGCGCCTCGACAAGCTCACCGTGCGAGTGTGGGCGAAGAGCGAAAGCATGACGGCTTGGCAGTACCTTATGGACTACACTGTGCAGCTCAGGTCGCTCCAGTATATCGGCAAGACGCTTGGGACCTTCCGGCATCCTCTGCCACAGAATTGCATCCTGTTCCACATGACGGACGGCATCTACACCAGCTTCACAGATCTACCGACGCAGGATAGGGCGCGCCAGGACTTACTAGCGCCTCCCAAGCAGCATCCAGACGGTCGTGTACTTACTTCATCATCGTACGATGCATTGATGCGGCTTTCAACGCTCGATGACTGCATCCAGGATGCCCTATTCACGCGAGATCGCATTGCGGACGAGATTGAGAGTATCTTGGAAACAAACAGAGCTTCTATTCGAGCCATTGAGCAAGTGCCCGAGACCGAAGAGAGAATGCGCACGGTGCAGGCTGCGGTTGACGCAGAGAAGCGTCGAGTCAACCTCGCGCGCAGGAAACGTGACGAGCTCAGAGCCAACATTGAGCAACGTCGGCAGAGGATGAAGGCTGGTCAAGAGCAACAAGCGCAGGTGGATGTGGACATGCCAGAGCAGAGAGGGAAGTGTAAGGAGATGAAGGAGCTCATCGCGAAAGTGGATGAAGATATCCTAGGTCAGCGCAGGCGACTGTGTGAAGATCTGCTCAAACTGTATCCCACCGAGCCCGTCCCTGGGAAGTCACTCGCATTCACCATACGTGGACTCTTGCTGCCAAATTCCGAGTTCGACGACGCGAAGGACGATGTGACATCTGCAGCACTGAGCTACGTTGCTCAGGTGGTCAGCCAGCTGTCGCCTTACCTGTCTGTCAACCTACCTTACCCAATCACTTTGCACGGGTCAGCATCAACCATCGAAGATCCGCTTGCCATAGGGCACAACGCACAGAGCAACCCACGCGCATATCCGCTCTACATGAAGGGTGTTGTACGATATCGCTTCGAGTACGGCGTCTTCCTACTCAACAAGAACGTCGAGATTCTATCCAACGCGCTCGGCCTTCGACCAATCGATATCCGGCAGACGCTTCCGAACTTGAAGTACCTGCTGTATGTCGCCACAGCAGGGAAAGGCGAACTGCCTGCGCGCAAGGCTGGAGGAATCAAGGGTTTATTGCGCAAGGACGGCATGTCGTCACGGAAGGGTAGCATGGACAGCACAGCAACGGCAAGCAGCACAGGAACGCCTACCGCCGAGCTCAAGAGGAATCTTGACGATGTCGGCGCGAAGAGGATATCGAACCCAAGGGCCAATGGGACACCTCTGACAGCTGTTGGGAGTCTGAAGCAGAACTCCAACATGCAAGTGGGGAGTAAGTTGAGACATGTTGATTGAGTGCCCTCCTCTATCTGATGCATTCACAAGGCTCAAATAGCTAGTCTTGATGCTTTATCGAGTGTACTTATCCAGTTGGCTACCATGTAAATTCTACAGCAGGCTCTAAATGCCCCGGTTACCATGAGCAGCGAATCCCCCTGTCTCTCCATGTTCACTGTGACCATCGTCCCTGCCCTGCATCATGTCAGACCAATTGATGTATGATTCGACGCTACTAAACTTTTCCATGGGTCGGCAAGCCGCCGTCGAACACGTGGGATACTGTCCCGAACCGGACTGCAGTCGTGCGCACCAAAAGTCGCCGAACAAAAAGCATGTAAGCATAGCATCACGGCGGCGTGCTGACCTAAACCTCCTTGATGGCGATCGGCCAATCGAGCGGGAAAATCGGCCATCTTGGCACTTCCGAGCGCAAATTGCGGAAAGCAAAGGAGACACTGATCGAGATTTATTGTTCCTCCACGACAGCTGGCAGAGTTCAAGCTTCAACTTCACTCCATCCCATTTGTCCTTTTCGTTTTTGTAGTCTTGCATGCACCATGTCGGAGCCCTTCCCACCGCTGCAGGGCGCGCCTGCGAAGAACAGCCACACCAGCAGCAATGGCGCGCGGCGACGGCGGAAATCGAGCGGACTGGGAGGAGAGATCCCGGGCGACGTCGACGTGCCGTCATTCGCGACGGGGAGGAAAGGGACACCGCCGCTGAACAGCCCGGCCAATTTCGATTCTATGGTATGCCACTCCAGCACCCCCGCGGCCCTCCGCAACCATGCGCTTACGACGGTATAGAAGTCAGACAAGCCCGCCCGCCGCTCCAAACGTCGCTCTGTGCGCCGCGCCCTCTCCAAGCTCAAGCGCTCGTGTATACGCCACACGTGGCTCGGCCCGCTGCTGCTCACCCTCTTCATTGCATCGCTGTACCTCGTATACCCGTACCCGTCGAACCCCATATCCGCGTGCCTGTTCCTCTCGTACCCGCTTGATGCGCGCGATCCGCTCATACCAGCAGCTGTGCGCGCCGACCCGCATGGCCCGACGCACTATGGCAAGGGAGCACGCGACTTTGCCTTTGTGGGCTTCTACGTGATAGTGCTGACCTTCACGCGCGAGTTCTGCATGCAGCGGCTTCTTCGCCCGCTGGCGATTCGCTATGGCATCAAAAAGCGGGCGAAGCAATCGCGCTTCATGGAGCAGGCGTACACGGCGCTGTACTTTGGTTTCTACGGCCCGTTCGGCGTCTGGGTCATGTCGCGCACGCCCGTGTGGTACTTCAACACGGTCGGCATGTACGAGGGCTTCCCGCACAGAACCCACGAGGCCGTCGTCAAGGCGTACTACTTGCTCCAGGCGAGCTACTGGTCGCAGCAGGCCATTGTGCTGGTGCTGATGCTCGAGAAGCCGCGCAAGGACTTCAAGGAACTCGTGGGCCACCACATCATCACTATTGCGTTGATTTGGTGCAGCTACCGCTTCCATTTCACCTACATGGGTATTGCCGTGTACATCACGCACGACATCTCCGACTTTTTCCTCGCGGTACGTTCACCCGTGCAGGAAATCCACGCCAACGGCGCTAATGTGTGTAACAGACTTCGAAATGCCTCAATTACATCGACGCCCCCATCGTCGGGCCCTACTTCTTCGTCTTCATGGTCGTCTGGGGCTACCTCCGCCACTACATCAACCTCAAGCTCCTCTACTCCATCCTCACCGACTTCACCACCGTCGGGCCCTACGAACTCAACTGGGAAACCCAACAATACAAGTGCTGGATCGCGCAATACATTAGCTTCACCCTGCTGGCCCTGCTGCAGCTGGTCAACCTGTTCTGGTTCTTCTTCATCCTGCGCATCGCGTACAGGTTCATCGTGTACAAGGATGCAGACGATGATAGGAGCGAGTATGAGCCCAGCGAGGATGAGCTGGAGGAGCGCAAGAAGGAGCTGGAGCAGAGTAATGGGGCTCCCAATGGGGTGAGGGGTGCGCTTGGGGAAGAGGCGAAGACGCCGGAGCGTGCTACGAAGGCGCAGGATCAGGGGTCCATTGGCGCGCGTGTGAAGCAACGGAAGGGAGCGACAAAGTCCTGATCGCGCTCGCCCTGACGTGGCTTCTGCCACCTTTTTTCGAGCGTGAGTACGTCCGCTGATTTGCCATGGTCGCAGGAATCTAGGACTGCTGGCTGGGAGCGTTCAAGCGCGTCACTCGCTCTACCGCAGTGTTCATTATCAAGAGCTGAGTTGTTGTATAGATAGGATCCCATCATGACTACACATACTACTTAATACATGACATTCTCGAACCAAAAAAACCCTTCAAACCTCGGACGACACGAACTCTCCGAACCCAGGCAACAGCGCAGGCTCAGGAGTTGCAGTCGACCCCTTTCCCGTCGCCGCGCTTCGCCATCTAAATCTAAGACAGAAAGAAATGAAGAGATCCGTATCATCAGCTTCCCGCACTCGCCGCAACCTCGCATCTTCGCCAACAAGCGGGAACTCACGACGCACTCACAACCTCCCAACGTCCGCGCGCCCGCGCATGTTCCCACTTTTCGCACCAGTCACACCCGGGCCCAATCGCAAGCACAACCCCATCTACCCCCCTCTCCTGCGTCCCCGGCACAAATCTCATCCGCCGTCGCCATGACCGTGGTAGACAGATTAAGGGCCCTCGGTACCAAAGGGTCGGAGTTCGGCTGGAGCGCGAGCATTTTCGCTTCCACAGCGCCGGGTGTGTATGCATAGGTCTGGTCACGGTGTGAAGATTGGAAGGTTATCCATATATTCAGCCCCATGCGCCCTCGCCCCACCCTTTCCTCATGTAAGATATTTCGGCCGCCAGCTACGTGTCCGCACGCTTCGTTCCGCGCACCACCCACAGCGGGTCAAGATGGTCTGGCAAGTGCGGCGAGCGGAAGCGTACCGTACCGGTGTCGTCGGTGATGCGCAATCCGCTCTCGTCACGAGCGCAGAGGTCGACGATTTCGACGTCCTTCCAGCCGGAGAAATGGAGGTAGTCTGGCTGTGCTGTTAGCGTTGCCGCGATTCACAGGCTGTGTGTAGGACTAACCACCGACCAGTTCCAACCGTCCGCGCTCCGAAAGCATCAGCCACTTCCTGACGACCTTGTTCGGGAAACAGCGGTTGCTGATTACTAGATGCACTTGCCCGCCGTCGTTGGTGGCGTTCAGGAGATTCCGACAGACTTCGAGCGGCGCGACGAGGTAGTCGATGCTCACGACGCACGTTATGGCGTCGAACGTCAGAGCATTCTGCTTCTCGGGCCATCCAGCGCGGACGTCGTGGGGCGGCTTGTTGAGGTCCAGGACGCGCCAATGCTCTGTGTCCTGGAAAAGCCCGTTGAGTTCCATCTCTTCCGCATTCAGGCCTACGCCAAAGACTTCAAGGTCTTTGCTTTGTACCGCCTGCTTGACCGCGAAGGGGTAGAAGCTCTTCCAGCTCGTGCACATGTCCAATATCTTGCCGCTGGTCGGTAACACGGTGCCGTAATACTCGGTCAACCGCGCTATCGACGGGTCGTCAATGTGCGTAACAAGGCGCGGCTGGCGGTAGAATACGCCATCGTCGGTCTCGTCATAGCGCTTGAAGTCACCCTCGTCGTACGGCCAATTGTCATAGCTGGGCTGGTACGGTGTTGCTGGGAAAGGCCCGTTTCCGGTGCTGAGAGACGCGGCGGATGCCATGCCGAAGATGGAGAAGAAGTTGTATGGGACTTTACGTGAGTAGGCGCGCCAGAGCGGGGGATTGGTTGGACGAAGGAACTGAGCGCATCTCGAGAAAGACATGAAGTCTGATCAGATAGATGCTGGCTTAGCAGCAGATGGGCAAGCGCGTGGTCGCCTTCGAGCAATCGCGTAAGGTGGTGATGTCATGATACGCGGTAGCACGTGCACGCGGGATTCGACTTCATGCAGGTACCGTGGATCTTCTCCTGACTTCACAATACAGGACAAGAGAATATGCGTGCGCATGGAGCTAATGACTCGTTCGACACTCTCGTAGAGTGCTCTGCGCAGTTGCGAACAAGTCCACAACACCAACGTGCAGGGATGCGGATACCTTGTTCCGAGTCTGGGAATGTGCATTTCCGATGCAGCGGGGTCCAGCACATCGCCATTGAACAAAATGCGTGCAAAGCCCAGTGTGAGGACAACTAAACAAATTCACAGCAAGAAACAATATGTCAGGCATCCTCACCACCGCGCGGCTAGTCTTCAAAGACAGCGCCGCCCGCGACAAAGCCATCGAAGCGTTCCGAAACATCATCGCATTCACCACGCCCAACGAGCCCGAGGTCTTGCAATATGTCTGCGCGTTGCCAGTCGATGATAGCCCGGGGAACGAGATTTACATGATTGAGGAGTCCGTGGTTACTGCATATGCTGCCTCCGAGCCCCCGGAAGCTGACGAGAGTTAGGTATGCGAACCAAGCTGCCAGCGACGCGCATCTAGCCACCCAACCAGTGCAAGATCTTATTCAACTGTTCACCACCGGCGACGTCCTCGCCGGCGCGCCAGAAGTCCACAATTGCCCCATTAGACATAAGAAGACAACCGGCTCGCCACTTCCCGTTTCGTCGACGCCCGCTGTCGTTCTGTTACATACTACTACCGTCGGCGTCGATGTATGCAGCGAGGCAATCAAGAACAACGCAGGGCTCAGTGCGGCTCTAGTAGTCGAAGACACGGAGACAAAAGGTGTGCGGGCACAATATGTGTTGAGTACATGGGAGAATTACGCAGCGTTCGAGAAAAGCGCTGCAGGAAGGAGCATCACTGCGGAAGCACAGGAGACGGTGAAGATCAGACCGATCGCAGGCTTCTTGGGGCGGGAAGACAAGAGTAAGCTGTAAATCATGAGCATTGCACAACATACCATCACGCCCAAACCCCGGTGTTTATCTTCATCATTCATCTGGGCCAACACATGTACACCCTCCTATCCCCTGACACTTCGAGTCTGGAATCCACATGTCGTACCAAAACGTCCATTGGGGGCCGCGTCTTCCTCCGTCGATGCCGCGCACTGCATGATGCGAGCCGTGAGAGTAGGTCCAGAAGGGGCCGAGCTCGCTGCGAGTGATGCCGTGCTGGCCTTGTTTCGGCGCGTTGCCAAACTGCGAGAACCAGCCGAATTGGCGTATATCCTCGAAGAAGTTAGTTTCCGTGAAAACGTAGCTGCAATCACAAAGGACGGAACGAAATGAACGTTGTGTGATGGTTAGATAGCTGTCTTGCGGCATGGTGTTGAGTTGTTATCTGCAACTTGAGGTTCCTGGGCTCCTCGTTCCAGTTTCCAGGGGACTCCTTCGGCCTGAAAGACATATATTATGCTCCTCCTTGGTTCCGCATGACGTCTTCTATCTGCTTTCTTTTCGCCGCTAGCCGAGCCTCCTTCTCAGCCAGGTATGTTTCCGCACGGGTTTGGGAAATAGGAACAGGGTGCGCACGGTAATGTATTTCGTCGACTCTAATCCAAGTGTACTGGAACCATGCATTTTCAAGCCCAGAACACAGATTCTGTATCACAAGGCCACGGCGATTTCTTCCTCGCCTGGGGCCGGCTCCCGACCTCCCAGCCGGGTCGAACATATTCGCCTTGAAAGGGATTGTCAGCGTTGGAACAGCTAGGGGAAGTCGTGGGACAGTCGATGCGGAACAGTGTCGGGAAATTTTGATTGTTGTTTCGTTGAAATTTCGCAACGGGTTGTAGAAGGTTCGTCTTGATCGCTCAACCTCCTCCAATCTAGAAAGACGTTTTCATATTTTCAGTGGAAGACCAGGCCAGTAATCCGCTCGACTTCACGAAAAATGGTTGGTCCGGTGACAATTGTGTTCCGCGGGGTGGAGGAAAACCTGGCTGGGCGCCATCCATACGCGCAGCAATGCAGCAACGCAGCAACGAGCACCGTGATGATGAAGAGGAGCGGCCGGGCCCATAGCGATTGCTATCTCACAGATTGAAAGTGATTGTGTCCTTAGGAACAAGTAAGGGGCCGTGGAAAAACGGTGACTGATCGAGAGAATAAGTTGGGCCTTCAGGTGGTCACCAAGACCTCGAGACGTGTGTGTATAGAGTAGTGACATTAACGCTTTCGGTAAACCATTGCACTGGATGAGTCGTGAATAGCCACGACAGGTACGTGATGGATGGTCACATAGCGCCTGGGCCCGGCCAATAACATGGGTGACCTCATATCTGTGCTTGGCACTGGAGCTGATCATGAGCCAGCCACGTTGGAACATTTTCTTGTTGAATCTCAGCGACAGTTGGACGGGACAATGTGATAGCAACACATATTTCCCGTGATGGCTGGCTGTATTGACCGCTCGATCAGGATCTCCCGTGGAGGCAAGGACTATCTGGTCGGAGATGTGGGTGCCCACTAGCCATGTCAGCTTGCTCGCTCATGGAAAGTTACTCCGGAGTTGATGAGACTTACTGAAGTTGTTACCCACATCAACTCACCTATTATACGATTTCGCAAGTACCCTTCACTGAGTCGGTTGTATGCGAGCTCAATAATCCTTTGGCATGGCTGACATCTCGTGAGGCCGGAGGATCCCTTGGGCCAAGGCATTGGAAAATGTGCTTTTACCAACAAAGCAAGCGTCGGAATAACGAGAAGGAGTAACTGACCTGAAACCACTTGTTCTCCGTAACGACCAATTGGTCATTAGCTCCACCATCATAGTCTCCTGCGGTTTGATCGAGCTCCCCGCCAGGCAATCGTTTGTATCCCAAACCTTCGCCTTGATAGATCTTTCCGACCCGAGAAGGTGCGCGCAACTCTTGTAACTTTGTCTTTAACCACAGTCCCTTTGGATCGCCATTCTTCATGCGCTGTTCGCACCACTGATCGAGCTCCGCGCATTCCCATGAAATGCCAGAACCCCACATCTGTGCAGTGAACATCGTATAGTACACTATAGAACGGTCGCAACCACCTTCGATCACCGCGAAGCGAACTGTTGAAAGTGTGGCAGCCTTGCCAAGCCTGCGGTTGTGGTTGAAAAGCTCGACAGCTTCAAGATTTCGTTCTAGGATAGCTTGACGTCGTCCGTCAATGGCTTTTTGCCGAACCTCCTGATCACGCCAATCAACAGTCATGCTCGTGATCCACAATAGAAATCGGAGGAATTGGACCTTCTCCGGTTTCCACGGTCCGTGCAACAACTTTCTCGGGATGCGCCCTTTAATGAACGCGAGTCGTGGGAGGTGACTCCGGGAGAAGACCATGTCGGTAGCATTTTCGAAATTTGGCGGCCATTGAGCATCGAAGCAACCTTTGTTCGGCGTCATGCCGCACAAGCAACCTTGGGCTTCAAAGGCTCTCAGTATCCACGATTTGACGTAAGTCCAGGTCATCCATTTGCTTGCAAAGATATAGGTTTGGGCTTGGGTCTGTTGATCGCGGTTGTCAAGCACATCTATTAGGTAGTAATCGCATACCGGACCATACACGTAATCGCTTGATAGCCTTGCGCTGATGCGGGGCGACGCCTGAAGGAGAGCAATGTTGTAATCGGAGGCAAAGAAGATAGGTTGCAGAAGCTCCACGGGAAGCAGCTCAATCAGGGATGCCGTCATGATAGTGATGGTGGACTAGTATGCTGGGGTGAGGAGGTCAGGACAAGAGCGAGGGCGCTGTTGCCTGTTCTGAAACTAGTCGTGCGGAAAACCCGTCATTCTTCCCGATACAACTCTGGTTAGTGAATACAGTAATGCAGAAATTCGACAATCATCGATGATCGATATTGTGATTTTGGCCACGGCAGTCAATGATGAGGCAACCTCGGGATGGATCGACGGAGGTCGGACGTCAGTAATCTGCCCCGCCCGATTCCCATTTGGGAGGTGCCCATGCCTGACATTGGCCACTGAGCCTCAAGCCATGGGCGCATGCTAATAGGCAGACGCTTGTGATATCCATAATCCTGTAGTATTGAATCCAGTTCTTGAGGAATTGGGCGTTCTTCATGCTTTGGTTCGATGTACAAGAAAGCATTCGTACGCACCTCGTACAACCTATCACTGGGAGCAATCACGTCAGCTTTGAAAGCGGACATAGCGGACAATAGTGTCCTAAAGGCGCACATGTACCAACGCAAAGTAGGTAGTATTCCTAAGCAGGATGTACAACGTAGTCCTTGGTATAAATAGAGGTGAGATCGACCAGACGGAGACGAATGCACATTCATTTGCACTGATCGATGCAAACATGTCTGACCTAGACCCCGCTAGTCTATTCAGTGTCAAAAGCCTCGTTGCTGTTGTAACAGGGGGAGGGACAGGTACGCAAAACCATCCGTAACCCGAAGATGCTCATCACAATGCAGGTATTGGCTTGATGCTTGCACAAGCCCTCGAAGCCAATGGCGCAATCGTGTATATCCTTGGAAGACGTCAGGAGGTTCTTGAGAAAGCAGCAAGCACAGCGGTACGTATCGCTGGCGCGGACTTGGATTATTTTCTCTGATATGTGGCACAGAAACATGGCAATATCCGGCGCATCAAAGCAGATGTAACGTCCAAGTCCGATCTGGCCGCTGCCGCGGAACAGATCAGCAAGGAGTCTGGCTACGTGAATCTTGTGATCGCGAACTCCGGAATCACCGGACCAACGCTGATGGGGCTATCAAAGGATGCGTCCATCACAGAGTTTCGGGACTACTTGGATAGCTGGGATGTCGAGGAGTACAACAAGACTTATGCTGTGAACACGACGGCTGTCTTCTTGACGCTTGTCGCGTTCCTCGAGTTGCTCGACAAAGGCAACAAGGCTGGGAACGTCGAGCAAAAGTCGCAATTTGTATCCGTGGCAAGCGCTGGGGCATTCAACCGCGTCCCAATGGCAGGCTTTGCGTACAGTGGGTCGAAGGCCGCGACTGTGCACATCACGAAGCAGTTCGCGACAAAGCTGGTACAGTACGATATTCGAGCAAATGTCATCGCACCCGGATGTAAGTTGAGCTTACTTGCCTTCTTTACTCTCTTGAGCGATCCGTACGGCTCTGCAAATACTGACGACACCAAGTGTACCCTAGCGAGATGGGCGATGTGCTTACCAAAGGGACGTATGAAAAGTTCCCGAGAGACTTCATCCCCGCGGAAAGAGCTGGAACCGTGAAGGACATGGCGGGTGCGATACTGTTTCTTGCTAGTCGAGCAGGAGGGTACATCAATGGCAATGTGCTGCTCACTGACGGTGGTAGATTGAGTATCCAGCCCGCGACGTATTAGTTAGGTTCCCAGAAAGCATCAGTGAATGTGTCGACATTTTACACTAGCATATGATTCGAGACAGGAGACTCCTAGCGAGGGTGTGTTTTCGACAGACCTCTTGACTATGTCTATGAGGTCGGACGGAGTGTTTCTGTAGAGTTGACAGGAAGATTATCTACGCGTTATTTTCGTGTTGAGCTCAGACGCACGCTAAGCAAGATGGCGCACCACCCCCTTTACCCGCCCCGCATCTTCACCTTCAGTCGTCCCACCAACTAATCTTTCTGGACGAGCTGAACGTCGTGTCGAGCTCTCCGTGGTTCGTTGACGACTTTGCGCCGATTAACACCATTAACATTGTCGTTGAAGTAATTAGAGCATCACTACTGGTGTACCACAAAATTAAAGCACTCCATGACCCATGACCCCTAACCAATGGTAACAGGGGCATGCTAGCACAGTATTCCACCGCTTCGAGTACCTCAAAATCCCACCGAACTCGGGTTCATCATCAATATGCAATCCGTCGAGAGCAAAGCCGAGGAGCAACAGCTTCTGGACCAACTGATTGCAGACGGCGTCCATCAGTTGGTCATAGGGCCAGGATTACCCGTCTATGACCCACCCTGCTCGTGCCACGAATGCCAAGATCACTTCTATCTTAGGAAAGAGCAGCTTGAGCATTCGCAGTTCTGCTATTCGCGCAAGCTCAGCGACCTCGAAGCACGGGTGTCGATGACTGGAGATGTTGAGGAGATCAAAACCTCACACGAGTACATCAAGCGGGTTGTGCAACTACACGGCGACACTATTCTGAAGGTCTGGAGGAAACGATCTCCAGCCAAACGCGCCTCTTTACTCCGCCTCGCTGAACCCGAAATTGCCGATCGCAAGGGATTCGTCATGGAGCCAACGGTCGCTCGCCTCGACAACAAATCTGACTGGCATCCACACCGCAAGCGCTTCCTCATTCCATTTATCGATATCGAAACTCTCACGAAGAACCCCGCCACTTTCGTCGGCCTCGTCAACGCTCGGGCTCACAGCCTGCCGGAAGAATGGGCACTGTACGACTCAGAGCAACTTCGGTCCTCGTGGGGGATTGGGGCATTCAGAATTGCATTTCATGGCGGTGCGGTGGTCATGCACGGTAGCGATTATGGAAAGCTTGTCCCATGGGATAAGAAAGCGGCCCACCGATGCGACATCATTGGCTATCCGCGTGGGAGTCTCATCATCGAGGCTCAAGCGACTTTGCTGCGATTTCTTCGTCGAGCAGTCGAACAACTTCTGGAAGGACTGACCGCCGACAGTCCAGAGTTCTGCGCAAAATGGAATGAGATCATCCAGCACGGACTGAAATTGAACAACGCGAATGCAAATTGGTCGAAATTTGTACACCAACCCTTCACCGCGGCGCCCCGGTTTGAAATAGAGGACATCGTGTCTCAGGCGAAGCTGAGACTGAACGCGACCTCAGACCATCTTTGGTTGCTTCAGACAGAGCCTGCATACCTCCGGCGTTACTTGCGTAAGCTCTCGCAAGCACGCATAGTGAGCGATCTGAAGTCTGACGAGATGCATATCTGCATCATACTCTCTGAGTTAATTGGAGATATCGAGATGAACTGGTACTGGAGAGCGATACTTGCTGAACTTGAACAATTGCGTCGCCTGCTCAGCCTCGAGGAGCATCAGCCTCGTCCTGGTCTGCCACTATCGCGTCCGGTTGATCGAGCACTAGGGGCACTTGAGGTATATCTCGTCAACCTCGTCCTTACCCGTGGCCGCGAGCTTCATGCTGGCTTGAGCCAGCGTCCAGGTTTTGAGTTCTTATATAATTTCAAAACGGAACGCGAGGGTGTGGGTATAATTGGAACCGCACGGGTGAAGAAAGAATACCTCAAAGGCGCCCATCAATCACAGAGATTGTGGTTTCTCCTCATGAAATTGATCGAGCCCCCGGACGACGCAAAGAGATATAGGTATTCTATGATTTTGGATTTACTCGAGGATCATTTGGCAACGTCCAACCGACAAGAACGTGGAAGGCTGGACGACATCCTGTTTGAAAAGCTGTCTGACTACCTAGTCCTTCAAGAGATGTTGTGGACCATCCGATTTCACCGCCCGAAAAACACCATCCGAGAGCTTGCCGAATGTCGTCAAAGTGAGAGGCGTCTTGCTTGGAATACTGAAGGACCACTGTCGGCGCACCAGCAAAACCACAAGCCGACCCAGATAGCCCTCAAAGTCTTCATGGAAAGTAATGTTCCCAGTGGAGGCAAGAACCGGAAGTGGTTGGATGATTTTGAGCATTGTCACAAAGCCTCCCAAGCGCTTTGGAAATCCACATCGACGCTGTTCGAGAATCACTTGAAGACTAACAAGCTACCATTAGCCGACGTTCGAGCTTCCATGGATGTTTTGCACGCTTGGAAAAGTGGAGAATACCATGCCGCTTTGAGTGCCAAACGCGTACAGATTTTGGCTGATCTTGAGAAGCCCAAGTCGAGTGGCCCCGGCGACGTTTTCTTATCACTACCAACCGCAAAGATGTCTCTGCAGGAAACCATCACCGACGTCAAACCAGCCAGGTCCAAGGTGAAGACTCGGGGCGAAGGCCACGTTGAGGAGAACGTTGTCATCGAACATCTAGAAACTACGCCAGTTGTCCTGGCATCTCGAATCATCGTTCCCAAGAAAGCATACACCACGTTTCGCTGCATGTACCCACAAACGGATGAAGAGCGTCAGAGGGAAGTTGCATGGGACACGTTCGTCTCCAACATGGGAGAAGCCGGTTTCAGCGCGAGAAACAGCGGAGGCTCGATCGTCACCTTCGAGAGCGAGCGAGCTGAAGGGAAGATCAATTTCCACAAGCCACACCCCGATCCCGTCATAGACCCGATCATGCTGAGAACAATGGGCCGTCGCCTGAACAAATGGTTCGGGTGGACGAGGGAAACTTTCGTTCTCGCTAGCAAATGAGTCAATGGCGGCTCTAAAATGCATCGTAAGCAATAACAGGTGCGTTTATGGCCTGAATGCTCGTGTCGCGCACGGCATGTGGACTTTCCTTTTTCTGTACGACTTGCCTCGTCTCGCTTCCCCGCTTCTCCTTCCTTGTAACCCCAACTTCGCTGCTAACGATCATGTTGCTACTGCTCAAGCTCCTCGCCCAACACTTAGTAGTGATTTTGCTAGCGGCCACGCACGTGGCTGCACAAACGAGCGAAGTCCAGCGTCAGGTTTCGTACGTTGGCGGCAAGTACACAAATATCACGGTCTGCACATACACAACATGACGGAAGCTGCCGCTAACACTGCTAGTCCGGCAACCTGACTTCCCAATATCTAGTCGGCCAGATTTACATCGAGAAGCTGACGCCTTCCTCCGTAACGCAGGAATATCCAATCATCTTCATCCACGGCGCGGGGCAAACAGGCACAAATTGGCTCGAAACACCCGACGGGCGCCCAGGATGGGCGTCCTACTTTCTCGCCGCCGGCTTCATCGTGTATCTCAGCGACCAGCCCATGCGCGGCCGCTCAGCCTGGAACCCGTCTCTTGGCTCCATGTACGCGTTCAGCACAAGCGCGGTAGAGAGCTCGTTCACCGACGCGCAGAACCAGGGGTATTGGCCCCAGGCGAAATTGCATACCCAATGGCCTGGGACGGGAAAGGCTGGCGATCCAATCTTCGACGCATTCTACGCAGCGCAAGTGCAGTTCCAGACGGACATCACTCTCTCGGAAGACCAGAACGCACATGCATACACAGCGCTTCTGGACGAAATCGGTGCAGCGCATTTCGTCACGCATAGCCAGGCTGGCCCGTATGGCTGGCGCATTGGCGACATGCGACCGGCGCTCGTGAAGAGTATCGTGGCCTTGGAGCCCGGTGATGCGCCGTTCGTACCGCAATTCTTATTTCCAGGCCCTGAGCCGCGCTGGGGCATCACGTACCAGGAGATTGCGTACGAACCGTCGGCGGGACCAAATGGGACGTTGCTTAGGACTGTTTCGGTTCCGCCAGATGGTTCGGATAAGCAGGAGTGCGTCTTGCAAGCCGAGCCGGCGAGAAAGCTGAAGTGGCTGAGTCGGGTACCGGTGTTGGTCGTGACGGGTGAGGCGAGCTTTCATGCGCCGTACGATTATTGTACGGTTAAGTATTTGAGACAGGCTGGTGTGAGTGTTGAGCATACTGATTTGGGAGGAGAGGGCATACATGGAAACGGGCACATGTTTTTCTTGGAGAAGAATAGTGACGAGATTGCTGCGCGGGCGCTGAAGTGGATGAACGACCCGTAGTGCTCCCCAGTATGATTCCAGGCTCAGCGATGTACCAAGGGACGTAGAAGCGTTCCAATTTTCATCAGGGGGCAGGGAACAGCACGATCCACTTCACAACGGTAGCAGAATTGTGCGTGTCTTGCAAAGCATGCTTGTTTAACATAATATATTTCACGTAGCATATCACACCACAACAAATCTAACCCCCCTTCACAAGATTACCGTTACTCAATTGCATACCCACTACCGTAGCCCAACATCCGCGCGCAGAAAAATTGTAAGCTACAGCAGCAAAGTGAACTAAGCTAAGCTAATCCAATCCAACTACCACCGCTACACCTACAGTGAAGTCAAGCACAAATCCATCCCCAGCCTCCAACCCCGCCTCCCCCGCCCCAGCATCACAGCCCAAGGCCATAGAAAACCGCCCCAATACAGCAACGCCCGCAAGCCCCTGCTTACCGCAGAGTACATCCTTCATCCGCTCACTCCTCATCCCCGTCTTAGCATCCCCTCCCCCACCCCATTCCCACCCCTATCTCACTTCGTCCCATTCGTCTTCTCCTTGCCGTCCTCCTTCTCCTTCCGAATCCTCTCCTGCGCCGCCTTCATCAACGCTTCCAGCCTCTTGGCGTACGCGTCGACGTGTTGGTCTGACGGCTGGGACATCTCTGTGCTTGCGTGGGTGTTTGGACTGTGTAGGTTTTCCTTTCCTTGCTTGAGTCCGCCGGTGTTGGGATGATGCTCGAATATGCACAGCTGGACGAGTTTATGTGGGGGTAGACTTGGGGATATGTTGTTTGAGGGACGTGTGTGCTATGAAGGAATTAGGACTGTGGATATGGGGGAAGGAAAGGGAGGGAGGGGGGTTTTGTACGCTCGAGATGTGAAGGGAAGGTGCATATCGACAGTTTGATACAAATACCAGTCAAACACTTCACTAAACACATATACCAACCTCAAATGATATCCCCAACGCTTCCCTTCCTTCCAACGATCCTTCCACCAACGATGGTCGTACAGTGACCATAAGCAGCACTTCTACGTGCGTGACATTCCAAATTCAAACACTGCTGCGCTTTGGAGCAAAGTTGGGATTTGTGGTTTGCTGGTTGGTTTGAAGAGGGCGGAATCAGGATACTTTGATCGTTGTTGGAGTGCACGGGGCTGTATGGAGTGGATCAGAGGCCGTGCATCTGCGCTCAGCCTCTACGCGTGAAATACTTCCATTGGATCGTAGCATGAGAATGGATAGAACACCTAACACATCACATCACATACAGTTCTATTTCGAACGTGCGTTTAACACCCGGCAATTACCCTCTCACCGCTCTGCTTTGACAAGGTATTCAGCGAACGGCTCCATAAAAGCTGCTCCATCACGCCAAACCCGTCTGCTACAAAGGTGTCATGGTACCGCTCTCGTGCAACGAATCACATCATAGTACCAGTTACCAGAGACCTCAAGCGGTGTGTACATATTTCAGATTTCAAACCCTATACATCTACACGTAGGAAACAAACCCCAAGAACAAATGGAAGCCTCATCTCCCCCAACCATCAGCACATCCCACCCTTCAACGCCACTCGTGCATCCAGCCTACCCTACGCACTTTTGCAACTAACATATACATTCCACCTTGCTCACGCATGCCTCTACAGCCTGGCTTTCACATCTGACTCTTGGGGGCCCGAGCGTACTCACTCGCGCATATTGACCACGCAGCGAATGCAATCGCCGGCCTTCATATCCGAGAAGGCCTGATTGATCTTATCCAAGGGCTGGCGATGTGTAATGAACTCATCGACCTTAAGATCTCCATTCATGTAATCCGCCACCAGCCCCGGCAGCTGCGAGCGGCCCTTGACGCCGCCGAAGGCGCAGCCCTTCCAGACGCGTCCCGTAACGAGCTGGAAGGGGCGGGTTGAGATTTCCTGGCCGGCGGCGGCGACGCCGATGATGATGGACTCGCCCCAGCCCTTGTGGCAGGCCTCGAGGGCGGCGCGCATGACGTTGACGTTGCCCGTGCAGTCGAAGGTGTAGTCACAGCCGCCGTCGGTCATTTCAATCAGCTTTTCTTGGATGCTCTGGCTGCCGAGCTTGGTGGGGTTGACGAAGTCGGTGGCGCCGAATTTCTTGGACCACTCTTCTTTGGCGTCGTTGACGTCGACGACGATGATCTTGCCCGCCTTGTTCTTGGCTGCGCCTTGGATTACCGAGAGTCCGACGCAGCCGGCGCCGAAGACGGCGATGTTGGAGCCCTCCTCGACTCCGCCCTTGCCGGCGGTGATGACGGCCGCGCCGTAACCGGTGGTGATACCGCAGCCGAGCAGGCATGTGCGGTCCATGGGCGCCTTCTCGGTGATGGCGACTACGGAGATGTCTGCTACGACGGTGTATTGCGAGAATGTGGATGTGCCCATGAAGTGGAGGAGGTCTTTGCCCTTGCACTTGAAGCGCGAGGTACCGTCAGGCATGACGCCCTTGCCCTGGGTTGCTCGGATCTTTCCGCACAGGTTCGTCTTGCCGGATTTGCAGAACTTGCACTCTTTGCATTCTGGTGTGCTGGTGATTGTTAGTGGTGTTTTCGAGGCGTAGAGGGTCGCATGCGTACTAGAGCGCAACAACGTGGTCACCGGGCTTCACATTTGTGACGCCCTCGCCAACTGATTCGACGATACCGGCGCCCTCGTGCCCGAGAACGATGGGGAAAGCACCCTCAGGGTCCTTTCCGGAAAGTGTGTATGCATCTGAATCGGGTCAGTCTCATGTTCTGTAATCCTTCAATGCGCTTCGGTTCGCGTTTGCGCACAAGCATGCTGCAGCTGGTGGCAGAGCCCAGATAATATTTGAAGAACGTACCGGTATGGCAGACACCGGTGTAGTATATCTGGATGCGGACCTCGTGTGCCTTTGGTGGTGCGACCTCGACGTCTTCAATGGAGAGGTCCTTGCCGGCTTCCCAGGCGACTGCGGCCTATGTTTTTGTCAGTGTTGATTCTTCTCAGCCTCTCTCCCCAGTGTCGTCATCATCGTTCCGAGCTAGCTCCGCCTTCCGCAAGCTCCGCATCCTTGTCAACATGTGCAAATACCGATATCTCCACGTTTTGCGGATCCGCACGCCAAGCTTGTATTGGGTTGTAGCGCGTTGAAAAGGGAGTGGAGGACGGCGCGACGACGACTTCTGAGAACAATTGCAATGCAAACGTACCTTGCAGGTGATGGTCTGTAGACACAATTGTTAGCAAGAGCTCGAACATGACGGTGCGACCTCAGATCTGGGGTTGACGCACCTTGCCTACGGTGTCGGCGGACATGTTGCTGGAAATCAATGGGTATCTTGAGGTGTGAAGTATTGGGATGAACTTTTAGCTTTTATAGACGAGGAACAAGGTACGCAGGCAAGCTTGTAATGCGAGTGCGGCTCCGTCAGTATTTATTCGGGAGTTGTGGGGTTGCTCCGACAATCCGTCATCTGCCCCTCCATGCCCCTCACTCGCGGGCCTTGTTCGGTATACCTGCGCATGCTTCGCGTCTCGCTCGCGTTTGAGGCTCAAGTTCGCTTTACGCTCGGACACGGTGCGTTTGGGGCAATCTAGAAGTCCGCCGCTTACAATTGGTTGTTGCCGGGCGCGGCTGTCGGGGCATCTTAACCAAATTTGGGGAGTTGAGCAGGCTTGGCGCACAGGCGGAACCTATTTCTACATGTGGTCGAGCTGAGCGAGTAGCATAGTCAAACGAGAACGAGCAACACTGCTGTGCACTCACATGGTGGACAGAAGATTGATAATGCAAGAATAGATACGGATGCAGGTGCTTCTTGAAGAGGTCTCCTGCAATATTGCAAGCCGCTGCCCTGACCTGGAAGATTTCGGAAATCACACTCGGTATCAAACGCCGGCAATGCAGCCTATCATGTCCCACGAACGCCCATCTCTCTTCCCATCTTTAAACTGTTGGGCTTCCGACAAGTTTCTTTACATCTTCTTCTTGCACTTTCTCAGGCGTCGATTTTCGGGTCGTGTCCCTCTCCGGCTCTCGCGCGCCCTTGCTCTTGCTTCGTAGCCGTCCCCAACTCAGACTCCTCCGTTCCCTACTCGTCTCCTTGATGCCGTGACTCCACCTCTTCCTCATCGGCGGCCTGGTATCATCAAGGCCTATCAATTTTCTCAGGTCGCTCACTTCTGCGTGGTCTCTGGTGTTCTTCATCCTGTGCGCCCACGTGCAATCACCGCCCTCGAAGAGAAACTCGCCGCCCACTTGCTTGAAGTCGCCACCCTTCAGCGCGTTCTTGCCCGTTCCGAGACTCTGGAATATGCTCTGCACCGAGTTTATGAGCAGATTGGTGTGGATGTATGCGGGTTTCGGACCGAGATGGAGGGTGCGCGTCATGCCGAGTATGTCGTAGAGCTTGCGTGTGGGGTCGGCGTATATGGGGAAAGGGCACGAGGTTGCCTGTTGGTACATGGGTATGAGGTCGGGCTTTCCGCAGCCGATGACTGTGATAAAAGTAGGTGTCGGAAGCGCGATGAGGGCATCGGGCGTTATAGAGGACGACAGGGTGCGAAGATATTCCTGGCAATTCTGGCTCAAGTCAGCTGGTGTACCTCACTTGCAGTCGCACAACTCACCCCGCAGAAAAAGTGTCGGATGAAGATGATCAGCTGGCGTGGCGCAACGTGTGGCGCGTTGTACAGCTCCTTGAACGGCCGACTCTGGCCTTTGTCGTCCAACAACAGCAGGTCGCCCACTCGCTGCAGGTCCTTCTCTGTCGGCAAGTCATCGTTCACATCCAGGTTGCCTTCAAATTCCTCCTGCTCCTTCTGCAAGACTGGAGTCTGGCTGGTGGGAGAGAATGGCGGCGTGGTGCCCTCTGACGCATCGGCGGAGGTCGGCACTTTGACTTCAGCTTTGGGGGCTGATGCTGAGGGCGGTGGAGAGGGTGGGTGTGTGGCTGCGAAGTGTTGCGCGGGACTCGTGTCGGCTAGTGATGGTGTTGCAGCGGTCGCTTTGGCGTCTGCGGTCTCCATTTTGGTTGTCGTTTGTGGGTTGAGAATGGAGTGCAAGGAGGGTGCTTTAGTATAAGCGCTCTGGTGCACGGGAGTGAGCTGTGCCGGAGCTAGAGAACGTTCGTGGTTCGTCGATCGCTTGAAGGAGGCGAAGCAACGCCGTGCATACGAGCTGAGATTGTGTGAATGGTCGTGAGAACTGTGCCGTCAGCAAGAATAGGAAGGTGTGGAAGGCCAGCGAAAAGTTGGGATCCAATATCCACTTCAGCTATGGCCACGACATGCGCGACAAGTTTCAGAGTGTCTTCAACGCAGGTACAGCCGCTACGTCAGCGGCTCCCGGAACTTGCAGTTAGTTGCCGCTGTGTTATTAGCTCCGGCGCTGATTGGCCAGAATGAAGTCATACGCGACACGCGGTGACCATTGTTTTCTATGACCAGTCTCAGCCGTGACGTCTGCGCGCTGGATGGCGGCGGCGATGAGGTGGTGGCGCGAAGGAGTCGCTGGTGGTGATGCTTCAAATGTGTCTCAGGGTCCAACAGGGTTCTGGCGCTAAGCGATCGGCTGTCGAATCAGGGACGTGTAGTTGTCACTGGACACCACATCACCACCATCGAAGCCATGTTGCAGTTTTGATAATACATTCCGTGGACCTCACCGACCACCCGATCAACTTTTCACCTTCATTACCCATGACCAAGACAACCTGAACGCCAGCCCACCATGTTCCAAGCAATCACATCCACCCGTGAACCTTCAGCACATCACGCCTTCAGCCGGCTAGCTTAGCTTTGATGCGCTGGAATACGTCGTCGTATCTGCGGAACTCTGGGAAGTCAGCACCCTGACAGTCCTTCTTGACCTGCACCGCCTTTGCAGCCGTCAATGCCGCCATCTTGATATCACCCGTGAGTTCGCAGACGAGTGCCATATCGAGGAACCTGGATGCAGTCAGCCTCATCACACTCATCCTGAGTCACAACACCAACAAGACTCCAGGATGGAACTTACACATTCGCTAAGCGGGCAGTAAAGTCACCCTCCTTCTGATGCAGCGCCGCCATCTCCAGCAATTTCTTAACAAAGTCGTCCCGCTCTGCACCCTCCTCAAGCTTCGTCCCCCTCAGGCCCCGCGTCTCCCTCTCCAACTCCTGCAGCCGAAAGCGTCGCTCCGCACTCTGGTGCGCGAACGTGCTCTCGTCGTCCTCGTCGCCGATGCACGCGCGGCAATCGCACGCGAAGCCATAGTGCTTGAGCTCCCACGAGCGCAGGATTTTGTCGTGGATCATGTCGCAGTACGACAGCGTGATGTGCTCTCCCGCCGAGACGTCGTTCATAACGTGTATGGTCTCCTTGCCAATCGCCTCGTTCCACGTGAAGCACGCGTTCGGGTTGCAGCAGTGGTTGAAGCGCGCGGCGTGCGGGAAGATGGCGGCGCCCTTGTTCATCTCCATGCAGTTTGTCTGGAAGATGCTGATGAGCGAGGGCTCGGTGCCGACACGCGCGTTGTGCTGCTCCTGGATGCGCTGGCGCTCGAGAGGGTCGACCGACTCGTGGATCCGTGAAGGCCAGTTCTTGGGGTCCTGCCCGTGGCCGGAGTGGAGGGTGAAGTATAGTCTCTGCTGCTCGGGCGACAACCGGTCGAAAGCCTTTTGGATGTCGGACTGCAGGTAATGGGCGACAGGGACGATGAGCAGCGGATCCTCCGCCAGTATGCGGGTGCCGCGCTTGATCGGCTTCAACGAGAAGCAGCCATATCCCTTGCCTTCGATCGCGCGAATCTCGTAGTACTCGTTCGCTAGGCGCATGGTCAGCCTGAGATCTGCGTGGCAATGAACAGCCCCAACTACTTACGTGGAGCAAGAGGTATGCTCTCGACAGGTGCCATGTTAGTTGTATCGCTGCTGAGAAAACTATGATCGTAGGTCGCGGCGCGGCTGTGCTCTTTTAAAGAGCAAAGCTAGCGCCAGCGTTTGCTACAGCGGTGAGAGAAGAATCTCAGATCACACACAGCCACTTGGCCGCAACACCAGTCTCAGTGTGTCCCTTCGGTAACCCTGCATCAGCTTCACCTGCCGGTATTTTCCGAGATTGGATTAGAATCTCACTTCAACCAAGCTGAGAACTCGACGTGATCCACTCCTCGACTTTACAGTGGTGACTCTGAGCTGGGATGCATCGCGACTAGCAATTATTTGTCCTGTCCTGGGCAACCATACTCATGGTAGCGTACTCTTGATGGATCAAACTTAGGACCTTGCCCGTTATCGACTAGGGATCAGATGTGTTCCATCCACTCCACCAGCACCACCACATCTCTTACATCGACTCCCTGCCTTAACAATTCTTCATGCCTCCAGCAATTGCTGGGGGGCTAAGGCTCAAGTTCAACGAGAGGCCCCAGTAAGTACTTACTTAGAGTTATTATTAGTAAGTTTATAAAAGTTAGTTTTCGCCTGGGTGGCTCCAAACTTGGCGTCAGTGTTATTGGCGTATCGAAAGCCTCCGAACTCGAGATTTCATAATCTCATCTACTCTACAAGCGTAAACGAATCCGGTCCTTTGAACACCTTGCTCTCCCTCCAGCAGCGATGCTTGCACGTTCCTCTCCAACTCTGTCAAATCAAGTATTTGCTGTGAAGACTGCGCCAAATCATCTTCATCACCGCCACGACAGTCATAACAAGCATGTCCGAGTCATTCACGTAGTCATCTTCATTGCTACTGCATTTTCTCGTATATAAATTCACAGCGCGTACTTCTTCCTTACCCTTCTCTTCCACAGAACATACACAGAGCTCGAAAACATACTCATACTACAAGATCCACTCTTCAACTCACAATCACACAACAACATGAGCAATCCATATAACCTCAACAACGATAATAGAACCGGCGAGTCCGCTCAGAACTCCAGCCAAACAAACCCACTAGCACAACCACAAGCCAACCCCTCCGCAGGTACGCACCACGACGGAGGGTCTCGTGCCGTCGACGTTAGCCGCGCAAGCCGCAACGAATCCGACCCACGATTCCGTCGCGAAGGCGCACCCGGACCCGAAGATAGCACGACACGTGCACACTCGCAGCCCCAACCAGGTCCGGCACCGAGCGCTCCTCAAGCGGCACCGGTTATCTTTGCCGCAAACCCTACTTCCCTTACAGCGACAGCGAGTGCCCCTGATGTAGCCGCTGGTATGCTGCCGTGGGAACAGTGGGAGGACCCGATGGCGGGTGGTCTGGGACCAAGCGTTCCTTCAGTGACGCCCATTGCTCGTCATGCAGGATCTACTTCCCTTCCGGCGAGGCCATTTGACGCCGCGAGAGTGCAGGCGTGGGCGCAAGGCGTTGATTCGGAACAGTCTGAGAGGGAGGGAGGTGGTGCTGCAGAAGGGATGGGGCAGGGGAATGCTGGACGATGATGGGTGGTGGGTGTTGGGGGCTTTGGACTGGTGCAAGCAGGGAAATGTATAGGGTGTGAAGTGTAGGTTGATGTTTTGATAGGATCGGTGGGAAAGGTTAAGAGAGTTGTAGTTTGTGTTAAGGGTGATATGACACCATCTTGTTGTATATCTCGTACACTTGAGATTTTTTAAATGCGCAGTGTGCACTCGTGGACGAAAGCCTGACAGTGACGTGTTTGGCAATGTCCCGACGCCTTTTGTGGTTATTGCAACGACACTGACTGCTCTATCTATGACTAGAGCAGAGCATGATCACGGATACCCGCATTGATCTGGCCGCTGTGTCAGGCAGTGGGAGATGAGTCTGGCTTATGAGTGGGTTTTTCAGTGTCAACGACGAGTCACCACTTCGATGTGGTACTTAAATTCGTCTCTCGGGAACAGCTCCTTGCACGAATACAAGCAAACATTGACCGATCAGTTCAAGTTTACATACCAACATAAGATATTCGTCGTTGAGATTGAGTATCTACCCATCCACCGAACACAGGCATGTCGACTACAACAGGAGGCGGGTCCAACGGAGAAAACGGCAATGGTCAAAACTCTAGCACTCCCACTCGAGGTTACATTCGTGGGAGGCCGCAACGTCCGCGAGGAATTGGCGAGCAGCACAGGCTTAACCGGCAAATCGCTGCAGCAAGTCAATCCAACGGAGCCACAACCAATGGCCACGGCGACGCGAATGGACCCAGTAGAGGGGGCGGCCTACGCAATCAACCAAGTTTCCGTCCTCGAGAAAGCACTGAAGGACAAAGCACCGATCCACATGGGCCGAATGATACAAATACCTCCAACGCAACCACAGGCGGAACACAAAGTACGCAAGCGGAAGGTAGTGGCAGACAACAATACACGGCCGGACCACAAAACCGCTCTGAAATTAACCGGTATGGAACTTCCGTTACGTATGACTACCAGACAGGCGACAATGTATCGGACACGACATCGTCGCAAGTCTAGGGGTTTGGTCTATACGGTACCTCAGAACGGGGTGAATGGAGAAGGGTAGTAACTGATGGCGGAAGCGATTTGAGAAATATAGTTTTAGCTGGATGATGAAGACCCCTGGACAGGGATTTTGTGGTGTTATATGTTCTATAGGATGTCAGCGTTGAATAGCAAAATCTGGGAAATTTTCAGCGAGTTCGATCCGTCAGTGTAGTCGCATAGTACATCCCGATAGTCGTCGAGATAACTGAATATGATAGCGGTGAAATTTCCAAGCACCGAGTGTACTTGTGGGTACCTCACAAAGTAATGCTCAGCAACGTCGGAGGATATGGTTATCCGGATGTCTTCAGGAATTTTCCGTGCAAAGGGCTGAGCACTCGAGATTCGACATCTAGATAGCAGACATTAGCACCGGTCACGGCGTCTGTAAATTGATGGTTGCTGCTCACTCCTTGGCAGCAACTATATCCCCTTCATGCCTACTCACTACTATTGAAGCCAACATGATGACCGTACCGATCGCTGAAGCACAGATGCCGCCCGGACTGAATTTTCAGGCGCCGCCATCTAAAGCTGTGCTCTGAGCTGCAGTTACTCCCACACTCCAAACAGTGGCTCCCTTACCACACGATCAGAAGCGCTATACATGACGGAGGAGGCCAAGGCAAGGGCCCTTCCAGACGGCTTTGAGGTTCTGCTATCCGCAGCAGGTGAAAGCGC
>TARA_R110002003_G_scaffold112_18_pt1 | contig 36925 bp, 45 predicted proteins | sample TARA_R110002003 | Tara Oceans TARA_R110002003 (sample SAMEA4396441) | marine metagenome | biome: Westerlies Biome; feature: [SRF] surface water layer (ENVO:00010504); material: water (ENVO:00002006), including particulate matter (ENVO:01000060) such as... | depth 5 m | reverse complement strand
GACTGCAATACCCGTGACGGCGCCTGTGTAGACAAATAGAATTGCCATGGACCGCAGGAAGTCCATGTGCAGCGTCGGGATCGTCATGTTAATGACACCCGTGAGTAGGTTCGCAACAAGGAATACCGCAAGGCCATTGCGATTGAAAGCGTACAGAACGGTACTGGTGGCTTCTCTGCTTCTCTGCTTCTCCTCTCCACTTGTAGAAGCTTTGTAGAGATGTGGAAACAGGATAGTCTCGATGGCACAACATATCGTGATCTGGTAACTGTTGAAAGCCGACACCCAGAGAAAGTAGGGTAGATTTGCAATGCGTCGGGACACAGATAGACGCAGACCATAGTAGCTGGTGGAGAAGTAGAACAAAGCCGTCCAGACAATTGAGGCGATGGCAAGCTTGCCAAGCATGGTGTGTCGAAGGAGATAGCTTATGGAAGCATTCTTCGGTTGTGGCGGCTGTCTCGGGAGAGCTATGGAGCCCAAAGACTGCCCAGCAAGAAAGATTGCGAGGTAGCCAATGAAGGAAAAGACGCCCTCCCGATTCTCCGAAAGGAGATCAGTTCGTGGCGCGATGAGTATGTACGATCCGAGCGAGGTCCAGTCCAAGGCAATCTCATAGACAGCGGCAAGAATGCAGGAGAGAACGGCATATGAAGGCACCAGGTCAAACGCAGACTGGAAGAGGGCAACAAAAGGTGGTAGGAAGCCTAGGGTATAGAAGAAGTTCCAGTGCACGCCATATTCGGTGACGTGCTCTGCGTAGTCTAGACCTTTGACAGAGACTAGACGGATGGTCCCGAGCACAAGCAGAGGGACGGAATGTCTGATTGACGCAACCAGTCGTTGCGATAGTGGCGGACGTCGGCCACTGCTGTGCTTCAACGACGATCGAACAGAGACGACGCCAGCTGTGAACACGAACGACCCCACACCCATATCCATCAGGGAGGTGCCCCAATTCTCGACCTTTGCAAAGCGTCGCGGAAAGACTCGAAAGTCCACAGCCAAAATTGCGATACATGTTATGACCATCATTGCTCCGCGGTAATTGGTGATGAAGGGCTTCACCGGAAGTGGATCGAGCTTCGTCTCTCGTGCGACATCGTCTTTCTTAGGCGGCCGCAGGGGATCTCGTTTCGCCAGAGCCGGTTTCTCCAGGACGTATAATATAACCGCCGGAAGCAGCAGGAGTAGGTTCAGTACCCATGGTGAGGACGAGTAGATGGTAGTAGCGAAGAGCGTCACTCCGCAGTTCAGGAGGAAGTCAACAAGGAAGGCGGCGGGTGTATACGGGCTGAAGAGCCTCATGCGTGACTGAATGACAGACCACAATAATATGCTCAGCTGCAACAATGTCAGTTCGAAGCTCGTTTGCCGAGTTACGGGTATGTGTACGGTACAGGCATTGCGAGCGAGACGCTATTCACATCGGCGACTGAGCTCCCGGTGTGACCCGACACCCAGGCCTCTTTGAGTTGTTTGTAAGTCTTCGCCATGTTCGTTGAAAGAGTGTCGAAGCGAGTTGGACGCTGAGTTGTGGAAATGTTGCCTACCGTGTCCGACGCGTCGACGTGCTGGCCTGTTCGACGAGGCCCAAGCGCCTTCCGAATAGACGTCACTTCGTGCGCCTTCCTTCGCAATGTCTTCTGCACTCCACGGATCACACAATGACGATTATGACATCATGCTCCTTTCGTCTCTCCGTGTATGAATATTTTCTTTCAGTCTGTGTCACATATCAAATTGGCCGTTCAGCGGGTTTTGTACAGCCAAATGCTACCGATATGCTCTATACGATTCTTGCAAGATATGCGTTATACTCGGATAGAAGTCTTCAACACGTGGCCGCTTGTGTTTCCAGATCATTGTCACCAGAGATAGCTCAGATGCGATGGCGCTGGTACCAAGACAAATGTGCTGATTTGGTCGTAGCTTTCACCCCCTCCACCATGACACTTCTTGACTGCGCTCTAGCATCTCGGAAGACCTGGGCGCGTCATCTTTCTGAGGAATTCATTCAGCAAACGGTCATGTCGGTTGAGAAGATTTGCAATGTCAAAACGCGGGTATCGCAGGAGTCAATGTCCTGTAGCTCGTGGCTGGCCTGCTTTCCAAGATTCCTTTGCAACGCTCCCAAGTTCAGGTCGCGGGGAAGGAGCAGTCTTCTCGACCCCCTCATCTCTTCCGTCCTCATCTCATACCCATCAGTCGCGTTCACTTCACATCCTGGCACATTCACCATCGTCTCGTGCTGTACACACGCCCTTATGTCTCTGCCAAGCCTTTCGATACGTTTTGTTCCCTTTCACCTGCACGCCCACGTCGCGCGCAAAAACGCGTCAAGAAACAGAAATCGCGTCGCGAGAACGCCTGTGAGCAACAACACAGACTGAAGAGTTTTCCGCCGCTGTATCACGACCTCTTCAACACACCACGCATGGTTGAGTAGCCACGCCGAATCGTTCACGATGTCGTCTCCCCTTACGGACACGAACTCGAACCCGAGGCAGTCTGCAACAAAGTCAACTAGAGCCTCCAAGATACCCACCAGCCGCCCGTCTTCGCAGATGGCCAGCAACGATGGGCATCGGACGCCACTGACCGTCAGTGCCACCGGCTCGCCTCTTCCTGCAGTGCCCCTACCTCCGCGAGACACCATGTCTCCCACGCCAGCATCGAAGATACCGAAGAAGGTCCAGCTTGCACCAACCGATGCTGTCTCGAGGAGCGTGAGATCCAACCCGGGCGGCGGCAGCTCGCGCGGCTCAGGCCTGCCAAGAGCGCAGTTTGTGCAAGACACTGTGACAGTCGCGTCGCCTTCAAATATTGTATGCTACAGCTACGAAATACCACATTCCATCGACTGATTGCTCTAGATGTACAAGAAGCCGACTCCTCTGTCAAGCCGCAACAAACCTCTGCCGAGCCCGCCCATCGCGCAAGTCATTGACCCCAATAGCCCGCCAAAGGCGCAGCGCACATTGGTCGATGCTGAAGCCGGCACCCCAACTGATGAAGATTGGCCAATTATTCGACCCGAGAAGTTCTCCCCGATCAAGAAAGCATCTAACCACACCGAATCGGAGCCGGAGAGGCAGCAGGAGCAGCGCCGCAGCGTTTCTGAAGTGTCCAGCCCGCCACAAAGTGCTAACATACTTGTTGAGAACAGGCCGCTCACAGCTTCAGCATCCTTTGAACATCGCTCAGCGTCCAAGTCATCTCGACAAAGCGAGCAGACGACTGTATCGTCCCTCGAACGTCAGGAACCGTCCATCGGAGCACGTCGATTCAGCTCCAACAATCCGTATGGCAAAGCGTTCCACGCCTATTCCCCTAATGCTGATGTGGCGATGAGTAGCCCCCTCGCTCGTAAGAGTAGCGCCCCACTCAAGATTCGGGTTCCACCACGCCTGAGTTCGAAGCGAGCCTCGCTGCCTCTGCTTCATCCAGATGAGCCGAGGAACTCTCCGCAAGGAGAACCTCATGATCTTATGCATAGCAGCGATCATTGGCCTCTTCACAGGTCTGAGCACGCCGACGTCTCGGCTGGCAGATCCGACGATGGCCTACCTGAGGAGCGCAATACGACTACAACGATCGACGCGGCACAATTGAGCGCCAGCATGGACGCTGAGGTGGATTCGCTCATCTCTAATACCTCCCTTGCCAACGACAACGCTGTTCCTGAGGATACTTCGATCAATCCGTCATCATACGATCCGGAGACTGGCTACCGGACGAAGATCCTCTCCGAGCGCAATCGTAGTCCAGTTTCAAGCGTTCACAAAGATGCCCATGCTCTCTCAACCGAAGAGGGCGAAGTTTCTGAGGACGAATCAGACCTGCCTGACAAGCATGCTGAGAATACGCCACTCGGACGCTCCCTTGATGCTCCGGCTCACCGCATGTCGAAGCAGAACACATCGGCATTGAATCCGGAGCAGGGTTCCGATGCGCCTATTCCTGTTGCTACGCCCACAGGGGTGGAGAAATTCGGGTCAGTCAAGATCAGCCCGCTGAGGAACTTCGCGCCTCAACGACAAGTCAGCGCACGATTGCCTCCATGGAGTCCGTCGTCGCGCCCTATGCAGAGCTCTAACGTTGACAGGTCGCCCCACTTCCCGTCGGCACCCGATGTCGCTGCACCCGATGCTGTCCGCGTCGAAGCACCCTCTGCACCAGAGCTCGACTCCGAACGTCCTTCATCTGCGCATATCGGCGAAGTGCACGAGGCAACCGATGCAGATGCGGCTGAAATCGCACAGAATGATGATGGGGCTGTATCTGTCGAAGCCAAAGGTAGTCCTGAGAGTCCTCTGAAGAAGGCGAAGAAGGTGCTCGGATTGGGTCGAGTTGGCGCCTCACGCAAGCGCTTGACGCCCAGCTGGATGGCGCCTACCATAAGCTCAATGAAGTCGAAGCGAGCAAGCATTGAGCGTCGCAAAGCAAGCTCTCCCCGCAAGATAGCCAGTCGCATGAGCAATCGCGATGTAGCTTCGAGTGCAACGTCGCCTGGATCCGCTTCCCCTACGTCCCGTCGTCCGGCCCAGTCTAACGAAGGAACCCGTCGACAATCTAAGCTTAGGACATCAATGAACGCAGCTCCCGCTACTGAGCATCCTGCTGGGGCGATCAGTGTGTCTAAGAGCACGCAGACAGGACCCGAGCAGCTTGCGCAATCTTCAACACCCTCACCCAAGGATACTGACAAGGCCCTCCGGTCAGAGAAGCATAACAACGATGCACCTAAGAAGTCAGCAACTCTCAAGATCAAAGCTAAGCGAAGCTTCCGCAGCATGTTCTCGAAGGTTTCTACCACGTCTGTCGAGAAGATGCCCCCAGTCCCGGATCCAAAACGTGCATCGATTGCCACCACCAGCAAGACTCTGGCTAAACGTATCTCCAAGAACTTCTCCAAGGCTCCATTGCCCACTGCGCCGGAGCACAGGAGCGATGTCAGGTCCGCTTTGGAGGCCCAGGACACGACCACCGCCAACGACGCTGAAATGCACGACATCACTGCTTCACCGGAGGGTACATTGTCTAACCCAGCTCCAGGAAACCAACTCGCAGTCCAGTCCGATCTGACTACAGTGATTGCGAAGCTCGATAAGATGATCTCGTCGATGTCAAAGGACGATCCTGAGCACGTTCGGCTTGTTCAGATGGCAGAGGTATGTTGTCCTTTCCACTAACATATGATGAATTGGTGCTAATTTTGCGTTTCAAACAGGCTGTTCTTCACGTCGTCGACAGGTCCGAGCGGGCCAAGTTGAGCTGCGAGCATGCCCGCAAGCATGCTCGCGACGCCGAGCTCCACTTGGCCCGGGTCCAGCTGGAGGTGGGCCGGATCCAGAAGCTGTGTGAGCGCTTCATCTGAAGCGAGATGGGATGGAGGATCTGGCTTGTTTTCGTAGATGAGATGATTGTAGTCTATGCATAGGCTGAATAATGGCACGGCATGTCAGCCGCTTTTCGGTTCACCTCATACCTCATCCTAACTGTGTACAGCTCCCTCGACGACCTCGTCGCCGCATCGTGCCCGCATTGTAGTCCTCCAGCCCTCCCATCACGCGGACAAAAAGCCTCATATAACCCCCAAATCAGGTCTGGATAGTCGCCTCCGGGCCTTCATGATAGCCCCAAATCCCATATAAAAGGTCATCCCAACCGTGTTCAGTCTATATCGTACATGTCGTGACCGTATGCATCTTTACATCCCTCCAAACATACCTCCACCACCTCCTCCAGCGCGTCCTTGCGCCTCGCCCTGCATCTTCTCGCTGACCTTGACGTTGACCTCGAAGAATTTGGCGACGCAGCGGTCGAGGCAGACGGATTCGCCCTTGTTGAGATCGGCTTCGCGATACGACGTGTCGATGCATTTCGAGGTGCAGGATTTGAGGAGACTGCGGGGATTAGTGGGTGCTGCCAGAGTGGGGTGCCTTGAGGCGGAATTAGATGTGGGAATGGAGGTGAGGCAAGGTTGGCATTGGAATTGAGGATTGGGCTAGAGTGCAAATTGCCGGGCTACAAGAGATGGGGAGCGAGGGGAAGTAAGTACCGGCTGTACATGTCCGACACCATGTCAATCTCAGCTTCTGCCTGCGCGATCTTCTGCTCCGAGGTGATTTGCGGGCGGCCGCCCATGCCGAAGAAGGACATCGTGTATGTGTGGTGCTGAGTCCTCGCTGTGTATGCGGATTTGGGGGTGCGAGATTGCGGGGTCGAATGCGCAGGAGTGTGCGGTGTAGATTTGTGTTCTGGCTGCGGGCAATGATGTCGATTGTCACGTACAGACGTTCGGATTTCGATGTTGAATTTGGAGATTTTGGGAGCTTGGGGCGGAGCGGGGGACGTGCGGGTGATTGGACTGACGTCGTGTGGAGGGACGAATGAAATCGCATCTGCCATTCCACACTGGTTGTTCGATAATCTTTGATACAGCTCATTCGAAGCAAACTGTGGCATTGCGGAGGGCAGAGATACTTTGACATATTCGCAGGCTCTGCAGCCTGGGTGCGCAACGAGCCGCAATTCATAACGTACTTGCACTTGTCCTCTGTCGCGATGGCGGTGGCAATCACCCAAGTAGAGCTCGGTTCTCTTACCTCTACAATATGGATGTATACGTCGGTGGACAGTCGTTTCTTGTTAGTGTAAAGAGGCGAGCGTACATAAATGCGGAGGCATTTACTGCGTGTCCAACGGCACTGCCTGTGCCAACCTAAACGAATTAAGCGGCCTCAGAAAGTTGATGGTTTAATCACTATTCCAATCACTGGGTGGGATTATCGAACCGTCAAATCTGCAATGCCGAGTTCGATATCACAATCATCGACATGCGAAGCTGACCACCTACGAAAGGCTCTGTGAGGCGGATACGCGAAGAAGAGAAAAACCTTTCTTGCATTAACTCGTTTGAACGACGCACAACTCTCCCTCTAGCCATCCATCCGCGCAAGTCAAGTATACTCAGAAAGCTCTCAAACGAAAAAGAATATGGTGGTATAGCAAACATCATCCCCGCCCCATCGCATCATGAACATCAACAAAAGCGAGAGGGAGAGAGGGAAGGCGAGAAACAACTCCAACGCCCCAGGTCCGTGGGTGGCGAACCGGGGTACAACAAAAGCCAAAATATAGCGATATGGAGAGGCAGCATGAGCGCCTGTGACAAACGCCGGGACGATCCAAACCCGTTTCCAAAAAAGCATGAGAGAGATTGATTTCCGCCGTCCGTGCCAGATGCTCCAGATAGGAAAGCGATCGAGATCGAAGAGGGTATATGAACGATTTTTGGACTGCCTGCCCTCGGCTTCACAGCTTCTGCAAAGGCCTGGGTAGGTGATGCTGCCGTGGCTTCCGTCAAGCCCGAGCTCTTGCTCCATCCTGGACGCAGTTGTTCCCGCATTTTGGGGTCAGTCCAGAAGCGTCAGTGGACAAGTCTCTAGGACGCAGGTGCTCGACTACCCCCATGAAGATGGCACGGGTTGTTCCCGATGCAAGGACCATGGGTAAGAGCAACCTGCGGCATACGGAGGCGAGTCAGTGAGCAGCTTTCAAGACTACAGGTCACCACCGACTTCCGTGACATGACCAAAGTCAAAGTCACTGCCCATGCCAAAGCCACCATCGTCGTTGGGGTTTTGAAGGAAGGAATCAAAGTCGAAGTTCTCGAGAGCGGCATTGTCATCGATGTTAAACCCTCCGAGGTCAAATGGGGCCTTGAAGAAGTTAGTAGTTGTGAGATGACGATTACGATGGTGCACTTACGTCAGTTCCATCGAGGCTGTTGCCGAATGGAGGCTGATCCATGGCCTGTTGTTGTTGGACGGGCTGCTGCTGTACCTGTTGCGGCTGGCCATTTTGGTTAAACGATTGCTTCGAATGCGGCGTAATCGGCGCCACTGGAGTCGATGATGTCGGCGTGGGTGGTTCTTCGCCACCTGTCGCTGCTGGAGTTGCACCTGCATTTGCCCCCTTCTTATTTGCGGGCTTCTAAAATCAATATCAACAAAGCTCAATGGTAATCGGGAAGCGCGCAACTTTACCTTGACATTATCCTTGGTTCCCTTCTTCTTTCCGGGACCAGCTTTGCTCGATTGTGAAGGGGTGGGAGGCGCTTGGTTCGATTGCGATGGAGACGGCTCCGGTCGAGGCTGATCGGTGGCGGGCGCGGGAGGTGGAGGCATCTGCCGCTGCTGTGGGTTGTTGCCCATTGGGCCGTTCATCTGTTGACCCGGCATCATGCCAGGCTGCTGAGGACCGCCGCGCCATGCGCCGTTCTGTTGCATCTGTCCGTTGCGCATAGCCTCAACCTGCTGAGGAGTCAATTGCTGGCCGTTGAAGTTTGCGCCGGGATGAGAGCTCGGTGGCCTCATCATTGGACTTTGATGGGGCATCTGCGGGTAGAACTGCGGTGGCATGCCTGGGGGTGCCAGGTTGGGGTCGAATTGCATATTGGGGGCAGGAGAACCACGTTGGGGCTGCATGGTTCCTTCTGGTAACGGTGAGCCTGGCATTTGACCAAGCTTTGGTGTGCCCCTCTTCATCTGATCCGCCGGGTTGGGGGATGGACCTGGCCGATTGCCTTGAGGCGACATGGCGGCTGGGAACCCTTGGGCACCCACACCTCCCTGATGTTGTGGGCCAGTCATGTTATCTTGCTCCTGACGGGCCATGAGCAATCGCTTCTTGTTCTGCTGCTCCAGAAGCATGAGCTGCATCTGGTAGTCCTGAAGCGCGTGGTTGCCTTGCTGAGGAGCGCCGGGGGCGGCGGCGGGCATGCCAGGTCGCGGGCCGTTGCCGGCGAACATATCATGCTGGCCGTCCAGGCCTGATTGAGCCATGGGAGAGCCTTGGACGCCAGAGTTCATACCCTGGGGGGACGCAGTGTTATTATTCATTGCCACTCTGTGTTGTTGGGCCAGGCTTTGGGCATATACCTCGATGGTCTTCTGTTGCGCATTCTGGCCGGGCTGCGCAAACTCTCCAAATTGGTTACCCGGCACACCATTGTTCATTCCACCTAGAGGCCATCACGTCAGTCTCTGCCTACAGTGCATCGCGGTCGAAGCGACATACCTTCCATGCGGGGCCGCTTGTTCGGGGACGGGGCGTCGTTAGGACCGGGCGACTGTGGGCGCTGGCCGTTCATGTCCATGTTCGAGCCCTCCCGCTGCATTTGCGCCGCCATCATGGCAGGGTTCTTCATCTGACCCATGTTTGCCATGGGGTTGCCGTTGCTGCTGCGCGTCAGTGGTTATGTCCGACAGGCTCACGTAATCGTCTCGAGTGCGTACGGTCGGTTGTTCAAGGCAGCCCGCTTGAGATCGTTTGGCGCACCATTAGCCATGCCGTTTCGCATCATGTTCTGGTACTGTGCACTCATGGGGTTGGTCATCAGCATGCGCTGACTTCGCTGGTCGTTCTGCATCTGAGCGAGGTTCTGTTGCACATGTTAGTGCCCCGCTGTGCGCGATTGTGAGACATGCTTACCCGTGTGTGCTGGATGTACTGCGCGCCTTTCGAAGGCCCATTTCCGCGATTCTTGGTCGCCTGGTAGATATCCCAGAACTGCACCCACCAGTCGAGCAGGAAGGAGTTGTCTGCCATCTGGTTCTGGGGCAGTAGTGGGGTTGGCAGAGGGTCGCGGCTGCCGTCGTCCATGGGGTCGATGCCATTGGACCTGTTTTTCGGGCTGGTCTTCTGTGGCGGGGCCGTGGACATCTTGAGGTTGGCGTCGAGCATGGATCGCGCCAGCTGTAAGTGGTCATTGCGGATGAAATAGTCGTAGATGTACGTGTTGAGCTGCTCGCGCGGGTCGGTGTTCATGCGCTTGTTGGGGTGTGGCATGTTGCCCATGACGGGCGTGCCGTCCGGACCGCCGTTCGCAGTCATTGCTGCCATCTGCGCCGCCATCTGGGGGTTCTGCATCGCGACGCGGGTCGAGGGGGGCCGGCTGCGTCAGGCGCAGGCGACAGACGGGGTATGGCGATAGGAGCGCGCGCGTGTGGATATACGCGATGTCGATGGCGCACCTCGGTGCTGGACTTGACGTGGTTATAATGACATGGAACGACGCCGCCACGGGGGTGTGGGTGTCGGAGCGCGAACGGAGCAAAGCGAGCGCCAAGCAACCGAGTTCCTGGAGATGGATTGTGCAGGCGGCCGAGACGCGATGGGTAGCGTGTTGCGGGACAGGGGCGAGGGATGTCGATGTTGCGATGGACTGGCGGGCGGTGGTGGTGAGGTGCAGGATGGCCGCCGCTGCGAGCGCTAGACCCTACCGATGAGGCTTGCTGGACGGAGCGCCTGCCCAGTGCCTGGCTGCCCGTGAAGGTGCGGATGCAAAGAACAACAACCCACAACCACAACTGCGGAACTGCAGGCTCACGATGGTCGCGTCTAACGGCAGAATAAAGAGGACTAGGCGGGTAGGGTGCGAGCGAAGTAGGCAGATGGCGGCAGACGAGAGTTCCCCCGTCTGCGGCCTCTGAGGCCTTGGCGCAGTCAGGTGCCGCCCATGATTACATGGCCCCAACCACTTTGCGCAGCCTGCCACACTGATTTTGCATCGCCCTCACCACAAAACAATATTGCACCTCAGCATGCAGCAACAGTGCGAATATGGCGCTCGAGACGACATGTGCATTTTTCATCAGGTCATATGACATGGAATAGGAGCAAGCTGGAGGATACTGGAAGTGGGGCGGTCGTCGCGCAACACCACCCTCCGAATCCAGTGCGGAGCGCGCATCAAGCACGCCACCAATTCAATTCACGGTGCTAAACCAGTAGACATGTACCGTATACTGCAGGATTCGCCGTACAGGCACGAGTCAATGCAGTTGTCTTTCCGCGTGTCATATGCGTCATGTTGCACGTTGATACCCCTAGTCTTCGTGGAGCCTGACGACTTCGCTGTCCCTCGCTGTGATGCTTGAGGGAACCAGAATCCTAAATGCCTCCTAAGCGCATCCAAAGACACTCGTCCGCTATGCGTTCCAGTCGGCCCCACACGCATCTGGGCAACTGCACTTTGCAGTGCACTTTCCTGGAGGTCATAGCTCAGGCACATGGTCGGGCCCCCGCGCTGCAGAGACGCAGCCAGCAACCAGTTGACATGTCGCATCATCGTTGGCTGCGGCCTGCCTACATGTCTTGTTTCAACTGCCTGACCAACTCAAGATGCCCGGCAGAGTGCAAACTTGATCCCATGACGTTGATGAAAACACAGATGCTGAAGAATGTGCACTTTGCAGAGCTGCACCGCGCGGAACCTTACTCGTCGTCCGGTGGCATCTCGTCGTCAATGTATCGTACTAGCGATATACGCATCTCTGTGGTGTCGTTACCTCGCAGGACATCGCTGATGAAATGCACCTCGACCTGCATATGTACCTGTTCGGGAATCAGTAATGCTGCTCCAATAAACTTGAGCCTGGCATATCGGCCGCGGTGCTATCCTACCATCTCCAATGCACCACGTAGCACGCCCACCAGTATGTTTGAGAACCACAGTTCGTCTTGCGCTCGGCCATCGTCTGGAAGCTCGACAAAATCGGCGAGAGGGTTCTCGTCAAAGATCAGGGAGAACTGCTTGTTGTCGCTGGTCCAGTTCGTGATGGTGGGTGTGATGTTGAGGAATATCTTGAAGCCGACCTGAACAACGTATGTGAGCTGGCGCGGCTGGCTAGCATGTGCGTGGTGGGGCTACCTTGGATATCATCTCAGCGACTTCCCGGAAGTTGGTGCAGGCAGGCGCGCTCGATTTTGCGAGGAAGTCTTCTATCAACCGCACGCCTATGTTGTAACCCATACGCTCTAGCTGCTTGTTGACGTCTGCATAGTTGTAATCGTAGTCTTTGCATAACTGCGCAACAATGGTGCCGTATGTGAGGGTGACGAGCTCAGCGCTGACTTTGTCTACGCGTGTTCTTCCTGGTCAGAGCAGTCTCGAGGATGTGAGCGCCCGCGACTTACTTCCACACCCTACGAACTATTAGCATATGCTCCTGCGATTGCTGGACATCTGGACCTCACTCCTCGCCCAGGCGCGCGGCTTTCGTTGAGGACGCCATACTGTGTGGATTCAATGCTCTCACTACTCCTGCTATGCAATTAAGGGCCCCGCAAACTCAATCGTGAGAGTTCTCGGGACTTGAGATGTCGATATAAGGTTGGGGTACAGGCGTCGGGACGTGGAGTGGTGGAGGTGATCAAGCTAGGATGGTGTGGTGGACCTTACATCGCTTGGCGCAGATCTTCATCACGAAAGTTTACCAGAGCTCGAGGAAGCAACACCCACACGTATATCCCCACCGTTTCACGCCGACCTTTTACTACACGAAGTCGAATAATACGACCACAATGTCTGGGCCAAAAAGACCTGCAACAGACGCCTTTGGCTCGAGCCAGCTGGTCAAGCGCGCAAAATCGGACGCGAATCTTGGGGGAAGCTCAGCAGTCGCAGTGGTGAACGGATCAGGGCAGAATGGCGCACTCATACAGTCGGTATGTAGGAACCTCGCACTCGGATAGTCAGGATCGCTGAAGCTGCAATGTGCTGATAGGCGGCGTAGGGCTCGCGCAGCGCACTTCAGTCGCCAGTTATGGAACTTACAGGTCATACCGGCGAGGTTTTCGCAGCGAGATTCGATCCCACCGGCCAATACATTGCCTCAGGCTCAATGGACCGATCCATATGTACAGAAGCACCACAGCTTGGGAGTGATATGCGCTGACTATGCTTAGTGCTTTGGCGCAGCTCCGGGTCATGCGAAAATTACGGCATTCTCACTGGACACAAGCAGGCAGTTGTAGACCTGCATTGGTCGCGCGACTCGAAAGTCATCTTCTCTGCATCCGCAGACATGCACCTGGCGAGTTGGGACGTGGAGACTGGAGAGAGGATACGAAGGCATCCTGGACATGAGGAAGTGATCAATTGCATGGACGTGAGCAAGCGCGGCGAAGAGATGCTCGTAAGCGGCTCAGACGACGGTTACATTGGAGTGAGTGTGCTGGTCTAGCCTCTGCTGAATATGCCTAACATGGTTGCAGATATGGGATACGCGAACGAAAGACGCCGTAACCTTCATACCCACCGATTTCCCCATCACTGCTATATGCCTAGCCGAGGCCGGTAACGAGCTGTTCACGGGAGGCATTGATAATGACATCAAAGTGTGGGACTTGCGGAAGCAAGCTACCACGTACACATTGCTCGGCCACACAGACACAGTTACCTCACTCCAATTATCGCCGGACAACCAGACCCTCCTCTCAAACGCACACGACTCGACAGTCCGAACTTGGGACGTTAGGCCATTTGCGCCCGCAGATCGGCGCATACAGACGTACGATGGAGCACCTACAGGTCAAGAGCGGAACTTGCTGAGGGCGAGCTGGGATCCAAAGGGCGAGAAGATTGCGGCTGGCAGTGGAGACCAGAGTGTGGCTATCTGGGAAACACGAACCGGAAAACTGCTGAACAAACTCCCGGGTCATAGAGGCGCCGTGAACGATGTGCGCTTCCATCCCTTAGGCGAACCAATTTGTAAGTCGCTACGATCTCTCTCCCCTAATCGTTTTCCTCATCCAAGGCGCTTTTGTGGGCTACCCCTTTACGACCAACATTTCTTAGTCTTGTTTTAACGGTCTTCGCCGCCTTTTATGAAAGCTTGAAGCTAACTTGGCATCTTCTAGTGGTCTCAGCATCCTCCGACCGCAAGCTGTTAGTGGGAGAGCTTGGAAAGTGAACGCGAAAAGGGATGAACTTAGCGTCCAAACCTTACTGTAGAAACTCTCCGCGCGAGGCGCTCGAAATGGACCAGAGGCGTAGCCCTCCAGATTCGCACCCCGCATTGCACGTCACAGGGGTCCTGCTTATAGACCAGACACGCCGATGCGACGTTCGGTGATGGAGCCGGGGTCTAGGTAGAGGGACGATGTACCACAGACTGCAAGGAGACAATGGGAGGACGCGTTGTTGACGCGATCTTGTATTTATCTGCAGTGCAACGGGTAGAGAACTTCAAGCAAACAATCAACAGCAGCCAGATGCGAAATGAGAGATTCATGCTCTTATATGGTCCTCGTCGCGCAATCGCGTTCGCGGCTGCGTTCAGGAGTCAGCAAGGTGGGTGGCATCGATTGGGTATGGTGTTTCGAAATGATCTTGGCCGCGACCAACCAGAGCGCGTGTCTCCAGACCTCACCCCTCGAAATGCGGACTTCCGTGGCCTTTTCGTCAACAACTCGCTGCGGTTCGTCCACAAACGGCCAACTTGAAGCAATGATGCTCACGAACGGGCCCGTGCCGCCCTCCGTAAGCGTCCGAGGGCGTCGTGTTTCATGCGCGCAGGGACTGGAATCTGATACGCTCCAAGTTCCAGAAACGCATGGCGTTCAATGCTGCCTCGTCCACAACCGTCCTTGCAGGCCCTCCAGGGTTTCTTGGTGTGACTGCAACCCTCTTCCCTTCCTTTCCCCATGTTATGATCTCTGTTCTCTAAATCTCTTTCATTGGCAGCGGTGCTGCGATCTAGTTTGACATTCTTTCTCTTCGCACTTTCGTTTGGCTTGTGGGCTCTGGGTAGCTGATCACAAGTAGTCTACCTTCTTCATACTAATCGATAAGAGACTGGCCGGCCTTCTGGGACGGGTTTCGAAGGAAGGCGTCTAGGAGTGCGAAGGCCAACGGTTCGCTTCTTCGCCATGATAAACGATTTTTGATCGAGGGCGAGCTCCAGTCATCCTTATCGAGCTCCACGCTTCTGGGCCCTATCGCGGTTCGCTGCCACGACTGTTCCTGCATGCCCGCTCCACTGCCTTTTCATTCGCTATTGGACCAGAAAAAGAGTAAACAAGAACTACGTGTCTAGGTGGGAGACGCGTCTGCTATAAGGAAGTCACGCTCCAAAGTTAGCACCCAGAATAGTTCCTCTATTCTTGTAGAGCTCAACACACGCCGACTCTAAATACGGATCACCATGTTTCGATCACCACTATTCGCATGGTCACCACGACCGGGCCAGGACCAAAACCAGGACCCATTTGGCACACCGGCATCGCAATCCTCGTCGCGGTTCGGGGCACTGCAAAGCAATATCCGGAACATGATCAATGGCTCCTCGATATACTCACAATCGCCAGCACCATCAAACACCAATACACCGAAAGTGCCTTTCCTCGGCATCTTCCGCCGCGATTCACCAGATCCAAACCTGCTCCCCATATCACATGATGCGCCTCGGGACTCGAACGACTCGAGATCACCGCTCCAGGCGCATCACACAGCGGGCTCGTACGTGCGAGCCATTGCACCGCAACAAGGTGTGCGGACACCGGAGACGGTGTACAATCGACATCCCGCTGATGTGCCTCTACCTCGGCAGAACACCAACGGCTTTACAGATCCAGAAGTCCAACAACTCGCAGATGAGATCAATGGGCGGAGACATCGGCGCAAGCACAGGCGGAGGAAGCACCGTCAACACCAGTCAGATCGTTGGGTACGCCGGCGGAATGAACGACAAGCTCGGGGACCGATGCTGTTCGTTCGCGGCTCTCCCGCGCGAGGGAAGATGATCGCATGCATAATCTCCGGATCTTTCTTGGTCACTGTTCTCGCTATCTGTACGTACGCTTCCATTTCCAATCACCCAAAGCCAAAGCTAACACGCACCACAGACCTCGCAGTTGCCCTCACAAACCGCAACCTCGGCCAAGAAATTCACATTCTTTTCATCATGGTGCTCCTCACCATCACCATATTCTTCTGCCACTCGCTCATCCGACTGTGCATGCTCCTGCTCAATCCACCAACGTCGCAACCGCGCCCACGCATCCCAGATATGACGGGCCCAGAGGGCTTTCAACCGATCGTCCCGATACGCGTGCATCTGGCCAGAGACGTCGAGGCCGAGCACGACGTCGAAAGAGGTATAGTCGATGCGGACTTGGAAAAAGAAGCAGTACCGCCGCCACCGCCGGCATATGGCTTATGGCGAAGTAGCGTGCGCGTTGATCCAAATCTGCTGCACTGGCAACGCGCAGAAAACACCCTTCCTACCACCAACCCGACCACCCTTCCCAACCTCAACAACATCACCTCGGACAACCGCACTTCAATCTTCACAGACCTGAGCTACTCCCGCAACGGCTCTGTCTCCGGCGCCCCACCCCTCCCGACCACGCAAACCGAGGGTCCCAGACCACCGTCGTACGCTTCAGAAGATGGCGTCAGTTACATAGTCGAAGCAGCGCCGCGATCGACGGCGCCGAGACAGAGCATGCAGAGTCACACGGGTGTTAGCGACATTCATCCAGCGTGGAGGCCGGGGTATGCGATCAGTGAGATTACGGTGTGGCCTGGTGGTCGACGGTAGGGGCATTGTTGTATAAAAGTCTGATTTGCATGGTGTTTTGGGCTAGCGGTTCAGCGTTGTTGTTTCTCACTGTTGTGGCGTTTATGCATTTGGTGCAATATCGTTGGCGTAATAGGTGCCTCGTCATTGGATGTGGGCGTGTGGGATGTGGTGCGGCTTGTGTGTAGGATAAGTGGAGTCGCAAACAGTCTCCAGTTTCATGGGCGGGGGTGGAGTGGACCAATGGGTGATTACTCTACTACTTGATCACTTTCTTGCTGTTCGCTAGGTAATATGACATCTCTCTTTGCGGCATAGAAAACCTGCGCAGTAGAAACCTAACTACTTTCTATACAAGATCTATGGACCAGAGCAGCTCCACAACGGGAGCCACCGTTCTGGCTTGGTCGTGTTGAGGCATCACTAGGTGGTAGCCACACTTGCGTTCCAGCCTTGGCAGGTTGTGGCACTGTCGCTGAGTCAAGCAAAGCTGCCTGGCTCCTTACCACGATCAGTCTGCGCGACAACCACTGTGCAACTTCACGATGCCGTGCAACATACTGCTATGTCTTCGTCACAAAACCATCAAACGCCACGTCAACACGTCACGCCGCCTTCGAGCTTCGCAGCCCCGCCGTTAACACCTCCGCGACCGACAAGCCTACGGTGCGTAGGCTCGGAGAACGATGGAGATAGCCGCTAACAACGGAGCTGGGCAGGTATGATTACGACGGAGAAAATCATCGACTTATCGTTCGAATGCCCACGGCTGTACACGCACTGTTTATTGCTCGCGTTGACTAGCATTCCTCAACATCCAAACTGGTAAGAAACCTCCAGGGCCTCTCGCCGGGTACCGGATCGTCGACTATGTAATAAGTAGGTTTACTCAACGAGCTATAAATCTGCGATCGCATCATCACCTCCAAAACACCACCACCACAACCCGACACAACCGGTGCACTTATATTGACCGTGCTCGTGAATCGATCCATGATCGGGCCTGGGATGACGAATTTTCCCGTAGCCTGTGTGTAGCCATCAGCTTCTGAACCACGTGCTCAGGACGATGCGTATAGAGGGATAAAGAATTGGAGCATTGTAATAAGGGAAACGCACAGTGGTGTCAGGCTCAATCCATCTGTAAGCCACTACCACAGCTATACTTGCAAAGCTGTCCAGGTTTACAGCGCCCATGAGTTCCGCGGGCTTCTTGTTCAGTACGACCCTTCCGGGCTCATCGAGTGTGACGTTGTACTGCACGGTACATAGATAACTCGAAGTGGGCACAACAGTGGGCCACGCGATGGACATCAAATCGAAGTTTTGGAGGAGAGTGCGCGAATCGCCAGATCGGTAGATCATGGCATCTGCGTACGCAATCGAACAACCCCCGTCATTGTGTGAGGAATAGCTTGAGGAGGCAATATGGGCTTCGTTCGCAAGGACACTGAGGACAGCGGTCGCAAGAAAGACGAGGTGGAACAACATGATGGAGGAGTGGAGATGTGTCGCCAACTAGGGATTGCAAGGTAAATCCATATCTTAAATACCAGCATCCGAGTCTGCCTTACAAGCGCAGAATAGAGTGTGCTCTTTTTATAGCGTCAACCAGATGTTACTGTAGCCCTGGTCGGACATGCTCTTCCCCCGGTTTTGAATAATGCGGGAACAATATAATAGGACTCGGGTCTCGTCTTTGGATATATTGTAATAAAATGCTAGATTAAATACGCCAATTAGCCAATAAGCAGCGACTTTCTCCTACTGCAAAGTGATCCTTCGCTAGATATGGCCAAGTACATCAAGGTATGTTGACAATCATGCATTCAGCTCCAGCCTGTTCCAGACCGCCAATTTTCAAAAGAGGGCAGCGGTGCGTCCCTCACTTCACCGAAAGCTATTAATAGATGGGTAGAAAACTGGCTGTCCCCTCGATATTAGCGAACACATGTCCCTTGAAGCGCATAAGAAGTTCTCAGCCTCCGTCTATCCTTCATCGCTTCGCTTGGGGGAAATTTCGCTGCTCTTTCGTACATCTAGGGTGATAAGGATTACACGTGTCTAATTGTTGTAAACGGCTAACAGATACAAGTAACTGCTAACCCAGAACGTGCTTTACGAGAACTTCGTGATGAGAGAGAATTTGCGGCCTAATTTAAGCTATAGGTCGATGCGCTCTGTATTAACTAAGAAGATTTAGATAAGCGTTGCACGTTAGATACAGAGAATAAGAGATATCTACGAATTTGCATAGAGTGTTATTGCATAGCTAGGAGAGAAGACTCATAGAAGTTAACTCTGTTATACGACTTGGGTAAGACCTTACTACGTTGAAGGAAGTAGACTGTAAGCGAGTAATTGAGGAACAAGTATTTCCAGTAACGAAAGTTCATCGACTCTTGGCTCTTCAAGGCTCATCATGTTGCGTAGATGCTTCGATCGACTTTTGCACACTAGATTTGGTCATGGGCAAAAAACCGACGATTACGCCATGCCCTTCTACGATTACATCAAGGTATTGCTCGCCTGACGGTTTTGGTGGGATTCGCGTGTATTTGGCAACCAATTATCGGGCCGACGAAGGTCATAAATATGGAAGGCATTATACCGATGCGTCGGACTTCTGTTTTGCTTGACTCTTCCACTCTGGAGCGCAACACGATCTCGATAGGAGGTCCCATGGCGATTTCACATCTTGGTGTCCAAGGTACGTGGGCATGAGTGCATAAGCTAATTCACGGCGGGTAGACCAGGTGACTAATGTGGGTTACGGCAGAGGAAGTCTCGGAACTAACGCCAAGCAAGTCGAGAAGATTACCGTGGATGTAAATAGCACCTTTACGTCGTCTTTGGCAGTGTAGAAGGTGACCTCAAGATATTGGCCCTGGAAACTGTCGTCTTGGAGCGAGCTTCGCCTCAGCTCTCGTCCGGAAGACTCCAATCGCAATCGAGGGCATGTGAACTGTCATCGGTGCTTTGCATGTCGGCATAGTCAAATCCGTTGACTACATCATAATCATTAAGTAGGTCGATTAGATCTCTGAGTGAAAGTTGCAAGACTGCGACGTCCGATTCCCAGCTACGCATCTGCACCGCTGGACAAAAGCTTAATCTCTCGAGTCATTGCCCAAGAGGTGGCGCTTCTTATGTTGGAGCGAAATAGATGCCAATCTGGCCCTTGCGGTGTTTGCGTTGCAACCAGTATGAGATGAGGAAGGCTGGCAGATTTTCCTGTGTGGTTGCATTTGGTGCAGCTCAAGAATGTCTTGGCCGAGTCAACCTTGAGGTAGTATAAAATGATTATCTTCGCGTATCCTAGGCTCGTATCGCAAGTACTACATGCTTCAAGCTCAACGGCGAGCTTCATTCGAATGTTGACGAAGGCCCGAGTCTCGGGCCAGTCACTCTTCTCCGTGAGCCGTAAAGCTGTAACTACCTTGGACGTACGCCATAAGCATGAATCGACACCGAAGCTGCGAAGAATGTTATGACCCAGCTGAGCTCGAGAGATTCCATATTGCACCGGAAATTTTGTGCCATCTGTCGAGATGGAGCAGATTGAATAGACAAATGTCAAGCTCATCGGAACACTGATTATCTCTGAAGCGATACAAGTTGTCGAGAAGCGAACTACCCTCGTGCTTTTGGAGAGTGTGATCGATTGGACGCCACAGGTCATTGCATATGAAGTCACTGAAGGTGCGAGCAACGATTTTGGGCGCTTGCTCCTGTAAAACAGGCAGACTGAGATATTGTTCGCCAGCCACCAGGTAGGCTTGTCGTGCCAACTGGATCTCTTGAGTTATCTAAGCAAGAGAAAGGATGTCAGTTCTGACAGCTGTATGGCTAGGTTCAGGTCTTCTTACCCAAGCTCTTTTCCAGTAGATATTCTGAGACAGCCCATTGAGTGCGATGAAATGGTCCGCATCGAAGAAGATCTGATTCGGCATGTCCACTCTCATGTAGCGAAGTAAAGAAGCAAGCTGAGGCCTCAACCCCAGCCACGCCAGTACACGTTGCGCTCCAGAGTAAATCTTGCCCATTTGTTGTACCTGGTGGTTCCTTTCGAGACCGTCACTTTGGTCAATACACAACGCATCAATCCAAAATAAGTCGCCGTCATGGTAGGGTCGATCAGATCCATTGCCGAGAGCTTTCTCGATCCCGACGTCCTTGTTCGACCGCACGGTACTCAGGAAGTCCCACAGATTGCGGCGGATAAGGAACGGCTTGCCGTCGATCTCAATCAGCTCCGTGTCCTTAGGTGAGCCCCAGACGTAGGATAGGCAGGTGTACCGGTCGCTTGTTGACGCCCGCCGGATCCTGCAACGTATAACGTCTTGAGGTGCTCCATTTACCACCTGAATCAGGCGGATGGAGTCAGTCTTTAGATCGAGTGAAGTATGTTGGAAGGTAGTATCCCTTTCGCCTGGGCCAGGCTGGCGATGTGGCTGTAGTTGCTGTCGCATGCTGATATTCTCTTCGGGATTGGCCATAGTCTCATGTTGTTGGTTCTATTACATTTGCGTCGTTTGTCTCCCGCGGGCCGCCTTGATGGAAAGACGTTGAAGAACAATCTTCGATTGGTAGAGGGCATGTGAAGGTACGGCATAAGACCTCGCTTCCAGCCACGGCTAGCGCGACTTTAGGCACCAACCAATCGATCACCAGCTCCTGAACGCCCCCATCGCCGCCTCCCACATTTAAGAGCACCCACGATGTCATGCGCGAAACACGTGTGAGGAGATACCTGGCTTTGCGATTGCTCACGTATCCCTAAGGAACTTATAGAACCTTGCGGAATTCTGAATCTAGATCTGCCAGGGCGGTGCAGTCTTGGAGAGAAATGAGCAACACGAATCAGAAAACCGTATCATGACCTTGTCAAACGTAACGCGTAAAACACATGAATTAATCTCGGGTGCCCAGCAGTTGAACATGCATGCTACATGATCATAGAACTTCTCATACAATAATAGAACCCTATTTTGCCCTTTTGCCCATACATCATCGTTTACTCATAGCAAAGCGTCAAATCCAAACTACCTAAAGCAAACTCCCCAAACATGATATTTCATGTCATAACAATCTACACTTCATCTCAACCCAATCTCAGCCTCTCAAGGCCCCCCAGTCTTCTCCCTAACCTCCTTCGCATGCTCCTCCTTCTCATCATTGTCCTGTCCCGGGTTCGCAACCTCATACTCCAGGATCTTGATGAGTTTGTAGAACACGACAGCGAAAACAGCGCCGACACCAGGTCCCACCCAGTAGATCCAGTGCTCGCGGTCAAACACGCCAGTGATGACGCAGGGACCGAAGCTACGGGCAGGATTGAGTGAACCGCCGGTGTAGTACACGCCAACGAGCTCGGCAATGAAGAGCGCGAGACCGATGCCGACGGGGGCGATGAAAGTTGCTGCGTGTGTGTAAGCACGACGTAAAGAGCATTGGAGAGGACTGGTGATTGGTGAGACGTACCCTTATGTTTCTCCTTTGCAAGCATGAAGATGGTAAAGACGAGTTCAAACGTCAACATGGCCTCGATAAACACACCCTGTGCAATACTCGTCCCCGTACTCAGCGTCGTCCTAACATTGAAGCTTGTCGGGAACAAGATGCTGACAAGATACGAGCTGAAAATCGAACCGGCGATCTGTGCAGCTAGAAGGAGGAACGCGCGAACCGGCGACAAGGCGCGACAAAGCAACATGGCGAACGTCACAGCGGGGTTGAACAAGCCGCCGCTGATGCGGAAAAACACCCATACGTTGACCATGAGGCTGAAGCCGAACACGAGGGAGATGTACAGCAGTACCCCGGGTTGGAAGCCCGTTTGCTCACCGGTAGTGGTGTTGGAGTCGGATGCAGCGGATGAGCCGATGTTGGCGACTTGGGTGCCGGAGAAGGCGAAGAAGAGGAACATGGTCGTGCCGACGAACTCGCCCACGAACGCGACGAAATGGTTCTTTGCGTTCGAGCCCATCCACATTGCCCATGGCAGGCGGAGTACGTCTTCAGTGGATGGAGGGCGACGTGGTGGTTCGCGTCCGTCTCCAAAGCCGGCTCCACCTGCGGTTGGATTGGCAGGTGGGCGTCTAGGACCCTTAGGGGCGTACTCGTCATCGCTGCCGTAGTGCATGTGGAAGCGTGGTTGGTCATTATCGTAGTCGCCGTTGGCGTCAAAGCTGCCGCGGCCGGGGAGATTGGTATAGCGACCCGTTGCTCGATGGCCGTTTCCATAAGCAGATGGTGGAGGTCTGTGTTGGCGTGATGGACGGCGACGGTACGGTTGCGGGTCATACTCCTCATCCGAGGCGTAGTCTTCCACATATGGTGTGCGATGGCTCATGTAGCTATTGTGGCCGCGGAGGTCTTGAGATTGCGTTCGTCGTTGGTGACGACTTGTGGTAGGAGGCCCATAGTCGTTGGGATCGGTGATACCGCCTAGCCTTCTGTTGCTTGTGCGATGTACAACGCTTAAGGCGTTGGGGTCAGCGGAAGGTAGTATTGGAGATACAGGGTCCAAACTTGGGTCAATGTGCGCTTGGTGCGGCTGCATTGGCAGACGAAGAAGCTCCTGGCGAGAGTCGCTGGATCCACGTGCGTGTTGGGGTGTTATTGGTGATTCCATGATTGTACCATCTTGGAGCTGCTGGCCGTAGTACTGGGGCAGAGTACTGGAGTCAGCTGCTGCCATTTGGACAGAACGATAGGAAGTAAGGTGTTAGGAGAAGCGCGCGGTTTGCAGCAGCTAGTTGGTGTCTAGTACTCTTATGTGAATGTCGTCCAATGCAGTGCAAACTATGTGTACGTTTACAACAGAGTTGAAGCCAATACTGGGGAAAGTTGGTTTGGCGAAAAGGTATGGGACACTTGGTGTGGACTGGTGGGAATTGAAATGATATGACTGGTCTCATCCAGGAGGTGCACGAGCGACGGCATACATAGTAGTCGCAGTAACGGTCGAGACCCTGAACGTCCCTCTCATCTCTCCTGTCTCGGTCCAACATCGTCCCTAAGAGATCCGTTCCGATCGTTTTATATGCTTTTGACCATATCATTCGTTGATCGGGGTGACTGGTGGGTAACCCCAGAGATCGCGACTGCGCAAAGATAGCGATGACGTTGTGCAAATCTCTGAATAACTTGCACGGACGAAACGTGCGGTGTCGTGGCATCGGGTTTGCTGCAACAAAAGCATGCGGTACCTGGTGAATGTGGCTGGTCACGAGAAAGAATGCATGAAAGGCTAGGGTGCTGTAGGGATGAGGCAGATAAGCGAATCGAATATCAACTCTGCCTTGGACGTTGCACGCATGAAGACATGGGGTCCGCTTGTATTTGTAGGCTTGCTGGGGTTGTTGTAATTGGGTGTCGCTTAGTGCTGATGGTAGATTGGTTTTGACGATGCCACGCGGAAGGCTCACCCCTGCGCCAGGTTGGCGGAGAGACCCTGATGCTTGTTTGAAGAACAAAGTAAAACCACTAAGCATCGAGGCACCCAGGAAGTCTTCAAATGGTCTGACAATGACGAAGGTGACGAAAAGGCGGTCTTGACCACGCGACGTGACGGATGAACAAGCTTGTCGTCGCCATGATATCTGGAAGACTGCACACGTGCTTTGGTGAACGTTCGCGAGGATGTATCGATTAGGAACGAAAACCGTCTCGATACTCAGACAAAGGTAGAGCACTTCGTGGTGGAGGGTGGAGTTGGGTGGCGCAACTGACGTTGCTTCGATTTCTTACCTCGGAAGGATCAGCACCGGACACGCAATTGCCAAACTCTTGTACCAAAACTTGAAGGTGAATTTGAGATCATATAACGGTACGAGTATAGTGTGTATGCGAGGATGCGCTGTCAAGAATCCTTCGCGAATTTCTACTAAGGCTGGAAATCCTCGGCCCTGTTCGGACTTGGAGGGATCCAGCGAGTTTCGGGCCCCAAATGATGAATCCAAGACCGACACCTTAGACTTTTGCCTGCTCAGGCTGGATATGGTGTACATGGTCAGCATCACCCAGATCTTGATCCTTAGAATGAAATTCTGTGGCGCCACCCTCTATCCCCCGTCGTTTCTCGGTTCGAACGTGCATCCAAACCAACAGTGCAGTCCATATAGCCATACCGATACTAACCGCAATCATCGCATACATTCCTCGTGTAAAGTATGGGGCGAAGTTTGCTCCGTAGAACACGATTGACCACCAGGCATTAATTGCGTTGCTGCCCATATTCATGCTTGCGATGACTACGGCCCGAAGAGAGTCTTCCTCGTAGCGCAGGACGTCGTTTGCCCACGCGAAGAACGTCGCTTGACAAGCATATACACTGCCGGCCCAGTAGTACATTGCGAAGTGTATTGTCGTATTATGCGGGTATGCCAAAATTAGCGCACTGGTAATTACCCCTGTGATGCCGATCCAGTAGCCCACTGCAGCCGTTAGCGACGTGTCAAGGCGCGAATGTGGTGAGCTTACCCAAGTAGCGTTTGCCGCCCATGAAATCTGTAAGTGTAGCCCAAAACAGTGTTGATACAATGCCCACTGCTGGCACTCCGGTTGGGTAGTTATTGACTTGTGCAATAGTATACTTGTTCGTAGGATGCGACTTCATGTATAGTTGCAGAAGGGCATTTGTGCTGAAGGACTCGGTCTCTCCTGCGAGAATCCAGAGAACAACGAACATGTACCAGTACCACGTTCCAAAGCAATGCTTTAGAAATCTCCAGGATATTGGCGTGCGTTCCGAAACCTCTGGGACACGCGAGATCGCAAGAGCCTTTTCGTCCGCAGAGAGATACGGTGCTGTCGTGTTGCGTGGGGTATCTGGAAAGAGAAGGAAGCCATATACGGCGACTGGTAACGTAATGATACCATCGATGACAAAACTGCAGACGTCAGATCTCAACTCGTCACGGTCTACGATCGAACACTCACAGCCATCTCCATCCAGATAGTCCTTGGAGTCCGTCCATACTCGAATGGATGCCAGTCTGAATAAAACCACCGATCATTGTGCCGGCTAAGCCTGATGCAGTAAAGATACCAGATCGCTTGCCTACGGTGGGTTTAAGGGTCAGTAAATGGCTCTGTATGTAGTTTGTGCATTGGTGTTACGTACCGAGTTCTTTCTCAGTATACCAGGAACCCAAAATATAGTGTGTTCCGACGAAAGTCGACGCTTCGAAGATCGCCTGGAAGAAGCGGATCGCCATGATGTCCTGCGGCTTCTGGGCAGCAGCAGTGACCATCGTCAACATAGCCCACGCTACCTACACCGTGTCAGTAACAGCAATTGAACTGTCATGGGCTGTCTTACCATGCAGGAAGGGAAGAAGATTCTGGGTTTGACATAATACAATGCGATATTGCAGGGCACCTGACCGATGGTGTAGCCGACGGTGAAGACGGTGTTGATCTGATTGAGCTGATTTCCCCTGAAGCCCAGCTCTTCTCTCATGCCAGAAACATAGGCATTGTTCAGATTTGTGCGGTCCAAGTAGTTGAGAAAGTACATAAGACAGCAGAAAGTAAGAATAAAGAAGTCGAGCTTCTGCACCAGCTTGCGCTCACCTGGCGCATGCTGGTCGCCTCGAATGTACTGCACAAAGCGGTTCGCCATGATGAGGGATCTCGACTGGCAATCCTTGCGGCCGTTGGCGGCAGTTCGTGCCCTTATGTGCGAGTGGTGCTGCTGATGGCCACGGGAGCGTGTTGTAGGTGGTGTCGGTTATAACAGGCTTTGGCGAGCGCTGATCGCTCCTTCTTGAGCAATCAGTCGGCTCAACGCTGTTCGGGAAATCCTGTCCCGCCCATGATAGGACTGATGTGTGATATGCAATGCTACTCAAGACTGACTCGAGCTTGAGTTGCAGTATCAGCGTCTATCGCGTGCACCAACAGTGGGATACGATGTTGCTTTACTGCTCTTGCCCATCGGATTGCCCAAACGAGCATGAGGTAGCGGCATCGGCCCTGTGGTACGCTCCGAACATCTGGGGAAGTGCCGCCAGGAATCAATTCGGCCGAACAGTGTGCTCGTCCAAGCGTATGAGGTGCGCGTGGGTTACCTAACAAGCGAGGTTATGATAGGTGGTATTGTGGAGGTTGGGCGCAGCTATCGTCATATACCGCGGCGAACACGAGCCGAACCAAAGGTGGGGAGCTACCACCGGTGGTAGTCTCGGAACTGAGCGCCTACCAGAAATAGTCCGAGAACATCGAAGGAATGAATTAGCTTCAGTAACAATTCAACGTGATCTCTTATAACTTCTTGGCTGATACTCGTTTGCCTTGTGTCCAGCACATATTCCCAACGATGACGTCTGACAACCACTGGGAGAAGATTGCCGCGGCGAAGCGAGCAGCGCTCGCGGAAGCAATTCCGAAAGAGTATCGCGTCCCTGAGCAACAACTACCACCAGAATCGCAACGTGACGTCACGTCGTGGCCAAAGGAGTCGGGTTGGTTCTCGCCCAAGGAACTGGAGATCACAGACAGCACTGCATCGCAAATTCTGGAGAAAGTTGCATCCAAGGCATGGAGCTCAGAGGAAGTAACACGGGCATTCTGCAAGCGCGCAGCAGCAGCTCAGCAGCTCGTACGTAGAGCTCAACATCATGTACTAGCATAGCTGATAGAGAGGTAGACCAACTGCCTGAGCGATGCTTTCTTCGATGAAGCCATAGTGACTGCCAAAGCGCTCGATGCCCACCTCAATCGCACCGGCAACCTCGTGGGACCGCTTCATGGTCTCCCAATCTCTCTGAAAGATAACTTCAACATCAAAGGCAAAGACAGCACTGTCGGCTTTGCCTCCCTCGTGAATGAGCCGGCGGAATACAATGCCACGTTAGTCGACATGCTGGAGAAGCTTGGTGCGGTGCGATACTGCAAGACCAACGTGCCCACAGCCATGATGATTGTGGGTATATGAACGTATGATTAGGGTGTTAACGCTTACAATGAATAGGCAGAGTCTGTGAATAATGTGTTTGGAAGGACGGTCAATCCCTTGAATCGCAAGGTCACATCTGGCGGCTCTTCGGGTGGCGAATCGGCCCTGATTGCCTTTGGAGGAAGTCCTCTTGGTATTGGGACGGACATCGTGAGACTTCGAAGATACTCGTTTCCATACATTGCAACTAACGCATCGACAGGGCGGATCTCTTCGTATACCAGCAGCATGCACCGGCATCTACACCCTGCGTCCCTCGTTCGGCCGCTTCACCACACAGCGGTGCAGATCCGGTCTGGCAGGTCAAGAAGCTGTCGCAAGTGTCAACGGTCCGATGGCAAAGACACTTGAGGATATAACGCTTTACTCGAAAGCGATCGTGGACGCACAGCCTTGGACGCTGGATCCAAAGATGCTCCCAATTCCATGGCGGCAAGCAGAAGTTGGCAAGCGACTCAAGATCGCTGTGTTATGGAACGATGGAATCTGCTTCCCTACACCACCAGTGACTCGGGCGCTCAAAGAGACCACGGAAAGTCTCAAGAAAGCAGGACACGAAATTGTGGACTGGGATCCCAAGCTGCATCGAACAGCCCTAGAGCTGCTTGGAAGGATGTTCGTCGCAGACGGCGGTAAGAGTGTAGAAGCTCTTCTTGCTCCCACCGCCGAGCCTTATCGACCCGAGATGCAGCAATACAAAGAGGCGAAGGAGCTTGGTGTATTGGATATGTGGAAATTGCATTTAGAGCGCTCTGAGCTGCAACGACAGTACCTTGAGCAATGGATGTCACATGGTGACCTTGACGCCATTCTAGGTGAGCAAGCTGGACTTCACACGGGTGTTCATACTGACATGCAATAGCACCTACAACTCCATACGCAAGTGTGCCACATGGAGATTTCAAGTATGTTGGATATACAGGTGTCTATAACGTCGTCGACTACTCTGCCGTGTCCTTCCCAAGCGGAGTGACTGTGGACAAGATAAAGGACACGCCTGCTTCAGAATTCAAGGCTCAGAGCGAGTATTGTCAGGGCGCTCGCGATAGCTGTAAGTCCTGCTACGAAAGCATGATGTGAAATGCATCTTTGGGTACTAACCTGTCTCAGATGATGTCGAATTATTGCATGGATTACCTGTGAGCTTGCAGTAAGTGTTTGACTCGTCGAATACTCTTCTCGATCGTGCTAATTTTCGTGACAGGCTTATCGCCCAAAGACTTCAAGAGGAGAAGGCACTTGCCATGACGGACATGATATTACAAGCGATTAAGTCTGCTGGTAAAGCCAACTTGTAGACATGCATCGGCCAGTCGTGTCTCTCCGCATCCAAAATACTGTCGCGTTTGCCCCTTCTCTAGAATTTCGTGCCTGCCGGTTTGGAGGAAAGAGCATTGCACCTAGTAAACAACTTGCGCGTCACAACATCAACCTAATCTCTTCGCTCCCCCTACAACACCACATCCATACCTTCCTCATATCTTATCCCTTGATTCTCCAACTCCCTGCTACTAGCTTTATCTCCGTCAGCGTACAACTCTAGTGCGCTGTTGAGGCTAGCCGTCTCCTCGTGACAACACACTTTCAAATTCACCTCATGCATAACTCTATCACAGCCCGTCCTTGATCTCCCTCTGTCGTATCCTACACCTTCTTGGATACTTCCAAGGAAATCTTACGATCATTTCCGGGTATTGTCACCTCAGCCACAGCACGGCTCGAACCACGATACCAGGTCTGAATGATGGCTGCGAGCGCAGATGCTGCATCGCTCGCTTCGGCGAAGGCAATCTCGAAGCCCGAAACGAAGAAGCTAGCACCACGCATGATGTCGAAGAAGCTTCCCTGGCTCGATGGCAGAGGCTCGCGAAACGTATCGGCAGCATCGCCTCGGCGTCCTGGGAGCGATACCGAGTCACCATCCCCTACCACACGCCGGCCAAGCCGCAAGCCCTCCGCTGTTCCTGCACCCAGGCATGCTCCCACGACAACACCAACAATACGAAAAAAGTCGCTCATTGCCGCTATTGACCGCGGTGACTTCTCTGTGGCCGGCAGTAGCCCGTCACCGGTTACCAGGCATCGACTGTCCCAAGCTCGTCGTGTCTCCATTGCGCCCAAGGGTCCCTCACCACTCAAGGCTGTAGCTTCGCATCGCCCTTCTGTGTCACACGCACCACAAAAGCGACTGTCTATCGTACAGCACCACGAAGATAATCTGGACGAGGTCGATTATGGTGATAATCGTCCGCGAGCAGACAGCCTTGCGCCGGTTCCGGATCATCTCGAGAGATCAAGTACATCGGACTCAATTGAGCTTCCAGTTCGGCGAGATGTCGTGTCGAACACGTCCCCAGAAGTTGTCTCACGTGTGCAATTGTCGCCATCGCAACCAGCCCCAGGCCGCACGGCTTTCGAACGCATCGGCGACCGGAGGATAAGCAATGCCATTGAGGGTCTTGAAGATATGGTACAAGAGGCCGTAGAGATAACTGATGAGACTGAGGATCAACGTCAGGTTGAGGAGATATATGACATTATCGAAGATGCCAGGGCTGCCATACAGGATGCTTCAGAGGATCCCACCATACATCTCATGGCAACTACAGCTCCACTGGCGGTTTCGGACTCGTCAAGAGACGAAGAAATGTCGCAATCCTCATCACAGTCCTATAGTGGCTACAACGATGAAGTCACGATGACGATGCCGAAGCCGGATAGGACTCCACCACCCCCACCGATCTTGATACAACGGAACATCGTCGGTGGCGCCGAGAGATTAGTAGGCTCAGACGGGCATGAGAGGGCGCAAAGAAATTCCACTACTTTTGATTGGGCATACCCCCAACATAGGCAACGTGCGCAATCGAGGTCTTCCTCATCTTCAAGCGGCAATGCAGAACGTGGTCGCACAAGCTACAGCACGCAAAGCGACTTGCTTCTCCCACCGCAACCCACACAGACAGCAAAAAGAGATCACGTTGACTTCGTACTCCGACCGATTACTCGAGATCAGTCGCGTGGCCGTTCACGCCAACGACTGAACGGAGAAGCGACCATGCGCTCACGCAGACATCGTCATCGACATTACCCAGGGCGACGGCACAGGTCTCCTGGTTTCAGTCAAATCGACACATCGTTCGATGAGGAAGATATACCCGCGAAGATGTACGGCAACGCTCTAACTGTGCGAGAACAAGCCAACCATCATACCTTTAGTCTTCGTCGCCATCATCGCCGGCAACCGATTGCAAGGAATTGGTCAACTGGCAAGAAGCGTCTCACCGCGGTCATCGCTTGCATCAACACGGCTCTGCTAGGCATCATTGTTGGCATATATGTGAGGTAATTTTTCACAAATCCTCGAGTTGACTGACACAGCCCAGGCAGGCGAGGTCCCCCGAATCCAGTACTTCCTGGCTGATGAGAGGCACATTGTTATTGTCGGCAATGCCGTGTGCGTAATTGTAGCACCAAATTTTCTGTCTTGCTGACCATTGGCAGACTGTATTTCGGCCTCGCCTTATCGACATTCGTCGTATGGCCTCTCCCGTTGCTGCACGGACGCAAACCTTATCTACTAGCTGCTCTCGCGCTTGCTCTACCATTGCAATTTCCTCAAGCGATTGTGGTCAGTGGGAAACGCTCGCCCAATGATGCGAGGTTCAGGACAGGTCTATTGTGTGCTCGCACTGCCACCGGCCTCGTGTTGGGATTCGCGAACGTAAACTACATCACAGTGCTGCTCGATCTGTTTGGTGCCTCTTTACAGAGTAAAAATCCGCATCAAGAATACGTAGTGCCTAATGATGTGAGGCGACATGGTGGAGGTATGGGCATCTGGCTCGGCATCTGGTCGTGGTGCTGGATTGCCTCGCTCGCTGTCGGCTTTCAGGTCGGCGCCGCCATTATTGAGAGACTGAGCCCAGACTGGGGCTTCTATGTCGTGGTCATCATCCTCGCCTTCGCTCTTGTTCTCAACATTATGGCTCCAGAAACACGTCGCGCGGCATATCGGAAGTCTGTTACCGAAGTATACGACCGAGACGAGAACTACATTACTCGGCGGGTGTCACGCGGCGAGTGCAAGCTACACATCTCGACCGAAGGGCCGAAGTACTGGTTCGAGGAGGTATGGGCTGGGATGAAGCTCGTGGTGATGATGATGTGCCAGCCAGGCTTCTTCGTTCTGTCCTTCTACCTTGCCTGGATCTACGCGCAGATTGTGCTTGTCATTGTCCTTCTCGGCGCACTCCTCTCGCGCGACTACAAGTGGCAGCCTCGCTTTGTTGGAGCAGGCGTCATGTTTATCGCTATCGGGGCGTTCTTCGCCATTCCCTTGACGAAGGCTGGCATCTTCTCTCGCGAACGGAAGAGCGCGTTTCGAACAGACAGCATGACCTTCCAGAAACAAGTCACCTGGTCATCGCATCTCGTACGCCGTGCCATCTGTACGCTCACACTCCCGCTGGCGGGTCTTGCATATACCGTTTCTTCCGCAGGTGCACCAAAGCCGTACATGGTCCCAATCGTATTTTCTGGCGTCCTTGGCTTCCTCAGCGTCCTCGCGATCGCAGAGTGTCATGGCCTCATGATGGAAACGTTCGACACATGCGACCTCCAGCCCGGTGTCAACACGCGACATCGCTTCGAGTCCATGGCCGTCCAAGATCGGCGCCGTCGCACCAACTACACCTCTTTCCCACGCATCAGCGCTGGCATCTTCGTGTCTCAGACGATCGCTTTCATCCTTGCAGGAGTGGCGACGCTGGTTGGTGGTAGCATGACGCGCCGCCTTGGTGCTCAGACATCGACTGGTGTCACAGCAGGCATTCTGCTTGGTCTCACAATCCTACTGACGCTGGTTCTCCTGCGGTTCAAAGAAGTGCAGGTTATTCCCAACCACACTTTTGGCACGAGGCGTGACACGGCGGCCTGGAACGAGTTCAAGGACCTCGAGAGGATGGGCCGAGGCGCGGACTGGAAGGCTGTGGTCATTGGCAATCCAAGCGGCAAGATGCGCAGGATGAGCGTGCTGGAGTTGGGTAGTCTGAGTCGCTGGACGGAAATACGGAAGCTCAACTTTCTACTCAAGGGGCCGAGGCTTGGTGAGGATACGAAGAAAAGGAGAAGCTTTCGAGATAGCTGGTGAAGAGCGTGTAAGACTAGACTGTACACTTCGGACGAGGACAACTAAGAGAGTGAAATTGCGAGAGCTGGGATGCAAGCTGGTCCATATGTGTCGACAGACTCGTCAAGCACCCACGTGACATGTTCGCAGGCGGTTCGGACTGACTCTGTACTATATTTTCATGCTGGAATCATGTTTGACCCAATTGACACATGTCGTGATATTCTGGTGAAGTTGAGGATGCAGACATTGGGCTCCCCTGAATCATCCGGGCGCACGGACCGACGTGTCCCGGAAAAATCGTCAGTTGCCGGAGCTCAACGCGAGATCCTCGACATCACGACACCGACATCCATCACCGCCCGCCATCTCCACTCCTTCGAGCGACCCCACAATGTCTCTCGCTGCATCACGCGCCGTGCTGCGGCAGTCGACCTTCGCCGTCCGTCGCGCGGGCATCCGCAATGCCTCGACCACGTCCGAAGCCACGGGCGCGGTAAAGGATAAGGCGGCTGAAGCGTCATCCAAGGCATCAGAAGGCCTCACCAAGGTCACCAGCTCGGCGGGCTCGGCGGCGTCCAAGGTCGGCTCCGCTGCCAGCAATGCGGCGAATGCGACAACCGGACGGGTGGGACGGCTGGTTGGCAGCGTGCAATGTGAGTAGGACACCTTTTACGGGCATGCGAAGGGGCGCAATTGGGGCTGCACGTGCTGCGGAGGCATGTAAGAGATGGGAGACGAGGTCGTGGAGCTCAATGGCTGGTTGGGCAGCGCTATGATGCTACTTCGGACAGCTCAGGACCACGGTGCACTCGCGCCCTTCAGCCCAGCAGACACACTGGCACCACGACACTGGTTCTCTCTGGACAAGCGCTAACTATGTTCTGCAGCACTGGTTCCCCGCGTCACCTACTATTCAAGAGTCGGCCTGGAGCTCGGCAAGCTCATTGTTCAACAGCGCAGCATGGCACCACCGTAAGTTCCCCAGCATTGTGCAGGACCACCGGCACCAGCATACATCCTCAGCCTCTAACACCCCACTAGCTCCATCCAGACAATGCAGAACTACCTCCAGCCTGCGATAAACGCCCTACGTCATCCGGCCAGCCTCTTCAATCGCATCGCCAGCGAGGCCAGCAACACCAATCCCCAGAACGTCCTCTCGCAGGTCCGTGGCATGTCGAGCGCACAATGGGCATCCATTGGCGTTGTAGCTGCTGAGGTCATTGGTTTCTTCTCCGTTGGCGAGATCATCGGCAGGTTCAAGCTTGTCGGCTACCGGTCGAAGGAGCACCACGCACAGTCCGTCTAAGCGGGGGCGCAATCATTGATGGATAATCAACGCAGCATGTCGTTCGAGAGCTAGACGCAAACACACAGAATGGAGACGACTGGGAGGTGTACGATTTGTATGGGAGTTGAGCTGGGCAGATCCAAACGTGGTGTACACGCGAGGGACGGGCCCTACACTGTACTATTGCACATACCTTTGATTTAGATTTCTCTTTCAATGTGCAACTACTGGCAATGCATCTCAAGTGGCAGCTCTGAACATGTGAAGCTCAAGCTGCGAATCTGACACGCGATGCTGATCGGCGCTTTTTGTCGCCGACATGGCCGCGGCCCGCCAAAAATCTTAGTGACACTCGAACTTTTGCAACACCGTGAACAACTACGACATTCGCCCAACATGCCGACTGCACGTTAAGGAGAGTATTTCAGAACTCAACGGAACACATTTCCACATCATGGACGTCTTCAAACTCCTCTCGCGTTCCTCGAAAGCAGCGCAAAGCTCGCCCGCGCAAAAGCTTCCTTCGTCTGGCGCCGTCTCGAATCCACAGCTCTTTGGGCACAACCAGCCTGCACAGTCACCACCGAGCGCAAACACCAGCCGCAAGCGTAAGCGAGGTCAAAATGGGGTGAAGGTGCCGGAAGAGACGCCTGCAGCGTTGCCTGCAGATCTCGACTTCTTCGCCGGCGCCAGCAAGACGGACACAACTGGCGACAATGCAGCAAGAAAGAAGGAAAAGAGGCAGAAGCCCGAACAGGCCGAGGGAGATCACGTGCATGAGGATGGCACAGTAGAAGTCGAGGAGGAGCCATACGATGCGGAAGAGTGCAAGCGGATACTGCGCTCGCACAAGCTAAAAGTTGCTATGCTAGAAGATTTTGTGCCACAAGCAGAAGAGTCGCAGAGAGAAAAGAAAAAGAGCAAGAAGCGAAAGAAAGAAAGGCGTCCAAGGAAAAGAAGAAGGACGTGAAGAAATCGCTGTACCCTCGACCACTTACGTCGTTTGCCCAGCTACGGACACGATATGGCATTTCGAGACGACTTGCGGAGAATATACAGGAGCAGGGTTACAAGCTGCCTACCGAGGTACAGCTCGGCGCTCTACCGTTGTTGCTCAAGGAGCCGAACCATAAGAAGGAATCGAGTAGCGTTGCTGAAGATGCTGAGGTCTCGTCTGGTGCGGAATATGGAGGCGACATCGATCTTTTGACGGTTGCGCCCACTGGCAGCGGGAAAACTATTGCGTTTCTAATACCCATCATAAATACCCTACTTGCCTACAACAAGGACACGGATGGAAAAGAAGGCACTCGTGCCATTATACTTGCGCCCACACGAGAGCTTGCCTCGCAGATTGTGAATGAGGCAAGGAAGCTGGCGAAGGGCACCGCGATCAAAGCAACGCTCATGAGGAAGGGCATGGAACTTGTTGCGCGGCCAGCGGCAGAGGTAGATGCGGATGGATCTAATACACCAGACGCGTCTGAAGACGATGAGAGCGCATCAGACTCCGACGATGGAGGCAAAGTGGTCAAGCCGAAAATGCAAATCAAGAAGCAAGCAGAGTTGGTCAAGGCAGCAATTCTTGTCGCAACACCTCTCGCGCTACTGAACGCACTGAAGCGCAGGGATGGTACTGTGGCTGATCTCCAGACTGTTCGCCGTCTCGTTCTCGATGAGGCCGACGTTCTCCTCGATCCTCTCTTCCGCGAACAAACTTTGGCCATCTGGACAGCGTGCACGAACCCTGCCCTGCGCGTAGGACTATGGTCTGCAACAATGGGCTCCAACATCGAACCATTAACCATCACTACCCTGAACAGCAGATGGGAAGCACTCTCGACCAACGCTTCTACAACACTCCCTACCCGACCCCCTCTCATCCGCCTCGTCGTCGGCCTCAAAGACACCGCCATCCCAAACATCACCCACCAACTCACCTACGCCGCAACCGAGCAAGGCAAACTCCTCGGCCTCCGCCAACTCCTACACCCCGTATCTCAACCTTCATCCCAACCGTCTCTCCGCCCACCCTTCCTCGTCTTCACCCAAACCATCCCCCGCGCGATCGCCCTGCACTCTGAGCTCCTCTACGACATTCCCCCCGAAGCAGGCGGCAGCAGCCGCATCGCCGTCCTGCACGCCGACCTCTCCTCCTCGGCCCGCGACGCCATAATGACAAACTTCCGCCGCGGCGAAATCTGGGTGCTCATCACCACGGACCTCCTCGCCCGCGGCGTCGACTTCCGCGGCCTCAACGGCGTCGTAAACTACGACGTGCCCAGCTCCGCCGCCGCATACGTACATCGCGTGGGCCGCACGGGCCGCGCCGGCCGCGAAGGCGGCGTCGCAGTCACCTTCTACACCCAAGACGACATTCCGTACATCAAGCTCATCGCCAACGTGATCCGCGCCTCCGAGCGCCTGAAAGGCGTGAAGGAAGGCGAGGGAAGCGTCAAGCAGTGGCTTTTCGATGCGCTGCCAGACGTGGGCAAGAGGGAGCGCAAGGAGCTGAAGCGGAAGGGCGTGGAGAGTCGGAGAAAGGGGAGGGAGCATAGGGCGAGTCGGATTAGTACGAAGAGTGGGTATGAGAGACGCGTGGAGAATAATAGGAGGGGTGCGAGGTTGGCGAGTAAACGACGGGAGCAGGGGGATTTGTTGGGCGTGGAAGACGCGAGCGTGAGTGGTGGGGAAATGAGCGGGTTGGAGGGGTTTGAAGTGTAGGCTAGTTTTGGTGTTCAGTGATGGTTAGATGAAGTACGCTTACTACTGTCTGTACTGCTGTCGTTGTGCTGTGTCTGTGCGTTTTCAATGCCCGGCAATGCTTTGACTACTGATCCATACCTCCCTCTCCTCCCCCCCTTATCACGTCTCAATGTCTCTGCCTCTGCTTCCGGAAAACCACGCCCGTCCATCGTCAAATTGCACAGCACACTTACCTGTTCGTGACATCTATCCACCAGTACCGCATCCCGCCCCCAATGTTTCCCGCAATGTCACGTCGCCCGCCCTATCACCTCCGCACATGTAGCACCCCCAACGAGCCGAAAAAGCCATGTACTCACCATGAATCCGCCTGTAAATCGACCATTTGCCGTAGTGTATCATGTGCTATGGAGAATGTTGTGTTTGCATAAGTGAGATGCGAGAACGAGATG
>TARA_R110002003_G_scaffold68_14_pt1 | contig 37118 bp, 46 predicted proteins | sample TARA_R110002003 | Tara Oceans TARA_R110002003 (sample SAMEA4396441) | marine metagenome | biome: Westerlies Biome; feature: [SRF] surface water layer (ENVO:00010504); material: water (ENVO:00002006), including particulate matter (ENVO:01000060) such as... | depth 5 m | reverse complement strand
ATGGGAGATTGGCATGGGAGATTGGCATGGGAGATTGGCATGGGAAAGGGGGATATTGCCATCTCATCTCAGCGCACGCACAGATGGACATCTGCGGTCCAGTCATCCGCTGCACAACACAACCCATCTCCGAGTCTTTGCCCATATTGAAAGTCTCAAGCCAATGTGCTCCAGCCGTTGCACTCGCTCGCCGGCTCCTAGAATACCTGCTTCGAAACTGCACCGTCTCTCCCGCAGCACACATCACCCGCTCGCCGTGAATCCGACGCACAGATATGCGTCAGACACGTCTCATAGGCCAGGCGATGTTGGCCCGGGATGTGGAAGCGTGGACGCCCATCGGGCGAACTCAAGATTAGCGAGACGGCAGTGCGCATCTCTGGGCCTGCGGTTGAGGACAGTGTGTGAGATTAGCGAGGAGCGGAGATCGGAATCCCTACGCTGCTGTTGTGTCGTGGGGTTACTGTGGGTTCTCAAAGGCCTGGACGGTTGCTGCAGGCACTCGTCACAGCGCGTTGTCGAAATGACAGGTTGATTGGAGGGCTTCGGGATGCGATAGAAGTGGTAATCGTGGCGTGCTAGCGGGACTGTTTGGCCATGCAATCAGCTGAGACGGCGCGGTCCCTGCAGTGCGTAGGGAGGGATTAGATAAGGAAGAGAGTGCTGGTGTGTGATTATGGTGCGATCCAGACCTGGCAGGCTGGTGGTATTCAAGATTGTGGAACGTGCGTGATGCTGGCGTGAGTATTTGGCATGGGTATCTGTAGATGGTAATGTCAAATGGTCTGGATGCTGGTATTCGAAGAGGCAGTCTACACTGTGTACCTATGTGGCATCGTCATGCTGGCATTGTTGCACTGTCGCCGTCAGTCAATGATAGACTCACTTTGGCAACAGTGGAGCTGCTGCAGAGTATGAATCGTTGTACAGCAGCCATCTACTTCAAACAACATCTTGACTGAGGTCGTTGAAGCCGTCGAGAACTGCAGTTCACCCATAGCGCGGCTGAGCAAGGCCTCGGTCTGAGGCCAGAAGGAATCCTGCCGCCCTGTCATCTAGGTTCGCGGAACCCTCGCGAACCAGTTGTGTGTTCAGTGCGCCTCAACGACGTCGCTAATGCACGAGATCGAGGAGCTGCACAGCGTCGAACCAGAACGGTGTGTAAGATCTCGAGGGCCGCCAAGCCCGCTAGCGCAGCGGAAGCGATCGATCCAATAACAGACGCTCCCTCCCCACAGCAGGGATCAGTCCGAAAGATATCGGCGGCCGTGCGCTTGTGGCTGCTACTCAATCTCAAATATTTGAGATTGATCCCTGTGGGCAAAAAGGAACGCGGACATTACGGCTTTAGGTCCGAGTCAACCTAGCGCGCCTTTGCACCTGCCTTATCGAGAAATTACGGCGAAGTGTCTTGAGAGGCACAATTCAGCATGCGAAAGTTGTGAAGTCGAAGGGGATTTTATTGTTTTCGAGGCGATGCTACTCACATCCGTAGCGCCGGCACGGTGCAGCTTTTGCTCAAGCATCGCCTGCAAACTTGGGAGGCTTTCTGGGCTTTCGGCACTGTCACCTATGCTGGCGTTTGTGCACACCGTACAAGCCTGACGCACCGCGAGGTCGGCCTGTATGAAAGAAGCCAACTTGCTGCATGGGATGAAAAGACGCATCGTGTTGTCAGGTCGAGCCGAGGCTTGCACATGCTGTAAATGGCATTCCGCATCGAAGCATCACAAGCCACGTGTTTCCGCCATGGGCTTGTCTGAATTGTCATGCATGAAGCCCTGAGCTGCAGTCGAGGCGATTGTGCGATGATGCAGCTACAAATGAGGCTCAACAACTGAGATGGAGCCTGGTGGCCTTGGCCTTGAAGAGAGCTTCCGTGATACTCCCACGCTACGTCATCCTCAGGTGAATTGCAATGTGAAGCAAGTCTGCGACGTGATATCTGGGCGTTCTGAAGTAGACCAGACCTCGAGATCGCGACTAGTAATGGCGCGGTACTTTGGGCTTGTTAGTCTTGGCTTTCGCATCTACCGCATGGCCATTGCAGTCTGTGTGGTTGCAGTCTGTGTGGTTGCAGTCTATCCGCACTGTGTGGCCGCAAGCTTGACTCTCTAATTGCGGAAGTACACACGTACTGTTGTGCCTGAATGCACACGGAGAATCTCATCCGCCTATCTACGGTGGTTTCGGCTGGGCCCCATCGTGCAGTAGGGCCATCGCAATCTGTGTTGATCGATTCTAGCCGTGGTGGTCAGAGGTCCCGCGATCTGGCGAACGGAACGCACGGACGGCGGGGCGCAGGTGCCGAACACCAGCGCCGCGAAAACTCCTGTGACGTAGTTTCTTGTCAAGCGTGAACAGGAACAGTCCGTTGACAAAGAAGCCTTTCGGAATCTTCTCATTCCGAGCGCTTGACTAATAGCTGGTCCCTAGTTGACAGCCGTCGAAATGAGGGGATGGTTTGGGCCCTGAAGGGCTTTCACATCCACTCATCTCACTGCGCAAATCAGTGGAGCCCCTTTTGCGGGCACGACGTCGGCGAGGCAGCCAATGTTCGTCAGTTTGTCGCAGATCAGCACGGGACGCGGCGATGCTGAGACGACACGGCTTCGTTGATGAGCAAGGTTTGAGATCAGATCGCAGCTAACCTCATTTGACTTCGCGTATCTGGTGCCAGTGGACAGGTCGGGATGCCCCCGTGAGCCTAATCAATCGGAGGCTGCGAGCACATCTGCATGTTGAAACATGCAATTCCTTGCAGAAACGCATGGGTTCGATGCGAAGGATGTGAAAGCTGTCTAGAAACGCATGCGCGCATTTGTGATGTGACTGACACAGTGTTTGGGCAATCTCCTCTGCTATGGACTACTCCCTGACTGCGTACCAGGGATATTCAGCCATTGCCGAAGGCCAAGTGGGGGAGAGGGCCGGCTCCAACGGTAACCAACCCAGGCGCGTATCTGGCATTTGCGGTACACTTTACGTCGCTATGAGCTTCTCGTGTCATGGCTGGCCCTTCCCCAGCAGTTCAGACCACGAGTTGAGCAGAGCTATAAGATGCCGCTGGTGCACTTCACAGTGCGAGTCGGCAATTTCCTGAGAAGATCTACACTGAGTAGTAGGCTGTGCAGTGGACAGCCTGTCTGGAGGGCCTTCCTTTGTCAGCCATAGTGGCGGATTTGTTATCCCCGTTGTTCAAGGTTCCTGGATCAAAATGCTTGCGATGATGCCAGCTCGACGTACGTGGGCTCCGCATCCCCTTCTACCACGCGGGTCGTTTATCGTCGGTAAGGTCACACCAGATTCTAGCGCCGTGCGATCGCCATGCTGGCCAGGCAAGTGGGCGTGTTGCATGGTGTTGTTCAACCACATGTCTCCGTGGAGCTCCCTGGTGGAGAGCTACCACGGCTTTGGGCGTAGCGCCTCCGGTCAGCATTCCCATGCAGCGGAGAGGCGCCCGAGCCACGAACGCGGTTGGTCGTTGCCTCTGGCCGCAACCATGCGTGCGTGCGGGGACAGCTTTATCGATACAGTCTTGCCTCTGCTTGATCCATGGTTATTGCTACTCAGATGCATTCCGCTCCGCTCTGCACGGTGTCCACAGCGTGTAGGAGAAGCAGCCAAATGCGGCCCCCCGCGCCTGCTGTGTACACTTCTCTACACTTCTCTCCACCCGCAAGGTATTCACTGGCGTTATTGGCAGGACGTCGCTAGCACGCCCGATAGACGAAGCTGATTCCGCAGCACAAATTATCCACGCATCGCCGCTCGGACGTCCAGGCTAAAGTATCGCTCCATCGAGGGTTGTGAGCATCGGCAGACATCCCAGCACTCTTCGATCGCCCGCCCCCTGTAGCTGTTGCGCCCATCGGCGAGGCGCTCGACTCTTTAGGCCCAGCTGCAGCGTGCGGTGTCCACCTGCTTCGACGTCACTCGGTCGCTTATCTGAATCTGGCGTTCTCGTGGTAGTGCCCTGACATCCCGATACGTACGGCCTGTTGGCTTTGTTGGTTGCTGTCGGCCCATCTTTAGGCCCTGCGCAGTGCGCATCCATCCTGCTCCGCGCCTGTGGAATCGCCACTCTCCCCCTCATTACCCTCTTGTTCCTCGCCCGGCTCCCATTTCATTCCTCCCATCGACTTTTCTTGCAATTGTCGTAGTCTACTGTCGTTGCTAGACGACTAGACCCCTTCACCGCTATCCGTGTCACTCCGTCCACTGATAGCTGTTTACCCCACCGCCACATCGCACTTGCCACATCTGGATCCCCGTACCGTTGTTGTCACCTCAACATGCCGGCTGAACGACGAGCTTTCACCGCGGCCAGACCGGTCAAGACTGAGCGAACCCACGAAGAGAACCAGGAGCGGTATGTCAACTCTGTTCGTCCATGTTGGCGCATGGTCTGATTCGTGTAGTGCATACATTGCGGCTTCGCGGCGCAGTGACCGCAGCTTGGAGGCGCGTATCGAGTCTGCGCGTCGAGCTTCTGAGATTCACAAGAAGCGCACTGGACGCGCTCTTCGCGTCACTGAGCAGGATGTCATCAACGAAGAGATGTATGAGGAAGAGGACGATGACTTGCCCACGCAGTACCAGCGTCTGAATGCACACCTGCACACTACGTCGGTCATGTTTAACAAGAAGCTGCATGACTACATTGCGACTCAGCATGGTGTTAGAAACATGTTCATGATGCAGTACAACAACCCTCAATTCCAGCAATTCGGTGGTCAATTCTCTCCGAACACTGGTCCCATGCCGCAGGCGAACAACTGGCTCAATCCATCCATGCTTCCACCTCAGCAGTTTAATCCATCCTCACCTCAGCAGAGTGTGACCCAGCAGTCGCTGCCGTTCAGCTCCAATGGCGCCCAGCAGCAGCAAAGTTATCGGCAGTCACCGTACCAGATTCCTCAGAGGACCAACCCGCATCAACGCTCGCTCTCCATCCAGCTACCACCTGCAGCCGGAAATTTCGAGCCATCCTCCCAGTCCGCGCCTGGCGGCATTGCAACACCGCAGGACTCATTCAGGAGAATGTCGTTGCCACCGCATGCACTTGAGCAGCAGTCGCAGTCTGGATCGTCCGAACATTCGCGTCCTGCAGTGTCGCGATCGTCCACTTCACAGTCGCTTCATTCATCCATGTCGCCTCAGACGGCTTCACCAGCGACAGTTTCGGGTACTTCGACGCCCCATCTGCACAATGAGCACGATATGCCCGCATCCTATCCCTACAGCCCTGCGGGTTATCCGTTCAGTTCGCAGGTGTTGAGCTCCAACCCGCTGACTATGTCGTTGCCACCAGAGTCACAGCAGTTGATCGGGTCAGCGCTGGACCCCAACGACCCACGCACCGCCATGTTCATGGCAGGAAGTGAGAACCTCGCCCAGCCGTTTGCTCCAACTTACACTTACAACCCGAATTTCTCCGGCAAGGCTGGAAAGATGTCGACTGCCGAAGATACGTTCGCGCCCGGCGTGAGTATCAAAGCTGAAAATGCGGACACCATGCCATCCGAAGGCTTCTTCACCAATGAGGCTTTCCTCACACCCGGCAATGGCGACTACAACACCTTCTTTGACTTCCATGGCACAGACTTCGGTCAAGTTGGCGACGAGCAAGGCGACAACCTCATCAACTGGGATTGATGAACGTGACTGTCGTCTCCTTTGATTATTGCTTCTTTGTTGATCATTCTCCTTGCGCTGCACGTTTTTCGGTTTGATCGCCCTTGACGACTACCACTGGGTTTGGGATCGGGCGCACTTGACACACCAATGGCTGCTTTTTGTATACGGAGTCACGACTTTGGGCGTGTCTGGCGTTGTAACGAAAATTTGATGGGACACGGACATTGATACAAAGTGGTATCATCAACATTGGCGCAATGGGTCGCCCCAATGGCGGCATCTCCACTCCAGCGAAGCGTCGCTGAAATGTTGCTAGTATTATAATCGATAATTGTCACGACCATTCGTATGGTCGTCTTGCACACATCCTTTTTGCCCCTTTTGCGCCTACGTTCTATCTTGAGTGAGGTGCGACCATACCTGGGTCTGCAGCGGCAAGCTGAGCATTGGTGACTTCGAGGCGGACCGTTGATGGATGTGTAACACACCCGCAATAAGTTGCGCCGTGGCTGTCTGCCAATCACGCGTGCTGGCTTGCTCGCGCAACATGCTACAGGCCTTTGGCAACACGCGTCGCCACTTGACATTGTTCGACTGTGACTGAAGTCCACTCCCACAAGGCGTCGCACACGTGACGAAGCTAATATGGCTCCGCCCACTCCACCACTGCAGCCAGGCTCCTGCCTCCCCACATTGCAGCCGACCTTGGGACTTTGTCCGGGTATTTGCATACGTTGGCTTCCCATTCGTTGTGCACTCCAAACGACCTCGTGTGCCATGGCCCCAGATATCGGGTGTACTACACGTCTCCCTATCGGCATCTCCCGGTGCGACACGGAGACGGCTCCTTCCTGCATCAAGGCTTAATTTCTGTTCCTGCGTCGTGCATCTTAATATACACCATTCATGTGTCACCCAGCCGAGGATCGAGTACGGTACGCGATGACCTCGGTAGCCTGACGTTACACTGACATCAGCTTCTATGCTCGATCATACCATTGTTTTCGCATCCCAACCAGTGCAAGATGGTCGTGCAGGTCATCGCTACGCTCCGGGACCCGATCAACACTTCCGTGGGCTCCTCTCCACCATGGTATTAAGCCGCAAAAATGAGCTCTGACTCTTCTCTTCTCCACTGATCGTCGTAGGACGAAACATTTGACGTCTGCACAAAGCCCTTTTCGTCAAACGTCAAACTGTCAAAAGCCTCAGTGCCTGAGTTGTGCCAGAATTGTCTGATTCTAGTCCAGCTTCCCACACGTAACCGGTAGCAGAAGGCATCCGTCAGCTGTTTGTTGGTCAACCTTGAACAACGTCCAACGCTGACCACGCAGCTGGGCTCGAAAGCGCGTCAGTCGTTGCATGCACGAGAGAGCCATCTCCGATTGAACTACGTCAATCCATTGGCTCGCAACCTTACTTTGCCCAGAACAACAACGACCCGGACTCTGTCCGCCTCTTTACGTCCAATGGTGTCACTCTTCTGGGCTTTTCTGCTCCAGGTCGAAAATTGCTGCCTCCAATCTGGTGCTGTACAACCTGTGGCGGCGGCGGCGCGGCCGTGCAACATCTGCAGCCGAACATCCCGCAACGACTTCCCCGTAGCGGCCCAGCATCACGTCGCTTGTGACACCATCGCGCTGAAAGAACATGTGCGCAGAGTTGCCACCGCGCTCTCGTCCGTGGATGCGCTCAACAGATTCCATTCGTCAGGTCCTGCTGCTTGATAGGAGACTCGATCGTCTATGGAGAATGTAACCCCAAAGACGAGTTTCTGGGGACTTTCGTAGGCATAATGGCTGTACACCGCCTCATCGAAAGGATCGAGATCCACTCGATGGGAAGGATGGGTAAGACTGATGGTAGGCAAGATGCCGTGCTGCATACTGTGTACGGTCCCGACGGCCAACTGCTCACTTGTAGCACGGCATTCAAAGACCGTGGAGTCGATTACTCGCATCGGGCATGAGCGTTCACATATAAAACCCTTGGCTGGAGTCCCTGAGATGTCAAGCGCCTCAGCTGCACCTGTGTCCATTTGACACTTCCCCTCGTTTCATCTACACTCGTTTCAGCCCTTGACTAAGTCTCCCTTCTACAGCACCATGAAGCTCAGTAACGGTGTCACTTTGTTCGTCACCTTCGCTCTCGCCACTGCAGAGCCTGCACCCTGTAAGTCAGTCGTCATGTGTATTTGACGCTCGCCGTTCGAATCTGTTCAGTTCAGCGAACACATTACTCACCATGATGACTCAGTGCGGTTTCCGAAGCATGTCAGGCCCCGTCAATATGCTCCCCCTCCATATTATCCTCCATATCCCATCCCCAGCTCCTCCGCCAAGGGCACATCCTCCTCGGGCACTGGCATCCCATGGTCCACTGATGTCCCCCTATCTACGGGCATTCCATTGTCCACAGGCGTATCAAGCTCAACTCCCGAAGTCGCCAATTCTACGACCAGCGGAATTGTCTTCTCTACCAGCGTAATTACCATCACGGAAACCGAGGTGGTCAGCACTACTACAATAGTACCAGCCCCCTCAAGCTTTAAGTAAGTCCCTGATACTTTACAGACGCCGTCATCCTGCTAACGACACTTCTAGTGCTAATTCGACCACGGGCGGTACCACCACGGAAGCGACCCAGACCAGCTGGGACGTCCCAAGCCCGACATCTCACAGCGTGCCGCTGTCCACCGGCGCATCTACATCTGGAACCGCCATCTATCCTTCCTACCCGCCCGACTCCTCTGCCCCCTACGCCAACAGTTCGAGCACCAGCCACTCGACCTGGGGAACAGACACCGCGTCCATTCCGTCCACGCCCCTCGCGACGACAACGGCGCCGGCGGACTTCAACTCGTCGTCATCAACTTTCAAGCCCGTGTCGTCAACGACATGCAGCAATTCGACGCGCACGCATCGACCCAGCACCAGGTCGATCCGCCGATCGAGCTCGTCGCGCTACCATGGGCCGCCAAATGCGACGGCTACCACGGGAACGGAGTCGTCGAGTGGGGTGTCTGCAAGTTCTACTAGCTTGGCTGTTGCGCCGACGTCCTGGACTTCGACGTACTTCTGGGGCTCGACTGTGACGGAGAGCTCGGTGTCCCGCCCTTCGAGCACCGATGGCCCCTGGTCGTCGTCAAGCAGCAGCAGCACCAGGTCGTCTATGAGTAGCAGCGGAGGGACTTCGTCGCGCAGCTCTACGAGGTCGTCGGAAAGGAGTAGTAGCGAATCCTACGTTGCTACTAGTAGCTCGTCTTCTATTGCTACTGGCAGCTCATCTTCCATTGCTACTGGCACTTCATCAGTTGTTCCAAGCGCCACGTCATTTTTACCATCTTCATCAAGCGCCTCGTATTCGACATCGGCAATTAGCTTCTCGGCGTCGACATCCGCGAGTAGTTCCTCACCTTCGCCATCCGCGAGTAGCCTCTCCTCTTCGACAGCGAGTGGTCCCTCGTCTTCGCCATCCGCGAGTAGTTACTCACCTTCGCCATCCGCAAGTAGTCCCTCGTCCTCGCCATCCGCAAGCAGTCCCTCGTCTTCGACATCCGCAAGTAGCTTCTCCTATTCGACAGCGAGTAGTTCCTCGTCTCCGCCCTCCACCCCTAGTCCCTCCCCCTCACCATCCGCCCATACATCCACCCTCCCCTTCCCCACTCCATCCTCCACTCCTACCCCCTCCTCCTCTTCACCCCCTCATACATCCACCATCCCCTTCCCCACCCCAAGCCCCACCTCTTCGGCATCCGCGAGTAGCCTCTCCTCTTTGACAGCGAGTAGTTACTCACCTTCGCCATCCGCTCCTAGCCCCTCCTCTTCGTCCTCCACCCCTACTCCCTCCGCCCATACATCCACCCTCCCCTTTCCCACCTCCACATCCACCACCACCGAATCCCTCCCCAGCTTCTCCCTCTTCTCCTCCACCACCCTCCCCTTCCCCTTCCCCACTCCATCTTCGACCTCGACCTCCACCTCCCCCTCCACACACGCCACCACCACCGACGCAACCGCCTCCTCCTGGCCCGTCGACTCCACCACCGCCCGCTCAACCTTCCTCCCGTCGTCCGTGGCTACGCCTTCGTACGGCCCCTCATCCTCGTCGTCAGGTGGGACGACCACGCGCGCGACGAGCTTCAGCTTCGAGCCGGAGAGCAGTTCGGTGACGGGGACGCGGCGCTCGACGTTTGAGACTAGCGTGAGTAGTAGTGTGGTGAGTGAGAGTGGGGGGTATGGGCCGGGGCCGGGGCCGCTGCCGACGGGGGATGGGTTGAGGATGAGACGTGGGGAGTTGAAGGGTAGGGATGTGACGAGACAGAAGGAGGGAGATGGCGTTGCGAGGAACGAGGATATCGATGGTCTGCGGGGGAATTGGAAGAGAGAGGGGATGATGAAAAGGGGATTGGTGAGTTTTACTTCCTTATCCTTACTTCCTGATTAATCATGCTGGGAAAGAAGCTAATTGGTTTGCTAGATGGGGATGTGGTTCCTCTGACCGGTTGGTTGGTTGGTGAGCTGAGCACACTGGGTCGGTGGGTCATTGGGTGCTGGCATAGCTGCAGGGAAGAAACAGGTGCAACGCATGCTGGCACGCAAGATGGGTGTTTTTACTTTGTTTTCGTGGATTTGGACTTTCTTTACTTTTCTTTTGACATAACAACGCTATAGACACTTTCTCCTCTGCGCCGTCATGGCATGTCATGTTATGTTTTCTCATATCCTGTGCTGTCCTATCCCGCCGCGCTATCGTTCCTTTCCTTCCCTTCTCATCGCTTCGCTTCTCTCTCCTGGGCAGAGCACAGCGGAGCAGCGAGACAGGCCTAGTATGGTATCGTATCGGACTCCAAACAACGCACTTGTTCCTTCTTTAACCATCCTGCTTCATAGTTGCTTGTTCGCCACGTTTCACGAGGGTAATCGTTGACTTCCGCATTTAGGTCCGAGCTCTCAGCACCGATCTATTCAGCCATGCGGCGACTTGGATGCTTAGACGGGTTGGATGAAGCAGACGCAGAGAGGGTGCTGGAAGACGCGTCGGGGGGATCAAGACTGACAGTAATGTCAGTTTGGCTATTGGAATGCGGGTGACTAGAAAGACCAGACACAACGATGGTGACGTGACGTGACGTGACGGGCCATAACAATCTCGCTTCATTCTCGTAACAGTAAGTTAACGCTCCGATTGAAAAAGAACGCCCCAACCAACCAAAAACACCCCGGCTATGCATAACAATACCACACACCATCCTTCCCACTTCCCGCATCACGCAGCCAGCTTATCCTAGCGCGGTGCAATCCTCAATTTCCCCACCCCATCAGCCCCAGCCCCCCTCCTCCCACTCTGCCTACGCATACTCTCCAGCTTCGATTTCAACAGCTCATGGACCCTGCGATTCTGCGCCCACGCCTCGCTCAGCTTCTGCATCCTGATTGCCGCGATGACCGCCAGCGCCGCGGATTTGAGTTTCGGCCGGCGCTCGTGGATGGTGATGTCGGGCGTGATGCCCATTTGGGAGATGAGGTTGAGGTCTTGCTGGTTACTGGGTGGGTGTTAGTGGTTGCGACGTAGTTCGGAAGGACTTGATCAGGAGGAGGGTAGGAGGAAGGGGGTGGAGAAGGGGAAGGGAAGGGAACGTACCATTCGCTGTAGACCTGGATCTGCATGAGGAAGAAGCGTTTCTGGTAGCCGAGGGCTTCGCGGAAGGCTTCGGCGCGCGAGCAGCGGGCGCGCAGGTATTGGATTTGCTTTGCGAGGCCGTTGATTTCTTTGATGTGGCGCTTTGTGAGGGCCTCGGCCTGCTCGTCGAGGTCGATGGCGTCTTGGTGCGCTTTGTGTTGGATTGATTTGGAGGAGGCTTGGAGGAGGCGGAGTGAGGACTCTTTGTCACGAAGTTGAGACTCTAGGTCGCGGAGTTGCTGTTGGAGAGCTGATTGTTGATCCCGTTGTGCGGCCTTTGCTTCGCTTTGGAGCTTGCGATAATGAGAGTCCTTCTCCCGCATGCGCGACTCAAGATCGCGAATCTTACTTTCGAGCGCAGCCTTTTGTTCGCGTTGGGCTGCACGGGTCTCCGTCTGCATGGCGGAGCTTTGACTTTCCTTCTCGCGAAGCATGGATTCCAGAACGGAGATCTTCTCCTCGAGTGATGCTTTCTCCTCATTGATTTCATCGACCTGCTCGATCATAAGGTCCAACTCATCCTCCACGTCTTGCTTCTCTCGGCGTGCTGTATCACGAAGATCTTCGAGTGCCTCAAGTCGCTCCTCTGCCAATTGTTGCAGTCGCTCAACTTCACCCTTCTGCGCATTCAGCTCATCCCGAAGGTTCTCTAATTCATCATCTCGCTGGCGAACGAGATCCTGCATCACGTCGAGCTGAGTGCCCGGCTCGTCGGCATGGTCTCTCAAGGCGTCAAGCTCCGCATCGCGTTCAGAAATGGTTCGTCGTGCCGTATCCAGCTCACGCATCCGGTCGCTCAAATCACTCTTGAGCTGCTTAAGCTCCAAAAGTGTGGCTTCCTGGGCATCGACTTTCTTTTGCAAGCTCGACAGTTCGCGCTCGCGCGACTGCAGTGAGGCTTGTACTGCAGATAGGTCGCGTGAGAGGGCATCTCGCTCTCGTGTAATCTTCTGCAGTGCTTCTATTTGCGTATCCTTGCCAGACATGGTGGACCGCAGGTTGTGCATGTCGCGTTCGACATCATCTCGCTCTCTCCGTAGGCTAGCGACCAGCGTGTCTCGGTCACTGTTGCCCTTTCGTAAGGCATCCACTTGCTCATCCTTGCTTGACAGCTTCGAGACAAGATTATCGCGCTCACGTCGGAGACCGTCCAGTTCGCGTGAAAGTGCATCACGCTCCCGAGTTGCCTTGTTTAGTGCTTCCATCTGAGCATCCTTGCTTGTGAGTGTTGAGCGGAGGCCAGTGATCTCTTGAGTAGCATCGTCACGCTCACGGCGCAGCTTCTCCATACTACTGAGGTCGCGGTCTCTCTGGCTAATGGTATGTCGAAGCTGTTGGACCTGCTGTTCGTACGAAGAGACATCGTGCTGGAAGCGTGTGATTTGCTGCATAGCGTCTTGCAGTTGTTTACGGTAATCGTCCAACTGATCAGCCTTTGCTTCGGCAGCATCGACTCGAGACTGGAGAAGCTCGATCTCGACACCCTTCTCGCGAGTGATCTCGACGACCTTTTGACGAGCGTCATTGGCGGATTGCTGGGCGAGCTGAACTTGGCCATCTCCCTGAGATTCAGCAAGCTGTAAACGCTCTTGCATCGCCTCCATCTCAGCTTCTTTGTCAGAGTGTATCGTCTGCATGCGACGTTGGAGCTCCTTGATGTCCGCATCTTTCTCGCGCTCGATCGATCGTAGACGTTCCTCAACAATCGAAAGCTCGTGTCGCTTTTGATCCTCCGCAGCTTCTAGCTCTCGTTCCGCCTCATCTAGTTGCTGTTCCAATTCGCGAATCTCCTGGTCTTTGCCGTCTGCAGCAGTGTCGAGTTTGGTTTGCAGAGCTTCTAGCTCAGCGTCCTTGACGCGCTCAATCGATCGCAGCTGGTCTTCCAGATCCTCGATCTTTTCGCCCTGCTCCTCCAGTTGCCGCTCTTTGTCAGCCAAGTCGGTCGATTGCGACTCTCTGAGCGAGCGAAGCTGATCCTCTAGGCTGGCGATCTTGGCGGCTTGCTCATCCAATTGTCGCTGCTTCTCCTCGAGTTCCTCGGACTGTGATCCTTGCGCATTTTGGAGCTTCCTCTGAAGCTGCTCGATTTGTTCCTCATGCTCGTCCAGCAGCTGGTCTCGCCGTGACACTTCAGCTTGTGCACTTTCCAGCTCTGCGCTGACCTTGTCGAGTTCGTCTTCGGTACTGCGAGCCTCCTCTAGCTTTTCTTCGAGGCGCTCGATCTCAGCAGCACGCTCATCGGCCAGCCGCTTGAGCTCGTCCATTTCTTCGCGCATGCCTTCGTCTGCATGCCGCCTCTTGACCTTCTCCGCGTATTCTCTGAGTTGTTGTTTGTACGTTTCGAGCTCTCGTTCGGCGGCTTTGAGGTCTTTCGAGTACTGCTTGATGTCGCGCGACATGGTGACTTTCTCGGACTTGAGGTTGATGTTCTCTTCGAGCGCTTTGACGTTGAACTCGGGGCCCATCTTTTGCAGGTTCTCCTCAAGGAAGTGAATCTTGAGTTTGAGGCCGAAGTTTTCCTTGTCGATTTGCTCGAGGCGCTGTAACAAATGTCAGTCTGTGCTTGCATACATCAGTTGCAGGCAACGTGGACGCGTTCTAACCCACTAGCTAGACATTAACGGGACCACTCACAGCTTCTTGCTCTCTCAATGTGAGTACATTGCCATTCCCATTGTCCAGCTCACCCTCCGCCCGCCTCGGCAGAGCCATGGGCGTGCTCATAGCGCTCGAGCTTGGGTCTGGCACTGGTGTGCGGCCATCGACTGATTCGGCGAAAGAGCTCGATTGCACATCGATCGTGCTGGCTTCCGGGAGGGGTGTGTGGCTCATGTCAAATCCAGGCTTCAGCGCAGCTGGTGTGGTAATCTTGCCCTTCAGCAGTCCGTTGACCTGTCGCGTCCGGTTCGTAGTTGCGCTCTTCAACATGGGTGTGAATTCGTTCCTCGCGTTGGCATTGCGCAAGGTCGCGAGCGGGTTCCGTGGTGTTCGCGCGCCCCCTAATTGCTTAAAGAGATTGTCGCGGCCCGCTGGTTCGCGGAAGGAGTCTTCTCTGCTGAACGAGACCTCTGACTGGTATTCAAGACGCGTCGCGTCGCCAACCTCGGTCCGGGGAGTTGCGGGGATGTGCGCCATGGTAGATATGTCCTCTATAAGCGCATGAGTGAGAGAATAGCAAGGTTGGCGGCGTGCAAACCTCAATAGCACGAGAGTCGCTCTGCGTTGTCGTGGTGGGTCAATGTTTGGACAGTAAACAGACGGTAGCGCATGGGCCACTTTGCATGACCGTCGCGCTAGCCGGAAGGAGCCACCCGGAAAACGTTCTCGCTAGCCAGTCACGTTTCGACTTCGCCGACGACAACCAACTCACCATCATGGACTTGCCAAAGGACGACTTGAAATGGTTTGGCGAGGGCTTCGATGGCTTCCCGAAGAAGCTGCCAGAGGACGTAGTAGAGTACATCATCTACATCATCGACACAAAGCTTTCCGACGTGCAGACGAGAGAACGCCTCCAGGCCTTCCAACGATCCCTGCACCAACTTGAAAAGAAGTTTTTGAAAGAGTACATATGGCAGCGCGAATCCATCGGCCTGGAGCTCGTCCGGGAACAAGGCCGATGGCTGCTGAAAGGACGAACAAACTATGGCGACAGCGTGGCGGATGAGTGGCTCATCGTTTGGTTTTTACGAGAATTGAGCAAAGAGTTTAGGGACGCATGGATACGCATTTACGACACGGATGGTGAATTCCTACTCATAGAAGCTGCCAACGCGCTGCCAAAGTGGCTGAATCCGGAAGTCGCAGAGAACAGAGTCTGGATCAACAACCATCGCCTCCTCATCGTACCCCTACGTAAAGAGGAGACAGATCCTGCGCCACTAAGTATCAAGACAGCCCTCGCCATCTTAGACGATACACCAGCTCGACCACAACACTATCCTAAAGTCGAGAAGGAGGCTTTCCATCGCTTGGTTAACTACCCAGCTGCCATTGCAGAGAACCAGCACCATGCTACTCTCCCTCTACCTCGCAAAGCTGCGCACATCTTGCACATCAAGCCATCGTACATTGCGCCGGCGGTCGAGGCTTTCTATCTGCGTGATCCAATTTCTATTCGACTCCTGCAGCCGGACAAATCCAGGATGCCGCTCGTCTTTCCTCCCGAAGACTTTGTGCACGTAAGTGTGCGGTTCACAAAAGTTCTCTATGCGCAGTTACTTGGCCAACAATGGAATCCGCCATTACCTTGGGATACGGCATTGGAGAAACTTATCGAAGCAGGCACTACACCAGAGAAAGCAGAGATTGGGATCAAGGTTGCCGCGGGAATGCAGATGCTTCTTGCACATTCTATTTTCGCCCCCAACAAACCTGTCCGAGAAATCAACCTCCTGCTTGAGGACTTGGAGAGCGGCGATGACACACTTCCAACAAACGAGGAAATAGCAAATTGGCCGAAACGCGAAGATGATGAGGGGTGGCTGAATATTGACTTTACAGAGTTCGAGAAGGAGCTTGCTGGAAAGGGAGGTGGTGACGGAAGCGGCTTCGGCGACAAGGGTGCACAAGACAATCTCAGGAAAATGGTCGAGCGCTTCAACGCCTTCCTCGCAGACGACGAAGCGGACCACAAGGGCGCGACCGAGCTTGATCCCATGGATATTGATAATGATTCCGATGCTGAAGGCAGGGGTTGGGATGATCCTGAGACAGACGACTCTGATAGTGGCGATCAGAAGGGGAATTTGGACATACCCTCCACCTCCACACTGCCACCCAAGGGCACCGAAGCTGAAGCCGGGCCTAGTAGAAACAAACAAGACAGCGACGCAAACGCAGCCAGCGAGGACGAGGAAGCTGACGTAGAGTACGCCGAATACGAAGCCGCCTATGAAAAGTTCATGACCCTCTCCGCCGCCGAGAAAGCCATCCTCACCGACGAAGCCCGTGCGCTCGCCCTCGAACAAGACGCCGAGCAAGAAGAAGACGAAGAAATCAAGAAGCTAACAGAAGCAATGGAGGCAGAGCTCTTCGGCCACGGTGCACTGAACCTCAACGCGAAGCCGGACAGGGCGCATGGCAAGGGACTGCTCAGCTATGGAAAGGGCAAAGGCAAAGCTACGTTGGAGGAGATTGGTGAGGAGGACGGGAGTGGAGGAGATGACGATGACGATGACGATGATCTACTGGATGAAGACTACAATCTGGCTGATAACATGCTGAAGGCGTTCAAGGGGCAGGCTGGCTTGGCGGGCCCGGCGGGGAATATGATGAAAGCGATGGGCGTGCAGTTTCCGCGGGATGCTGATGATGAGATTAAGAGTGGGAGGATAGAAGACAAAGGGAAGGGCAAAGGGAAGGCCTGATCGACTGACACTCGGGATTTCTTGAACTTTCCGGGTGCTGGTTAGACCGACACCCGAGGCCTGCCAGAACATGGACGCCCTCTATGAGCGCTTTGACAGTTTTGGAGTCCTATGCAGCCTCGTGTTTTATCCTCGACTCTTGAGTGGAGAACTCATGCCCAAGTCGCACTTTCATTGGATGTACCGGCACCGAGGAGAACACGGAAGGCGCGGCTTATGGGAGGCTCTTGACCTTCTTCCCAATCCAAGCCTCTTCATTCACCAATACCTCATACACGCATTTTGCAGATCCACTCGCCTCCATTGTCACAGAACGCTAGTCCAGCAATCTTCCCCATCCCTTCGCCGCATACACTCTCACCTGCCTGCATTTCAAGCAAACATCGACATGCCGCACGAGAGGCCGAGCTTCGCGACAGTGACCGCACCTCCCCTCCACGTGACCCTTCCTCGCAGCTGCCAGCTTCTCCAGCTCGCCCTCGCGGCACCGAAAGCACGTCCAGCCGCTGTCGCAGACACATCCCCGATGACCAGAATTAGGAGTCTCTAGCACCTTCGTTGCGCATACCTCGCAGATTGGTACACGGGCACCTCGCGCCATGATGAGCTGCCGATCGAAGGTCTGGCTTTTGAGCGCGTAATGGGCCACGCGACAGCCTTTGCACACGAAGACACCTTGTCGGCCTTCTGGATGCAACTCGCACCTGCGCAGCTCGCCCCAGTGCTGGCTCATTCCCGGAAGGAGGTGCTGGTCACAGGCTACTCCGAGTTGTGGTGCGGACACATCGCGCATGTTTGACTGGCGGTCCAGGAAGCGGCGGGCAAAGCTGACTATTTTCCGCTCTGTCTTCTGTGCCTCGGTGTTGTCGTAGCGCTTCTTCGCTTCCCAGGCTTGCAAGATGTGAGGGTATTTGTTGGCTAGGACTGCTTGGCTGACAAGGTATGGTTCCGTGGTAATGATCCCCGCTACGTTAGACTTCCAAGAAATGCGGTAAAGTCCTTCTGCGGCTTGTGCGATTATTGCGTCCGGGACAGGCTCATCGTGTTGCAGGTCGTTCAAATGCGGGGGTGCGTATGCAGTGTCGTCGACTATCGCGTCCTGGATAGGCTCAGAAGTGCGGTTCATATTCGAAGCTGCTACCACGGTTCCGTGACTTCTCGCTTCCGGGATATTTCCAATAAGCGAGGCGCGATCCATGGTCGAGGTTGAAATGGTGTCAATCTGTGTGGGATTTAGGGAAGGTTCCATGGTCGAGGTGAGCGCTAAGTTATGAGCCCTATCTCACCGCGGAGGTCCACATATACCTGGATATAAATCTGTATCACACGCTCTCTCACCCGCCCACAACGTACGCATTCTTCTCTCAACATCTTACACTTACCGATAGCAACATGGCGACACCGGAGCCTGGAGATCCTCAACCCACTCACGAGGACAACGCACTAGCACACTGCTTCCTCGAATGCACGGCCTTCACCCCAGGAGTCAAGATGAACAGCGCGCGGAAAGAACCCCAAACTTACGAAACCATCGCCGCCAACGCCGCCACAGCATCATCTCAAATCTACCTCAACGACAGAATCAAGCTCCCGCCCCCGTATCTCGACTTCGATCGCCTCGCCATCCTGTTCCAGTACGGCGATATGTGCTACACCATCACCAAAGAGACCCCCAAGCACCCGTCCGCCGAAGGCATCCAGCGCTACTGGATCTCAAAGCGCCATCTCGGGCCCCAGCTCACCATCGAGTGGGACTCCCTGCCTCACCTGCCCGTCGGCAAGATCGGCCTTGGCGCGCTATGTGACCCGGATTCCTCGACATGGCATGTGCGTAGTAAGATAATCATGGCCCTGCGCGTGAGTATCGCGAGCACAGCAACGGAGATTGAGAGTGCGCGCTGGCGTGCGCGGAACACACCGAGTGAGAGACAGTTCTTGGCGGCGTTGGATCAGGAGTTCAATCGTGTTGTTACGGCCGTGTATGGCACGCTGCGGGTGCAGGAGGAGAAGCGTGGGGCGGAGGCGAGGGAGGTGTGTGAGGAGTTCACGGATTATGAGGGCTGGGCGGGACGGGATGACTGTGCGGTGCTTTGAGGTTGGGCGGTGGGGTCTGCTTGGTTAGAGTATAGAGGAGTCGGATACACTTGGGAGATCATTTCATGTCATTCTTGCTAGGGATATCGAACATTTATCTCCTATGTGTAAGGCGCTTTCTCTCCACAGCACCTCTTCCAACCGCCTCGCTACCCTCCGGTTGTCACATGCCAGCGATGTATCAAGAGTCCGACCGCATCGTTTCTGCGGTGCATAGTACGCTACGGATTCAGGAGGAGAAGCGTGTTACAGAGATAAGGCAGACTTTCAGAACCGTATCAATTAAAAGCCGTAGTAAGCTGAATACCTTCCCAACATCAGCTATTATAACCACTTCATCACAACTTCCTCGCCATCCCCAAACTAACACCATCTACTCATCTAAAATAAAGTATTGCTGCCCTCTAAGTAAGCAGGCGAAGTAGTCTGTCGCTGCTGATATCAGAAAGGTTAGAACATGCACACACGGCGTGTGTCTCAGTCTAGGGCTCTTCAAATACAGAATAGCAAACAGAAGCACATGATGCACTGACTACCAGTAATCCTTCTCCTCTTCCTTGACTACTACCAAACTACCGCTTACACGAATTCATCCTAGCGCCGCTTCCTCATCTCCCTGCTCTCCTTAGACTGCCCCTTCGTGCCAAAGTACGCCGCCATCTCGCTCCCCGCCGACCCCGACATCGAACCGCCATAACTCCCCTGACTACCTCCCTGCCAATACCATCGCGACTGGTTAGTTACAAGTCCAGGCTCATGCCAGAGGGGCAAAGCATCATCGAAGTTCTGCCCATTCATGACCTCGTCGTCGGTCTTCTTGCACTTGTGGCAAACCGTGTCCGGATACCGATTCCAGAAGCAGCACACGGCGCAGATCCAGTCGCCCCACCATCGCGCACCACGTCGGGCGGGTTTGACGTCCGGTCCGCCTTCTTGACGCAGCTGGGATGCGTCTCGAGCGCCTTGACATCGCGCACGGGAGCGGTCGGTGCTGCCGAAGTTGCGAACGCACGTCTCGAACGCGAAGTGGTTCCAGTAGCCGCATGTTGGGCACTTCCAGTCGCCCTCGCACGGGATGAAAGCCGTCCTCGCTTTCTTCTGCGGGGGACGGGATTCGGAAGATACTAGCGCATTCCTTTTCTTCGTCTGCGGCGGCTTGGGAAGAATCGACTGGGGAACGCGCGAAGCGGAACGGGCAGCCTGGATGGGTACGGCTTCGAAACATGTCAGCTACTATCAAGCAATAGTGAACCGAAGCATACCTGGTGCCATCATGGACTCAGCAATCGTGGCTTGTTCAGCCTTGTCCTTCTTCAGCCTCTCCTTTTCCTTCTCAATTGCCACCTTCCTCGCATTCTTATGCGCCTCCTTCTCTCTCTTCTGCTTCTCCACCTCGGAGCGACTCTCCCTAGCCTCGCGGAACAGGCTCATCGTCTCGTCTTTCTTGCCCCTCAAGCACTCAAACAACACCTGCAACATCATGTCTCCTTGCGCACCATCGCCGATTTCGCGCGATACATGCTCGATGAGCGCCTCTATCTTGTCTTGCTGAGCGGCGGACAGATGCTTCAGCAGTTCCAGGCGGCGGGTGAACGCGGGCGAGTCTGTCAGGTCATCGACACATGCAGGAGCGGCTTTGCAGGTAGGCACTTTCGAAGATGCCATGGCTAGTATGGCGAGGTAGGTGTTGAGCGTAGGATGTTCCGCAAGTCTGAAAAGTTTTGTGCGCGCTGCTTCCGTTTGTCACTTTCACCTCATTCACTCCTAGGCGGACACTGCTCCTTTCCTGTGATGACCTTCACCTCCGCCTCACGGCACCCCGACGTAGCTACAAATGTTCTTTTCCATCCGAGCAAAGCAGCTGTACACCAGCACTGCACACAGGTCAACATCAACTCCACCACACCAATCACTCAACCATGCTCAACACCCCAGAAGCCCCCCGGGCCCCCATCGAGTTCAGACGCTGGACTACAGACGAAGAGCGCCGCCTTCTTCAACTGCACGATTATGAACACAAACCCTGGCACGAAATTGGGATCGAGCTAGCCCGCACGCCCAAAGCGTGCCAACAGCACTACTACGGGCTCGTCCAAGAGCGCGAGGCAGCATACATCGACTGGACCGCCGAGCTGGACCACCACATCATCGAACTTAAGCGGCGCGGGCTCGGCGCAGCCGCCATCGCCGCAGAACTCAGCTCCCACGGCAGTGCTGAAACGCCCAGCACGGCTGCAATCGAATACCGCTGGCTCGTTCTCAAGAAGGAGAAGAAAGTCCCACACGACGTCCTTGCAGCGTGGAGTCGCAAGGCGGAAGTGGTGTGGAGCACACAGGAAGACGATTGTATCGTGGCATTGTGGGTGAAGGGATATGCGGACGAGCAGATTGCCTCGACGGCCAAGTTTGCAGGGAAGAGTCACGAGGATGTGAAGAGGAGGAGGATACAGTTGATTAGCAGTGATGATCCGAGATATGCGCAGATATTGGGCAGGAGGGAGGGGGGAAGCGCGTTGGAGAGGGCGTTGGGAGTGAAGAAGAAGTATGACTGGATGAAGTAAGGAGGCGCGGCTGTATTGGCGCCTGTGTTGAGCAAGGTAGACACAGCGAAGGGTGAGTAGAGAAGGGATTAGATGTCGTCATGACTGGATGTGGGAAAGAGATGGACAGCAGATGTCGGGGTAGCAAGACATGTAGTTTCAAAGCGCGTGTTAGCTTGCAACGCCTAAATGGTCGTCGGGAAGAACAACAATAGTAAACACCTTTTTCAGTGCACAGTATTACTCTGTTCATGATCTTTAACTCCCGTGGCTCAAAAGCCAGGACAACAAAAATGCCGGAGCGCTTGTATGTGCGAACGTTTCCATCTTTCGTAAACCTACTTATAGCTCGAGACTTCTTCGCCTACTCACCTAGAGAGTAGCAGTGCCACTCCCAGCTATGTCTTGTCTGACTGCGAGCTTGCCCGCAACCTGTGTGCTGTACCCCGCGTGTATGATACCATAACCGGCGTGAAGAAGCAAGCACCACGACCAGCACATGCGAAACCCAGCCCAACCCAAAAGTGAAAGACCCTCACTCACCAGATCCCTGCCCCACCCACCAACCCACACCTCTCCCAACGCGCCCCCAAATTCTCACCCACCCAAAGCGTATATATATCCCCTAATACAACTTCCCAGCATCCAACCAAAAACGTCCGTGTGGTCAAGTGGTTTTCATTCCGCCAGCCAAAGATGAGCCCTGCCGTACACACGTTCGAGTCCTCGTTTCGGCGGTTTTCGAGGAACGGACCCGAGGTCTCTGGGCTCCTAGCGAGTCCCTAGATTATGCTCACCGAATTTGTATCTTTCTTTTTTGGCGACGTGTCTTTTTGCATCTTTTTGCTTTTGGCGGTGAAGAGGCGGTGAAGCGGCGGGTGAGAGGCGCACTAGTCCGGGCTGGGCGGGGCGGCGACGACAGCGCTGTTTGGGGCGTTTGTTTGGGGGTTGGGAGGTTGTGTGTGGGTTTGCGTTGGTGGTATCGAGCTTCTGCTGACTATAATAGAGCGGACTACATCCGAAGATCTCCGCATACTGTTCGTTATGATCTACGCTTAGACCTACTATAGCCTTGTCACGACGCTTCTCGCGGATCCAACGAACGATGACTCCGCATACCAAAACCCTTGGAGTGAAAGAGCGAAATAACACCACCATACGCCCGCTATGGCCGTTTCCTCGCCCCACACTTCTCGCGACACACACATCTCCTTCCCAGGTGTCCGGCTGCGGTACAGTACGTGCTACTCAATAATACTATGGCCATTTATATTAAATCTCATAGGACATATATTTCTTAATCTTGAAAACCACTAAGAACATTCAAAAACGTCCGTGTGGCTAGATGGATATTCCGCCAATCGATGATGTCCATTAGCGTACACACGTTCGAGTCCTTGTTTCGGCGGTTTTCGAGGAACGTACCCGAGGTCTCTGGTATCCAAGTGATACCCTAGATTATGCTCATTTACCTTATATTCAAATGTTCCTACCTTCTTTTTTGCTCTTTTTGCTTCTTGGTGCAGTGAATGTGTGCTTCCTGTGTTCCTTAGCAAGGCGGGGCGTGTCCAGAAGAAGTAACGATGCGCTGTGGAATATATCTACCTCTGGACTCACATTTCTCATCTTCAGAATTAACTCTGAACTTTTGCCCAGAGTGCGCCCCTAGTCAATCACTTTCTTGTTCTTTTGCTCTTCGGAACCCCTTCCATCTTCCTCCATCCTCTCGGGTCCATCAACCCACTCCACATCCCCGCCCACAACCTCAATCCCCCACCTAACAACGCCCCCACTATCCCTGAACCAACCCGATTTTGTCATAACCCCACTCTTCTTCATCCCCTCCACACCCCTCTCATGCACCAGAGTGACCACCTCATCACTCCCCGCAACCATCAACAGAACATCCGCCAAACACTCGACGCGGAACTGCATCGAGTCACTCGGATACACCGTCTGCAACGCAACAATGACGACGACGAGAATGACGATGCGAGCAAAGATAATAGCGAGCGATATCTACGTCGCCGTTTCATTCATTGTCAGAACCTCAATGCGCTCCGACAACGTGCCGTTGGACCCGATCCACAAGCCAGGGAAAGCATCGTACACAGCACTCCGCGTTTGTCCTGTCTCAATCGTCGTGGTGCCAGTGGCGGCAAAGTGCTTGAAGAACGTCTGGAACGTCTTCTCGGAGTGTTGTAGCAGTTTCTCGGGGTCGAGAAGGAGCGTCGGGTCCTTGTTGGCGAGGTAGTAGTTTGCGTACGACATAAAGTCCATGTTCAGTCCCTTGTCGAGGTCGCCGATTGCGAAGCGCTCGCTGGTGAGGTCCTCGATACTGCCGTTGTGGACGAGCCAGCTGGATGCTATGGGTGGTTCGATGACATGCGGGGCGTTGAGAAGCTGGGTTGTGAACAGGGGCCCGTAGCTGGAGTATTTTAGCTTAGTTCTTTCAATGAGTACTTGCTCGAAAAAGCTCACCTGACGTTCGTTTCTGAGAGATTCGATGTCGGCTCGGGGTACATAACATCCCATGCATAGTCCCAAGCTTCATGAGCAGGCTGCGGCTTGTCCAAGAATTCAGCTTCCACTATCTGGCCAGTACTCCTGGCGATAGTGATACTTGCATTGGCTTTCTCAATTATGGGGATGCAATTGAGCATAGCCATCCTTGGCTCCTCGGTGAAATACAGAAGGGTTTCATTTGAAAGGCTGGCGTAGGGTGTGTGGTTGCCATTTTCCGGGCGCTTCATCTTGACATGTGTCGAGATGGACTTCTAACTAGTTAGCGACAGCTCATTGAGGACTCTAGCATGCAGAACCACATACAGTTTTTGATATTGGCGGACGCTGCTACATGCGTCACTTCGCTTGTTGAGGAAGGAGCGGCTGTCGAAAGACGGGATGCTGTGGATGTTCAGTTCGGGGAGGAATCAACAGACTGGAGCTTTCGTCTTGTGGTTGCGGAGACGCAGCATTGCGTAGGTGGAGCTCGGAGTCGCCTTCTGTGGTCTGTGAGTGAGGCCTTGAGATCGGGCTTGGTGATCGCAAGGTCCGTTCGTGCTGAGTTGCTCCTTCCACAAAGTTGAGACTATCATCGCCATCGCTGTTCGGAAGTGACATCCAGGAGACTCGGTCTGCTGAGTGCTGAGACGCGTTGGTGGCAGCATGCGACATTCTGCGAGTTAAAAAATGGACGCGCGCTGCCAAACTCCAGAATGCGGGTCGTTGAGAATTCACCTGTGGTCAAGGGTGGGGCCTGAAATGTCCGCAAAAGACGCTCAGCGGTTATACATGTTCGACTTCAGGCCCATTGACGCCTGGTGTTGTGAAGCATACCAGCTGCATGAGCATGCACTGCCTTACGCCCGATCGCACCGTCGCAACGTCGCATCTCGCCCCACGCTATTGGTTCATCTGGGTGATGTGAGATATAAGCTGCTGCGGAACAATCAATATCAGCCCTGAAGAGGTAAGTGGCTAATGGGAGAGGCGTGAACGACGTAAGAAGGTACAATGAGGCAGTCGCGAATCAAAGTCACAAGGTGCTCCGCTTCGCCAAGACCTACCTCCTTGCCATGTCAAACTCTGGTCCCCTACACCGCAAACTCGAAGTCAGCATCCAAAAGAAATGAGGGCCCAGCTAGACTCAGCACATTGCGTGATTTACTTTGCGGACAATGTAATTGTCACGACCTGGTCACATTCTGTTGAAAACGGTGAGAGGTAGTGCCAATCCAGCTCTAGGAGAGGACGATGGATGGTCGGATCCCGATTGCATAGCCACCAGGTTATCGGATGTAATCTGACCTTTGCCTGACAGCAGACGGGCTAGCAGTGTGCACAGAGCACGGGATGGAAGCTAGATCTTTATGTTGTTAAAGTCGGATAGTGGAAATAAATGTTCAAGCTACTCAGGAAGATTCCCACATCTTGACATGGGCGCGTCAATCTGGAGACGAGAAATCTCGAGGATATAATACATGTCCGCACGAAACATCGCCTGCCGCTCGTAAGTCAATATAGCCTGCCCCAGTCGTTCTGCTGCCTTACTCCACATCCACCGGTGTGGCATTGAGCACACTTCGTTCTTCATCTCTTCTTGGTGCTGACCTGCTCCTCCAGGGTTCTGACGTAGCCTTCTATCCGTTGGACCGCAGATTGCAGAGCCTGTCGCTGTGTCAGCCGATGTTTTCCTCCATGCAGGCGATGTATGATGTTATGAGGCGGAACGTACGTAGACATCTTCGGTCAAGAGCTGGTTGGAAACGCGGTATTCGTCGATGACATAGTAATACATGCCGGCACCGGCGGCGGTCGAGCCTAGGAGGAAGCCGAACAATCTGGCGCATGTCAGTCACGCCGTGCTGCCATCTCCCTGCAATCCCATGCATCTGTGCCGAGCTTAGGCGTGTGGAGGCCTATTGCCATTGTCGCAAAGCCTGCACCGTCTGCGCAGAGAAGGACACATGGTCAAACGCATTGCGCGTGTATTGTGGGTACTCACCCTCCTCTGAAAGCGCCGACAGGCTTCCTGACCGGTGCCACAACTGCCTCCTGCCTCAATGCAGCGCTTGTTTGGAAGCTCCGAGCAACGACGGGAGCTCTGGTGGCTGTCCGGAACGCCGGACGCAGAACTCGAGATGCCATTGTCGCAATGGATTGAGTGCGCGTGTGAGTCTGTTTGGAGCGAGTTCTTCCGTAAGGGTCGAAGAGGATGCGATGTTGTGGCGTGACGGTTAAGTAGTCTTGTGATGGCAGTGACGTTGTTTGGAGCTCTCCACACAAAGCTCTCGTGCCTGCCCACTAGCGTCCACGGGCTGGACCCTAGTCGTGCTTACTTAACCGTCTCTAACCAGATGCGGCAATAATCCCTGATCGGTTGGAGTTGTGCCTCGAGGTCTTTATTAGTTGCGTGGATACCTAATTAATTGACTTGACGACCTGAGGACGATCTTGCTTCTTTATACGCCTGAATGTTGGTCTGATACTGTAAAGTGGAAGTACCAGCGATTTAACACAGCAATGAAGCCATAGAGGGATGTTGGTGCCATTCAGACTGATGCCGTCGAGGTCATTAGAGCTCCGCATTCATCACTAGCCGTACTGCAAGGAAAAGGGTATCAAGTCGTCGCGTTCGTTACATATATCCTGTCCGAGTGTGATTCTCTCAGACAACCGATCTCAATATACCACACACCCCACACGAGCCTGCATCGCCAGAGTTGATATACTTACTACCTTCACAAGCACCGCTTCTACACCGCCAGTGGTCAGGCTCGAAGTCCGGCTTCAAGACGTTCGAGCAAGCCAAGCAAGTTAGAGCCGCGGCCTCGTTCTCCAGCGAACATATGTCGCATATCGACGGTGCGGTTGAGTCCATGTCATTGGAGTGGTGAGACGGATACGTCTTCGAGGCGTCAGAACGTCTCTTCCAAACCTCGTCTAGATGTACAACTGTGGTTTGAGTAGGCGGTTCTCGCTGTCTCATTTGTTTGGCAGAGCTGGGAACCGTGTTTGGGCTCGCCTCTTGCCCCGGCGCAACTTTCGAGCTTGGGGCTGCCTGGCTTCGCGGCTTTGCCGGTTGTATGCTTTGGATCTCATCAAATTCCCTCCTTGCATTACCATCCTTGTCATCGTCCTCGTCGCAGATCTTGATCAAGAACCGTCCTTGATCGTCTGTCATCTTCTTGCCATCAAAATCTATTGCGGCATCTTCCTTGTCGATCTCGTCTTCCGTCTCGCTGTCTGACGGCGACTCCTCCTTCTTGATTGTGACCTCAGTGTCTTCTTTCTTCACAGGCTCGAACCTAGCCAAGGCTGCGGCGGCGCGAAGCTCCCTACCTCTAGCGCTCCCAGCAACTCGGGGCTTGCCCTTCTTCGGTACGCCGCGCTCTAGCTTGACCTTTGTCTCCTCGTCGGCACCGAGTGCTTGACCATTAACGCCGAACTTCTTTTGTATCCGACGCTGCTTCCTCTCCGCGTACGACAAAGTTGGCTTGTCTTTGCTTCCTCGCTTCCGCTTGCGCGACCGGCGGCCGTATGTGCCTCCACACAGATGTTCTGGAATGTCTGCGACATCCGCCTCGTTCATTTGGAGAGCGCCAGTATCCAGGCCCCGCCCTCTGCCCCACATACCCTCTCCCGTATAACTTTTCGCCCATAGTGCTTTCAAATCGCCAGCGTATTCGTCTCGCACTTTCCAGAATGCTTTCGAGTGATTCATCTGTTTGCAGTGCGCCAGCTCATGTACCATGACCATCTCCACCATTCTTTGTGGAAGCCACCGTCCATTGCGATCGCGCAGTACGAGCTGTATGACTTCTCCGGCGTTGAAGTTGCGACCCACAAACTCGGTGTTGTACGGAAACTCTTCGAGAGCTTGAACGAGAATCATGTTTGACTTCATGAAGGGGTAGCACACGGCGGCTACGCGATTCAGTATGTTTTCGGCGGTGCCAGAAGAAGGACCCGGTATTGTTCGTATGAAGTTGATTAGCGCATTCGGACGCTGGGTGCGCTCATTGAGGCGCTCGAAACCCAGAGGCATGATGATCGTGCGGCATGAGATTGCGGGTGGACCGTGGTCGAGTGGAAACTCAGAATCGCCTCGGTGATGTCCGTGGGGAACAAATCAGGGCGCAAGAATGTTAGGCGTGGCAGTGAGGGAAACATCGCTGATGTCAAGGCACGAGCATTAGTCGCGGGTGGCGATCGCGCCCGGCATTTGCACTAGCGGCGGATTTAAGAACGCGTGGTCACGTGTCGAGTCCGACACCTTCCTCGACCTATTCCTCACAATTCTGCGCAGATAACACGTCCACGCTGGCGCTAATCCTCTTATTACATGACTTTGTCTCGAGACGAAGGTGAGGATAGGCTTAAAGGCACAGCACAAGTGCCGTCTATTAAGCTCCAAACTGATGACCTCAAGAATCTGTACAACCATTCTACCAAGGGCAAGGATGACGCGAGTGCATCCAGGATCTTGCAAGAGCGGGCTTTCGGACCTCAGAGAATACATGACTGTTACCTGCTATGGCATTTCCTACCATGATGCATCGGACTACTGCAACACCACAACGCCTTCGCGCACGTAATCAAGAAGCTACGTTTGCAAGTATCCAGGATACTCGTTCGAAGATAGAATCTGGGCAGTCGAAGATAAGTGTTGCGACACTCACGAGCTGAACAACAGCGATGGTCCTGCTCTCGCCGCACACCTATCACGAACATTAAACCCCACAAGATGGGAGCACGAGAAAGCACCCTCGTTACTCATTGATGGCTTCGTTCTCTGCACTAGCGTCACCACAGGCACTACATCAGATGTAAGGCCTACCTTGTGATCCATACCGTCGACCCAGATTGTATTTCAATGTTCTGAAGCTCTGAACTGCCGGCATCACAGGGATATACCCGACTCCACAGTCTAGACATCGAGATATCTCAGGCAGTACTGCGAGCCGCGCCACGGACGTGTTGTTTGTCACTATACATTCCACCAAGACTGATTGACATCCTAGCAACCTGCATGACATCGGACGGAAGACCAACCACTGCAGGTAAGGTTGTCATCTCATGTCGCCAGCTGCAACCATCAGTCTTGTACTCACGACTATGCTAGTGTAATCTGATGACAAGATTCGAACCACGTCAAACTCTCCAGACGTGCCTAGCACCATGACAAGGTAGCCTCGTAGTGTATCATCTGCTGTAATAGAGACCTTCTGTGCATATATACCTACCGAGTAGTATAATTATAATGTATCAATCTGGTCATCGACTGCGGTGTGTCAAACAGGTCATTACATCATCGTTCTGCACCTCATTGCATATGTCTGGTGACAGAGTATATGTCAAATAGTGGCTAGAAACCCATCTGATGAAGCTGTGTGCGATGAATGATTGTAAATAAAACGCGAGATTTATGTCGAACTGCCCTGAATATAGCTGACGGCTCTCAGCATGCGCCGCGTGGAAAGAGGTATTTTGATAAATAGCGGTCTGCCTTCGCTGCTATTAGGAGTTTTATTGAGCATGTAACGCGGTCACGTAGACCTTCGCGCTTTGTTATGTCCGCTTCCGCTACATGAGACCGATGGCTGTAGACTGGTAGGATCACTATTTGTCAAACCGTCTTCGAGCAATAGTGTTCGCTTGGATTCATTCATAAATACGTGGCTCAATCATACAGTCCTTCGGGAAACTTCCTCTCCTTGCGCCCCACGACCAGCCCCGCCAACTTTTCCAGCACACCTACGCGTAGTATGCCGTCTCTCTGTTCCCACCCATACCTATACCGATCGTTCGGATCACCCATACCCTCGACCACTTCCTCAACCTGCAACAAAGAGCCGCGATGGCTCATCCTCTGCGCCACTGGTGCAAGCAACCTCGCTGTGTTCAAGTGACTTTCATCCTTGACGACGACATCGTTGGCAAAGAACACAATAGTCAGCAGTACAACCAGTTGCATGCCTGGCACCGCGCACATGATGGCAATAGCATATACCCAGGTCACAGCAAGCTTGAGAGCCTGGTATGGCCGTCTCCCAGGCACCATTTTCCGAAGCTGTTTCCTAGTGATGACTTCGGGGGGCAGCCAGGTCTGTACCTCGCCAACTTGGTCTACATTGCCCAGCGCAGTCATGCTGAACTGAGCGAGCGAAGCAGCTGCAAAGACCTCGTCGTTTGGTCTTGTCCTGAAATTTGCGCTGGGACTGATCACCCAGGCGTTAGACCAGTCATATTGTACATTGTTCGTCCACAGCCCGTCGGTGGCATTTCTGTAGGAAGCAGACGAAGCAGCGAATGCTCGGGCTGAGGTGTCAGACAGCTGCGCGTAAGGATTGTTGCCCTCGATCTGGCCGACTGTGTTCGTACAGTTGTACAGCCAGACTGGCTTGTTCTTAAAGCTTTGTGTGCTGAGGACATACACGCGTGCGCATCGAGGACCACAGTCTGCCTTCGTGTCGTGGATGTAACTTGCGCCGACTCCAGTCGCCCAGAAGGTCTTGTTCGCGCTCCATGGCTGATCAACCCAGGGGACGTCCCAGGTTCGAGTGTCATTCTTTTCATCTTTGTAGATGACGCTAGTGGTGGTGTAGTTGAGCGCGGGATAGCCAACGCAGCTAGCATTGGCTGTGGCCCATCGCTCGGATTGCCCCTTTAAGTCGGATTTCGGGTCCCAGTCTTGGAACGTGTACTTCCACGTCGTGCAATTTCGGCATCTGGCTGGACGCCCTGTAGTGTCGGTGGTGGCGTTTAGACCAGCCATATTGGTCCGGCCATTAAGAGTGGCATACGGAAAGAGAAGCACAGGGCTTGCACCACTTCCGTAGTAGTAAGCGCTCTCGGCCCACGCTGTCTCGTTGCTGACATCCAGGATACTGACGTTTCCATTCTTCATCAGTATTCCTTGGCTCTGTTCCAGCTGGTACGTGAGGCTAAGTAGAGCAATGCCTACAGCACCAGTGAGGTTGATCACCAACCATGCGATGCATGCGAGTTGGGTCATCGTGGGTATGTAGCTCCCCAGGTGTCGCCTTGAGTTCCAGAACAGCTTCAAGATTGCTTTGCTTGATGCAGCGTCCAGAATCAGATCGAATTGTCGAAGTTTCCAGTCCCATCGAGCGAGGATCCACCAGCGTAATATCCTTGCATAGCTTTGTAGCGAAGACCTATAGTTGAGACCGATGAAGAGCGGCAACGCGGTCATCAACGCGTTGAGCCATTGCGACTGGCCTGACGTAAGATCGCCCACTGACTCGTAACGTCTCAAGACGACTGCGCACATGCCACAGAGCAACGCTGTAAGAAACAGCCGGGAGCTGCTAGTGAAAAGGATCCGCATTCGCTGTCGTCCGCGGCGATATTCTCGGACAGTCAAGGCCTCGCCTTGCTCGACCTTCTGGTATTCTATCGGTACTTTGTACTGCGACGGGTCTGTAGGATTTCGCATCTGGCTAAACATCTTCCGTCGTTTTGATGCCTCTTGCGTCAAGGTGTCATTCGAATCGACTCGATGTACATTTCGCGATCCTTTTCCACTCTTCACTCCGTCGGCCCATGGCTGCTGCAAGAACGGCGACGATCCTGTGTGGTCGATGTCAAGATAGGGAGAAATGGGTGCATTGCCCGTCTGAGTGGGATCGCACAACCACGGATCAGTATGCTGAGATGTAGTATAGAGCGCCATTGGGTGCTCTACTTCGCCTCGTTGGAGTATGACAACCACGGATGATGAGATTCGCAACTCAGGTGTATGCGGGGCGTTGTCAAGCGATGCGGACCTGACTTGAGGCTCATCGCGGGAGTGGCTCACCTATAAACCGGGCGAAGAAGACGTGATCTGCATCGATAGGGCTTTCTCTGTTCATACATAAATAGTTTGGGGGCCATCTCTCAGGTTGTGCGCAGGTTATTGGCGCCCTCCCTTGCTTGTAAATCCGGCTGAAGCCTTCTAGATAGATTATTGGTACGTCGGAAGTCGAGCATTGGCATTAAAGATGCCTCGCTAACCAGTTCATACATCGCGCTGCGCTTCGGGCGTAATCTGACAGTGTCAAAACCGTAAGATGAAAGAACGCGGCGACTTGCTGCAGTGTGAATGGAGCTAAGCAGATTTAGCGGCTTGGCGCTGTGCAATATCATGTTAGGGGCGCTTACCGCACCTCCGACGAGTCTAGGAGATCATCACGATCCCTATGGGGCCTTGAAGACCTCCTAGCTACTGCACCTGGTATATAAGTAACCCTCTAACAGTATCTAAAGAGGTTCACGCTGCACCCAAGAGACGAAGTGATTGTGGATCAACGCAATATCCAGCTGCTCATGATCGTGGCTGTAATGTGTACTACAATGAACATAGGTGATCATCGCAGACGAGAGTCGAGCAAGTCAAAGATTCTGACGTTTTCGAGATTGACCGACGGTGTTAGAATGACTAGTGAGGGTGAGGGTGAGGGTGAAATCAACAGCGTAGGTCGAGGAGCGACGTGGTTCCACGACATTTTCCCACTATTATTAACCTCCCGATGTGCGCGTCGAGAAGGCTCATACCATGACTTCAGCAGCAGACTGGCTGGATATAGCGCATTTAGAGAATGCCCTCATGTCCGTCTCTTAGTTTCTCGCATGGCACGTAAGATAATGGCGTTCCATGGATTGTAGACATCTCGAATTTCGGGCTACACACGACGCTCAGCAACTGGCACAAGATGTCAGTTTCGTTCAAGTGTGCAACGACTACATTAGTTCAACAAACGCTGCCCTGTCTGTGTGCAGTAGCAGACGCATCTTCGACGACCGAGGAGCAGTACCTGTCTCGGCGTTGGGACACGAAACATATCTCAGATCTTTTCAGTCGATACCATCTCTATGCTGTCCCAATGGAGGCGTTGGTACACCTCGTGTGTTGTTGAAGAGTGTGGTGTTAGACACGCAAAGTGTAAATGACGTCATCGGATTTCTTCGTGGGCGATTGGCATCTGTGCGGCGAGATTGCGGCGGTCGTCAAGTTTTGTATGCTCGTGCTCATTCTCTTCCCATACTACCGGTACCACTGAGAACGAGCGTGAACGTGCTCACAATCGAACGTGCGACGGAGGTGGATACATGCTACGCGGCACATAATGACCTTGGAAGCGATCCACGGTCGGGTATTCCTGCTCTTCTTCCCGATGGGGAATGCCCCACAAATACCTCACGGGAACGGGGCACTCCACATTTCTGAGACGCAATGCATGCCGCCCAGCATGCATCAGGGCTATGGGTAAGGGCGGCATGCCAAGCTCGGTAATTATGGCGATGGGTGGTCCAGCAACGTTCGCGGTTCGCTGGCGCTGATCCCGCTCAGGCGCCGCCTTGACCGCAAGCGCAGACAAACATCATCCATTCATTCACCGTCGATGACAACAAGACAACTGGCATCAGCACCTCATTCAATCAACACTTCCTCCGTAGCTTGCAGGCGGGTCTCGAGCTTTTGCAACCGCCTTCGTTACTCATCTTAGCTGTACAGCTCGCTTGGACACCTTGAGGTCAACGCCAGCTGCTAAACACGTGTTCATTCTTTACCCTGAAGCAGCCGGCTTCTGTTCGAAACCTATCTGGATAGCCACAACTCCACTATTGGCACCAATACCTACCCTACAGCATAATGGATCTCTACAAGGCCACCTTCGTTGGATCGATACTAATGAACACACTCGCGCTGTACCAATCCCATCGGTCACAGCAAACAAAGCTGTCACATTCCATCCCCCCAGATAAGGCCGACGATCGAGGTCGCGAGCAAACAGATAGAGACAGTATACGACGACTGAAGTGGCGGTTCTTCCCAATCTACCTTTTGGTTAATGCTGCGGATTGGCTACAGGGACCGTACATTTACCCCATATACAAAGGTATGTGTCGTCCGTCACGTTATCACGTCAACCATAGCTAACAGAACACAGATGAGAAAGGTCTTCCAGAAGAGACTGTGGCATTCCTGTTTCTGATCGGATTTGTCTCTGCTGGTATCTCGGCTTCCTTTGCGGGCACCTTCGCCGATCGACATGGCCGCAAAACTGCCTGTCTCGCATACTGCACTATCTACTCGTTCTCGTCCATGACTCTCCTTAGCGACAACATTCACGTACTATTCCTCGGACGCGTTCTTGGTGGCATCTCAGGAACTTTGCTCTGGAGCGTTTTCGAGAGTTGGCTCGTTGCTGAGTTCAACAAGTTGATGCTCGAAGAGACGGAAACCCCTCTGGCTGCCATCTTCAGCATGATGACAACGTCCAACACATGTGTTGCGATCGTTGCCGGCCTTGTGGCCGAGTGGCTGGTTCGCGTTGTCGGCACAGCCAAAGCACCTTTCATGCTGTCTATTGGGTGTCTATCCATGGCTTTTGTCGCCATATCAAAGTATTGGGTAAGTACCACTCATGGCTGTACTTAAGAAAGCGACTAATGGTACTAATAATACTAGGGAGAAAACTATGGTGCATCTCACCGCGACAATGCCGAAGGCGCAGCACTTCTCCAAGAAGAGGCTGAACCGAAGCGTCTTCCGACAAGCACACTGAGGACCATTCTCCGTGGTATGTTCAGCATAATGGACTCCATATATTCACAGCTGATATCGTACTCCAGATCGCAACATTCTCATCCTTGCCTTGACATCATGCTTCTTCGAAGGCTCGCTATTCCTCTTCATCTTTTTTAAGTTTCCCGCCCTGAAACTCAGCCATAAGCTCTCTGGTTCCACCGATGGTAAGCATGACCTTCTTTTCTCAGCTGATACTAGCGAATAGCTAACGGCATAGAACTCCCGTTTGGCCTCATTTTTGCCATACTCATGTGCTCCATGATGTTCGGATCACTTTTGTACAAGAGCATCTCCACCTCGACCAACCCGTGGTCCTCCCAGCGCATCCTAACAGGCGTCCTCGTCCTGGCTTCAGTGTGCTTCTTCATTCCCGGACACATCCGCGATGAGCGTCTGACCCTCTGGTGCTTTTGCATCTTCGAGCTATGTTGTGGCGCCTACTACCCAGTCATGGCCTCGCTGAAAGGAAAACTGATCGATGATGGCTTGAGAGCTAGTGTATACGGTATGCTGCGCGTGCCACTGAACGTGTTTGTTGTGCTCGCGTTGAGTACGACCAAGGAGGGTGAGATCCTGCGCCACCCCCTCCACACGGAATGCAACTTGCTGACCCACATTAGGCGAAATGCATCGCGACATTGTTTTCACAACATGCAGTGCCTTGCTTCTAGTCGCTGCCATTGTTGTGCACCAATTCCTATCCTAATTATTGCTATAGTGACAGAATATGGGTCATGTTTACGCGTTATCTGGGCTTGTATGGTGGTTGTGGTTCCATCAGCCCATCAAATGACATCAGGATCTATGCCGCTTTTAGAGATGATTACGGCCTGGCATACTCACCAATTACCCTGCCGATCTCGTGTTGGCGTATTGTTAGCATGCAGCTGAAACCCCATGTGAATTGTACCCCGCATTTATCAGACGACTCATGTCCAACGGTCCGGTTATAACGGCCCGTGCTTGATGTAAGGCATCATAGCTTCGGCAGATGTTTCACCAATCTATCGAATGAGGATGATCACTCAGCCGTCGCCCAGCTGCAATCAACATCTAACGAACCAGGCCGCTTTACGCCGCATTCTAGTGTTACGCCGCGTTTGGAAGGCAGACAATGCGGGCAATGTAAGACCCACATTGCAAGTCACGTTTCACTTGGCAACCCATAGAATCTCACGTACCTGCTGCAAGGCGTATTGATTGTTTTTGATACGTTTCTCCTTTTCTTCTCACTTACACCTCTTCAACCTCCGTAGTCGAGGCTGTCACGATTCAACTCGCGGCATCTCCTTCCATTCTTACTCTCACATCTACTTCACTCGTTCTGACGCAAGCCCGACATGGTTCGATCAATTGGAGGTGAGATAAGCTCATAGCGTCATGAATACTGCGCTGATGACTTGCGCAGGTCGAGTGGCCACCACCATCCTTATCGCAGTCGTGCTTCTCATATTGGTGTTGCACAACGAAGAGTCAGCGAGCACTGCACTGCTACCATACATTCCTGTCCTACCAAAGGGCTCGTCGACCACAGCTACCTCTCGGCTATCATGGCTTCGGGAGCGGATAGCTTTGTCAGAAAAGACATGGCAAAAGAGCGTCCAGCAGCGTGAAGAAATGGCCCAACAACACCCAGACAACCCCAGGATCCCGTTCTTCCCTACCGACTTCCTCAAATACCCCTTCACAGTTTGGGATTTCTTTCCCGCAACCTGGACATGTCCGCACGACTTCCAGCGCGTCGGCCGCCTCGGCGACGGTGGAAAATGGGTCTGCGGCATGAGCGTGTACGAGAGTCTTCCTGCACCGCAATTCCCAACATCCGAGAGCGCCGAAGTGCGTGAAGATCCCAAGATCAGTCAAGACGGCCTCGTCATCTACAGCTTCGGCATCAACGGGGAATCGTCTTTTGAAGCCGAAATGCTCGAACGCGTTCCCAGTGCGCGCATCTGGGGCTACGATTTCTCCGTCGATGGATGGGGCATACAAATCCCGACGTCGCAGCGACATCGCACGTTTTTCAAGAAGATCGGACTGGGCAAGGAGGATAAACATGATGCGAGTCCGCCGTTTTATACGCTGCCGACGCTCATGAAGACTAATAATCATACGTATATCGATGTGTTGAAGATCGATGTGGAAGGCAGCGAGTATGACGCGCTTGACACGATGATGGATGCATTTGAAAGCGTCCAGTCTGCGTCTGGGAAGGGCGTGCTACCGATTGGACAGGTCATGATTGAGCTTCATCTTGGTAATGGCGTGGATATGGACACTCCTGTCGCAGGTGCGAATATCGATTTTGGACGTTTCCGGGAATGGTGGGAGAGGCTGGAGAAGATGGGCATGCGGCCTGCATGGATTGAGATCAATCTTTTTGCGATTACGCTGGCGAATCACAAGTCAGATCCCAGGTGTACGGAGTATGTGTGGGTCAATGCGAGGGATGAGAGGAGTGTGCTTTGGAGGTAAGGAGATGCGCTGGATGTTCTCTGGAGGCCGCATCAGCTGGTGCTTATATTTGTATATACTGCATTGGCAGGCGTTCATGGAATTGGGGGATATAATGAGAAACGGACAAGACTGGTTTACGAATCTGCAGACCGTCTCCCAAAGTGAGGAGCCTCGGCACGCGCCACAAGACCTCGCGATGCATGACGTCACCGAATCTCACCTCAACCAGACGACCAA
>TARA_R110002003_G_scaffold248_4_pt1 | contig 37214 bp, 30 predicted proteins | sample TARA_R110002003 | Tara Oceans TARA_R110002003 (sample SAMEA4396441) | marine metagenome | biome: Westerlies Biome; feature: [SRF] surface water layer (ENVO:00010504); material: water (ENVO:00002006), including particulate matter (ENVO:01000060) such as... | depth 5 m | reverse complement strand
AAAAAAACCCCGGAGCTACGCAGCATCCACTATTTGCTCTGCACGATACCCATTTCAACGTCACTCGAGTCGTGAGCTGGTTTGCTTGACCTCTCGGGCACATACTTTGACGGCTGTAAGACCAACAACAGCACCAATACTAGAAACATCGGTATCGCGTCGAATGTGTACAGTGTCCATTCATGCGCAATAAGGTATGCCGCATTGCCCATGGAGTACTCGATCAAGCGGAATGTGCATCGGAAGAGGATCAGGGTGCTGACGCTGTAGAGGATCCAAAGCATTTTCTTCCAGTCGCCCGCAGGCTCTGCATTGGTAGAGGCCAGGGCCTTGCGGTTCATGCGGATGTGGAAGTCGATCGATGCGATGAGGAAGACGACGAAGGTTGCAACTTGCAAGGCGAGGCCGGCGATGACAATCTTCTCGCCTGCAAGCGCGAGTTTGAGCTGCATAGTGCCCATGATACTGGCGCCTGTATATTATCAGTATACTATAACTTTTGTGAAGCGATGCAGTACTGACCTAGACCTTGAATAATGAGTGTGGTAATGTCCGCCGTAACGAAGACACGAGTGTACCATTTTGGCTTGATCAACGAGACATCCTCACCTCCAGCTAATCTGATTGTCCGACCGAGCATCATGTAGATGGTCGCTGCGAAGAAGAGGGGGCCGACAAGAAGGAGCACGCCCTGAACGATGAAGGATCCCCACTCTTCGTTGTTGAAGTGCGAGCTGATGCGTGCACCAAAGCCGCCAACTTCGCCTAGTCATAACATAAGTTTGACGTTACGTGAGATTGAAGTAGGCTGTGGACATACAAAGAGCCCCGATGATCACATAGATGATGATGACCTTTCGCAGCTTAAGGAATTGCCAGAAGTGCAGAAAGGCCATGATGAGGAAGACGATTAGAGCAATGATCGCGCCGACAAGCGTTGGAACGTAGCGGTACATCTTCCAGTCGAACTCAGGGGTGCTGGGAGGGTTCGCCATTGTCAAGGGATGTATTGTATTGGTGTGAATCGTACGTGATTTGAGAAATTGATTATCTGAGATGTAGAGGTTGCGAAGCTGAAGTCAAGTCAATGCGCTGAATGTGAACGAGGCTGCAGGATGGGAAGTCAACAGCATGAAGCGCATCTTAAGTATTGTAGTCTCGAAGGCACAGCCTACATGTCTGGACGGACGTGACAGCATTGCTGCCGGGATTCGCATGGAGAACATTCGCATTCGTCTTTTGACGCTAATTTCGCATCCCATGCTCAAGACGATTGGGAGTACAAGGATGCAGCAGACGATGACGAGTGAAGTAAGGGCTAAGCTCAATATGGCATTAGTACCATTCTTACAACTTTAGCGAATGCGAACGACCAATTAGCGGCTGAACACGATCGCGGAGGAGCCACGGCCTCTTTGACGAGTGTTTGCTCTGATCTGGTCGTGGTGCCACAGGAAGACTGCTGCAAAGATGATATTCTGGGGTAGTCTTGCGAACCTGCGTCCTTTGAATCCTTGGGTATAACCAGTGCTTGGTTGCAGGATTCTGCCCCAAGCTCACCACCACTGCCTCAAAACGATGGGAAGGGCAACGAGACAGTAAGGAAGACACTGAGAGGACCCCGGTTACCAAAACGAAGACGTCACCTTGAATGCCTGCATACTGTAGTTGTCTGATAATTCAAATCTGCGTTGCGGAAAGCAAAGATGTCGAGCCGGTCAAAGACACGCATTTTCCGGAGGCTCTGCCGTGCGGGATCGTCGAGCTAGTAGATACTGCGATATGTCGCCGTGCACGCAGTGAAGGTGTGGCAAGGTAAGAGACGATGGCGCAAATGCGATCGAATATGTTCAGGAAGCTTCCAGTGTCAGAAGTCGAGACAGCGTGGCCTTTGATGCGGAGAGTGGAGGAGACGATAGGTGGTAGCTCAGGGATGAGCTCCAATTAGCGCGCACGGGCCTATTTCGCACCGCAACGTGTCGAGAAAGCTGCAACAAACCCCCCTCTCGCATCCATCAACAGCCTCGATCGCAACATCTTCTCCTTCACTTCTTTTGTCTCCCTTCTTCCTTCTGGGCCCTAGATCGCAATCATGAGCGGCCGTAAGTCACACCATCGCCCGCAATTGCGCCGCCGCGCCGGTCGCGAAGCAGCCAGAGAAATCACAGCTAACAGCAATTGTGTGTAGTACGGTTCCTCGACCTCGTCAAGCCCTTCGTGCCTCTCGTTCCCGAGATCTCGCTGCCCGAGAGCAAGGTGCCCTTCAACAACCGCCTAGTATGGACGGGTCTCACCCTCCTCGTCTTCCTGGTGATGAGCCAGATGCCTCTATACGGCATTGTGTCGTCTGACAACTCGGATCCGCTCTACTGGCTGCGTATGATGATGGCGAGTAACAGAGGAACGCTGATGGAGCTGGGTATTACCCCCATCATCTCCTCCGGCATGGTCTTCCAGCTCCTTGCGGGAACCCACCTGATCGATGTCAACCTTGACTTGAAGTCCGACCGCGAGCTCTACCAGACCGCGCAGAAGCTTCTCGCTATTCTTCTGTCCTTCGGTCAGGCCGTCGTCTTTGTCATCTCAGGTCTCTACGGACAGCCATCTGACCTCGGAGCCGGTATCTGCGTCCTCCTCGTCATCCAGCTTATTATCGCCGGTCTGATCGTCATTCTCCTGGACGAGCTCCTCCAGAAGGGCTATGGTCTCGGCAGCGGTATTTCGCTCTTCATTGCCACCAACATCTGCGAGTCCATCATGTGGAAGGCTTTCTCTCCCACCACCATTAATACCGGTCGTGGACCCGAGTTCGAGGGTGCCATCATTGCTCTCGTTCACTTGCTCTTCACCTGGCCCAACAAGACCATCGCGCTCAAGGAGGCCTTCTACCGCCAGAACCTCCCCAACGTCATGAACTTGATCTCCACCGTCATTGTCTTCGGCGCGGTCATCTACCTCCAGGGCTTCCGCGTCGAGATCCCTGTCAAGTCTGCTCGCCAGCGTGGTGTTCGCGGCTCATACCCCGTCCGCCTGTTCTACACCTCCAACATGCCAATCATGCTGCAGTCGGCTCTGTCTTCGAACGTTTTCTTGATCAGCCAAATGCTCTATAGCCGTTTCTCCGACAACCTTCTCGTTCGTCTTCTCGGTGTATGGGAGCCAAAGGAAGGATCTGCTCAGCTCTTTGCTACCTCTGGTGTCGCTTACTACATGTATGTTGCGAAACTTGATCCTAAATTGACCTTTCTAATGATAATAGGTCTCCCCCTCTGAGCATCACCGAGGCGCTCTCCGACCCTCTCAAGACCGCGGTCTTCATCGTCTACATGCTCGTCGCCTGCGCGGTTTTCTCCAAGACCTGGATCGAGGTCTCCGGCTCCTCTCCGCGCGACGTCGCCAAGCAGCTCAAGGAACAAGGGCTGGTTATGGCTGGTCACCGTGAGGAGTCCATGTACAAGGAGCTCAAGCGTGTCATTCCCACGGCTGCTGCTTTTGGTGGTGCCTGCATTGGTGCCTTGTCCGTCGGTAGCGATCTACTCGGCGCGTTGGGCAGCGGAACTGGTATCCTCTTGGCTGTCACTATCATCTACGGATACTTTGAAATTGCCGCAAAGGAGGGCGATATGGCCGGCCTCAAGGGTATGGTCATGGGCTAGATATGTCTTGTACGACACTAGAAGAGAAGATTTGGAGGGGTTGCAATATTCTTTGGGCTTGAAGTCGCATGTCTCAAGGCCTTCAGGCTTGTATATTACAATAAAGAGGAAAGGAAAAGTATGCATCGTTTTCTGGCGAAACTTGAATGACTGTACGGCTACTGTATCCGCAAAAGCATGTATTTCGTCTAATGTATCAATGCCTTTACCGCAATTTTCTACCACTTGTGAGACACGGCTGAAGATCCTTGCACTTATATTGAAGCTTAGCACGAACTCTACACGACAATCCAAACCTCCCAAATGTTCCGAACCGCACATCGAGCCTCGAAAACCATCGCACACCTTCGCGCATCACCAAAACAGCTTCTCACTTCGTCGCAACAACCACCCACTGACTCGCCCTCATCCACACCTCGTCCCCTACTTTCTTCGTCCCCGGCTGCTTCAACAGGCCCTCCACAAGCCCATCCACAGCCTCCTCCCACCTCCCCTCATCCCCCTCATGCCAGCCCCCCAAGCCGCCCAAAAACGCCCAAGTCATCTCCGCCCAAGCCCTTAAATCCGCCGTCTTGGCCCACGCCTCGCTCCTCTCCACCCTCATCTTCTCCGCCTTGAACCCGGCTTCCAGCATCACTTTCCGCAGCTGCGTCCCGTCCTGCCAATTCACGGGCGGAAACGGGGGCGTGACGCCGCGCGTTTTCGCCGAAGTCAGGCCCATCGCCGGCAGCCAGGTGATGTCTGCCCAGCAGTTCACGACGGCGACACCGCCTGGTTTGAGCGTGCGGTGGATTTCGCGGGCACCGTCGAGGCCGGCGGCGGAGAAGAAGAGGATGCCGATGTTGGTGAGGGAGTGGGTGAAGTAGGCGTCTGGGAAGGGAAGGGCTTCGGATTTGGCGGCGGCGATGGTGATGGGCCAGGTGTTGCTGGTGGTGGAGGAATGTAGCGAGTCGAGGAAAACTTGGTCGATGTCTGTGGCGTGGATGGTGATGTCCTGGGGTGGATGGGAGGAGAGGATGGCGCGGGACACGGTGCCGGGACCGCAGGCGTTGTCGTGAATGATTGAACCAACGGGGATGGGCGGGATCAGGGTCAGGTTGTGTGCGGCGAATTCTGCGGTTACGGCGCCGCCTGTGGCTTCGTAGACGGAGACTTTGCCTGTGCCTTCGAGGAGTGCTTTTGCCTGTTTGGGCATGTACTGCGGGCCTGGAGGCATGGTGGGTTGAGTTATGCGATTGACAGGTAGAGATGGATGACGATGGTTCAAAAAGCAGAGAAGAGAGACGAGCTTGTTTGAAAGTAGAGTGTGTCTACCTTCAGAAAGCTAGGAAAGTGTTCTGTATATGCTGCATGATTGTGGTTCTAGTGCTTATGGGGCGTAAAGCGAGGTAAGACGATAGCTGCATTGTTGCTTCCTGCTTCAGTAAGCTCCTCGGCATAACAAGCGCCGAAAGCGCTTTGCTTAGACACCTCGTTTTATGCCAGAAAGTTCGGCGCCGTATATGAGAATGGTATGTCTGGGCCGCACGCGAGCAGTTAGGAAATGCGAGTTCAACGTAGTTCTTCCCCGGGTGGCCGAGAAGAAAACGTAACAAGTCTCAACACACCAAAGTTACTCTTGCTTGTTCCAACCAACCTCGAACGATTGTATGCGATGAAAGGCATCTGTATTTTTGAAGACAAAAGTCACTATTGAGCTTATGACACGCAGGTGATGAAAACTGCCAACGCGCCAAACTCTTCCGCCACGGACTAGTTGTCGACCTTGCAAAAGGACCGAAAACTCGACATGCAGCTGTGTGCTGATAAGCAATCCTCCCATTGTCATTTAGGACGTCATTGCTCGTCCTTGAACATAGTCAGGCACTTGTGCCACGGCGCTCTCATATTCTGCAAATTCACAACTCACCCTTCGCAGCATTCTTTTTGACCTTCCTCCTCTTCGCCGGCGTCGCCATGACGCGCTTCTGCTGCGCCCCAAGCAAGTCCCTCAACGTCTCGCGGAACGTCTGTATTCTCTCGGCGCCAGGTACAACGCGCGTAGCTGTCCCATCCCAGTACGAGGATTCGAAGTGCTCCGTCTTCAGCTGTAATAGATCAACTGCAGCATCGACTTTTCCCTTCGCCATTCCGACCGCTTCAAGCCACGGAAACGCGTCGCGGTACAGCTGCTCGGCGCAACTTTTGGGGTTCGAGGCATAACCAGAAGTTCTCTCGAGATGCAGGGTTTTGAGGCCGGTGGCCCAGGCAAGCACGGCAAAGCACGAGTGGTTGTAGCCTTTCAGTGTTCGACCGTAGCCCCAGGACATGATACGGATGCTTTGGAGGAGTTTGGCGCCGCCCGGACCGATGTTGAGAAGGAAGTTGTATAGGGTGCAACTGTCGGCGAATATGAAGTCGTTGGCATAGAGAATATCCCGAGCTTCGTGGTTGATCTGCTTGCTGACGGCAAGAAGGGATGGGACCAGTGCTTTTGGTTCTTCCTCCTCGGCTCGCAATTCGTCGTTGATCCTGGTGGCGGAGTATATCCGGTATCCACCACTGAGCTTGGTCACTGTTGCTTCGGAGACACGTTCGGTTGCTCGGCGTTTGTGTTTGAACGTTGCGACGAGGTTGATGCCTTGGTCATCGCGGAGGGCATGTGTGTAGATCATGTTACGGATTTCTGCAGGAAGCTGCATGAAGGGAAAGACTCGGTTCTTGGGAAGTTGCTTGGTGACGGTTTTAGCTTTGCGCTTCTGCTCAGTGTTAGATGAGGCACGTTAAGGTCACAGGTCTTGCGAACCTTGGCCTGCACGCCCTCATAGTCCGACTCCGAGTCCGAGAAGTCCAATTCGTCCATGTGGTATGTGACCTGCGTTCGCTTGCGCTTCGAGTAACGGCCCGAGCCAAAGGTGACATCGTCGATGGTGACTTGAGACATGGTGAGCGATTGCTTGCGTTGCAGATCGGATGCGAGAACGTTGGAGAAAAGATGTTCGGCGCGTGTGATGTTGATGAAACACAGAAAGGACGCGTCGTTGCACAACTTTAATAGAAAATCGCTGTGAGTGTCGCGTAGTCAGCTGTTCTCCACATTGGTGTTAGCGTAGGCAGCAATGTGGCGATGCAGGCGTTAGTCAGGCATCAACTCGACAGCCGAGCCGCCGCCGCGATCAATTGGACAATTGAGAGGCGTGTATGTCACTGCGCTGAGATTAAGCTTGGGACCGTGCTCATGTGCGAAGTGCGGAAGAGCGAAGTACATGTGCAGGGAGATGGGAAGGAGCGCTTAGTCATACACTCCGCTAACCACATTCGAAATCTGCAGCCACGAACGGCCAGCAACGATGACAACAATTGAGTCTCTCCGGTCCATCATCTTGGATTTACCTCCCAGCTGTATTGAGTTTTGTCCCTCGGCACCTCAGTATGCTGTTATCGGAACATACAACCTCGAAAAGCAGGAAGACCAGCAAGACCAGGAAGGGCAGGAAGCGGTGGTAGAAGGAGGGCGAAAGACGGGTCAGCATCGCAACGGGAGCTTGATCCTGGCTCGAGTTACTGGGGACGATGTGTAGGGTCTACTGAGTTCCTAGAAGGCGGAATGTGGTGCTGACCGTCTCAGCAAGCTACTGCAAACCCTGCCGACACCTTCAGCGATACTAGATGTTCATTTCGCCAACCAGTCCGAGGCTGCTATCTTTGGCGTTGCAACCTCCACTGGGTCGATCGGCATCTATAGGCTCACTATTGCCTCCCAAGATACTCCTGCCATGACCTTCATTCGCACGTTGCAATTCTTTCCGGAGGACACACTCATCACCGCATTTTCCTGGCACCCCGATGGTAAGACCCTAGGATTGACACTATCGACAGGAAACGTACATCTGGGCGAGTATGTCGAGAGCGATAGCGATACGACAGCTGTGCGCACTTCGGAAGTTATGACGCACGATCTCGAAGCCTGGACCCTTTCCTTCCTACCAGATGGATCTGGTGTCCTGTCTGGCGGCGACGATGCTGCGTTACGTTTCACTGAGCTTCCTCGGTCTCCTATCGATATGTCAGAATCCTCCGATGCATACCCTCAGTACGCTCCCTGCAGGAAGACGCCGTGGGCCGACAAGAAGATACATGGAGCGGGTGTGACTGCTATCCTTCCTGTGTACTGGGATGCAGAGGCCATGCTGATCATTACTGGGAGCTATGATGACCATATACGTCTCATTGAAACTCCCGCTACCGGTCGCCGTCAAGTGCTGGCGGAGATGGACCTCGGTGGAGGAGTCTGGCGCTTGAAAGTTTTGGAACGAAAGCCTGTGTGGCACCAAAGCTGGGATCCAGCATCTTGGGGATGTGATTCTCGCCCCGAAGAAATATTGCTGCTGGTAAGCTGTATGCACGCGGGTGCGCGGATTGTGAGGCTCGTACGGGTCGATGGCGCGTGGCAGTTTGAAGTTCTTGCAAAGTTCGAGGAGCACAAGAGCATGAATTACGGCAGTGACTGTCAGCCGGAGACAATTGGGCAGGATCAGAGGACGTTCCTCACCACTAGCTTCTACGATCGGCTGTTGTGCTTATGGAGACAATGAGTAAATTCATGATGTTTCAATGTCACACATATCACGCAGCTAGTTGACCTATGTTGAATTTGTAAACTTTGATTGGCATCTAAATACATAGTAATCCATTCAACAAGGTACAGAAAGCTTTCAACAATAAAGCCCCAGGGCGACAAACACGCATTATAGCAGATTCAACCGTACACATAATGACCACAAAAACGCACAGAAACATACAACATAGCGGTGCGTGTAAAGGGGTGCGCAACCCTAAACTAACACGGGTATCATCAACGAAGGAAAAAAGGCTGAGAGGTGCCTGAAGAACTACTGTCCGTTGAAAGGAGCATCCGAGAAAGGAGCACCCATGAAAGGGTCACCCCGAAAAGGAGCACCCACAAACGGAGCACTCACGAACGGAGCACCCACGGAAGGCCCGCCGGTGGGCATGCTCGCGGCCATGCTGTCCATCATTGCCTGGGCCGCCCAGATCTCCCAGTCCTCGAGTTGCGGAGGAGCTGGCTCCTCCACCTCCTGAGAGGTGCTGGCCTGCGACCCATGAGCCGAGTCCGCCCGAATACGACCGGGGGAGGTATGGGCGCTGCCATCGGACAGCGGAGGGGTCGGCTGCTGGACGGGTGGCTGCGGGTGATGCAGCAGCGCAGCAGGCAGGACGTCAGTCAGGGGGACCAAATCGTCGTCCACCCTCGTCATGATCATAAACGCTGGGATGGGCCCAGCAACATACTCGACCCAGTCCCCGTCAATCTGCAGAAATACAGGTTCTGTGGGCCGGTACCCAACCTGTTCCCGGCCGCAGAGGCTGCCGTACGCCAGTAGGCCCTGGTCGTTCCAACCGATCCAGGGGATGGCAGTTTGCACTGCCGGCACTATGCGGCCGTCGCTGAGGGACACGACGCCGAGCTCTACCATACCTACGTCCCGCCGCTTGACGGGCACGTACACGAACGTGTCGCCGTTGTCCGAGAACGGCAGCTCCGCAGCGAGTCTGACCTCACCGACGGGTACGCGGTGGAGGAAGGTCTCCACTTCCGGTAACCAGACCTTACCGGCGACAGGGGGCGGAGACAGTTCCTTCATGGTCGCTTCGCCATTCCAGTCGACGATGACCCGGACGTGGTCACCTCTGCTGTTCTGGTAACGGCCCGACGCAGGCTTCCCACCGTTAATCTCCAAGAGGGCATCACGAGCCAGACGAGTCTGGATTTCATCAGGCGTAGCCTGTTTCCGCCACTCCTCGAACACCCTCCTGGCCTCTGCCTTCGCCTCTAGTCGGTGCTGAGGTCTCCAGTTCTTTTGCTTGTCTAGGCCCATTCTGGCGTGGGCTGGAGGTCTACACGAAACTATTAGCGACGAGGTTGACATGCGAGAGCCGCGTGAAGGTAGACGGAGTACTTCCAAGCAGAGATACTGCTTACGCAAGGTAAGCGGTAGCAGTAGCTAGTGGTACTGTGTCTGGTTAATCAAGCTGCGGGGTGGGTTTGACCTACGTGTAGTAGAGTGGTGTACAGTGTGTTAGGACCCGAGGTCTTGGGTTAGGCTGGCGGTCTACACGGTACTATCAGCAATGCTCTTAACACACAGGAGCTACAAGCAGATATACAAGTAGAGGTATTGTGACTTACTTGTAGTGTAGTGTGGTAGTCGTAGTTCAGAGGTGAGGGTAACAGTGTCCTCTAATACTCTTGGTCACAAGAGTAAGTAGCTGTATAGGATGAAGAGAAAAATATCCAGAAGGGAAGATGGGCGCGCATTAAATATCATTGAGGGAGAAACGCTACATTAGCGGCAGGCAAGCGAGAAACTCTTCTTTGCAGGGCTCGAATAGTAGATCCAGTACCATTAATGAGTTCATCGGTTGGGAACCCTTCAATCTGTGGGTGGAACCGATGTTTGTCAATATCCAGTACCATATTTCTTCGGGAGGTGAGGCCTATAGTCGGTTGACTTTCATCGTTGGGGCTGGCCATTGACGCAATGAGCCTTTCGTTGACTCCTCGATGGACAGAACCCCTCTTTGACCCCTCGATGGATGCAGAATGATAACATCGTGGCTGTTTGCATGTTAGTCCCAGGCTGGAAATCGATATCGGCGCTTTCGAGACAATTCAAAGCTAACATATCCACGCTGTCGTCGCCTGTGGTCTGGAACAGATGTTCAGATCCTGATATCGATGTGCAGATGATCGAGCGCAACACGATGTCGGAGAGGGGGCGAGTTCGTTGAAGGGTCCTTTCCCAACCTTCCGACGCGAAGGTACCTGAGCCAGAACCAGAATTAGAACCTTTCGATATCTGACTCAACACTACAATAGTATGGTATGGGTCTGAGAGAGTGGGAGGGGTTCGTTGGTCTACCGGGATCGGTGTGTCTCGATCGCGGCTACCCATCGTTGCAAGACGGCGAGCCCGCGTGTGAACTCGGAAAGAGCAACAGTAGAGGTAGGTCCTTAACCTCAAGTCCTTCTGAGCATCTTCAACGTGCCTTGCGCTTTCAGAGCTGTAATTGCCAAATCCATGAATTGGCGCCTTGTCCATAGGCAAGTATCATCGTCGGTCCTCCCGATGGACCCTGATGTGAGTCAGGTCCATTTGTTGATACGTTTGAGGGGGAGTTGACCCTGTGACATACGCTCAATCGCTTAAAAATAGCATAACTCGGTACGCCATTGTGAGACTCATCGAGGAACATCCGATATCTTCAGTGGGACCTAATGCAGGGACCCCCGCGTGTCGATCGTTGCATGGTGGAGTTGCATCTAGCCGTTAAGGGACGCTATCGTGCCTGATCGTAAAAGGCAAGGAAAAGAGTAAACCGCGTCACCTAAACTTCAAAGCAGTATGAGGGCAACGTGCAGTCGTGACTGTGGTCGTTGGAGCCTTTGAAAGACTGACCCCGTTGCTGATCTTACTTCAGCGACCGCAAAGGCAGGGAGAGACGCTAGCAGAGAGTTCGCTTAAGGAATCCGCAGATTTGGATAGTGGCAGTCCGCTTCCAACGGCAGGAAACAGGACCAATATACGTTTCGAAGACTGAAACGATGGACGGTGCAGAAGTGACGTCGCGAAGCGAAGGGATTCGAGCTCAACCAGATTTGCTACGATGCCGGGCACTATTGTGAAAAGATTGACTCACCCCGCCCTGTGTGACGATCTGGCCTTATTGGATGACGGCATACGGCAAGCATGGTGGCTCGGACCGCCTGAGCTCGATGAGGAGAGCGACATGAAAATAGGCCGTGTGCTAGTTTAGCCCTTGATCATTGGACGTTCACTTCGCGCCGCGAGAGGTGAATGGACGATCGTGTGGGATGAATCGCTTCCATGAGGTGCATTGCTCCGTTAGGGAGACAACAAGTCGAGTACTCGGAGGGATTCATGCTCCTTCTTTACTTCCACTTTTAGCTTTGGCCCGGTCAACCTACGGTTACATAGAGCTGGGATGGCTCCGAATGTGTTCGATCAACGACTGACAACATCAAGTCAGCAGGCTCTAGGGGTAAGAACGCTCTCCCTTCCCCTACCCCATCACTCTTCCTCTCGCAAAACGCAACGACGACACTCGGGTGTAAATTCAGTGTGCAATCGTGCCCTGTTAGCAGCCTTCAGCGGTCAGGAGTAGCTCTCAAGATGCCACACTGAGCTTCAACTTCGCGAATATCAGACGCCTCTCATGCGCGAAGATTCCTGCAGTGGCCGCCGCAAACGAGCGAAAGGCATCCGCGGCCGTCATGGAGCAGCTTTCGGTACGCATAACAGTCGATTCTGGAGCTGCTGCAAAGTAGTGCTTGTGTCGTATTTGGGTGCGCCGGCATCCATTACTTTCGTGGATTGCTCGATAGGCTTTTGCTGCAGGCAGGTTTGTCTGCATCCTGCGCAACTAAAGCGAGAACGGGTCCACGCCTTGCGCCGACCAATGAACGACCATGTTGGCTGAGTGATTGCTTGTCTTGCGAGGGAGGAGACCGTTCGATAGGTTCCAGATCGTCAGATAACCTACAATAGAGCACACTCTGAGCCTTGGCCGTGCTTCCGAATTCTCGCAAGTACTCCCAAATCGGAGTCGTCCAAGGCCGAGAAAATGCGGTGAGATGCTCGCGAGCCCACACATGACGTGATCTCTGAGTTGAGCAAGCAACGGGTGCCAGCTTGCTAGCATGGCTGGACCCCGACCCCGACCTGGTTTGCGATCCGCATGCACGTTATTCGGCGGGTAACTTTTAGGGACCGTTCAGGTATATATGGCAGCTCCGGACGACAACCATTATCGTGTCAAATACCTGCAACAGTTCCAGCACCACCGCAGGAGGAAGAAAAAGACGCATTGGACATCTGGAGAACAAAGGCCGTAAGACCGTGGCCAAAACCACAGGATAGTATAGGCTAGGTGCTACGATAATGTGTGACCATTGTTCTAGCTCGGAATATCCACTGTAGCATTTTACGGGAATTTTGGCGACGTTGCTGGTCTCGTCTTGCGTACGCTCGGCTTGCAAGAGCGCCTTCGTCTCTCTGCGCCGGTGCTGGCATTCGGATCGAAAAGTCGATCTCACAGCATTACGAGAGGCTTCGGCGTGAGGGCGTCATGCTGGGAAGAGTTCGATGAAGTCAGCCAAGGAGCATGGAATTTGAGTGCGCATACAAAATCAAATAGTCGGTGTGGACGCAGGCTGCGCAACAACAACTCGGTTGACTTTTGGTATTCCACGGCCCTACACAGAATAAAGTTGTTTCCAAATTCCAGGTCAGCGTGTGATCGACATAAGACGGTTGTGCGATTTGGAGGTCTATAATTGGAATGTGTGAAGATGAAGCGCTAACGTAACGTGGGGCGAAGATCCCGGCTAGTTCTTAGCGCCCGCTCGGAACCTGCATGATGAAACCCAGCAAGCGCTCCGCCTCCGACCACCTAACACAGACCCCACAACCTTATACCAACATATTCTTGACCTCGCCGTTGCCTTCAAGGTTCGAGGTGAAAAGTACAGCGCGACCCAGGAGAGGATTTGCAACCATGGCAGCCGCCGTCGAACTCCCACCACCGCCCGCGCCCTCGATACACAAACAGACCGTCCATGGCACACAGAGCTGCCCTGCATGCGGATCTAGCGTTCGGATCGACGCAGCAGAAGTAGAAAGTGCGCGGAGAAAAATAGTAGAGCTGGAGGCGCAAATGGAGGTGTGGAAAGAGAAGGCGACAGCTGCTGGTACGTCACTCTCTATATGCACGCTTCGCTAGTGTTAGTTTCAGATGCAGTATATTGACGACAGACAGTGGACAAATGCGCGGACTACGAAGACCAAATCCGGAGTCTCCAGATGTCAGGAGACCGAAACCAGCTCCCACGATCCAACACCGAGACGTTCGATCCTTCACGGCGCTCAGACGAAGATCCTCGCCCCGCCACCGCTGGCGCTACTTCCAGACCTTCTCGCTTCTCGTTCCTGACCGGCCGCCGCATATCACCAAACAATTCTACCTCACAGCCACCTCCTTCCACATCAGCCACACCCGTCGATATGGAACTACTGAATGAGCTGGAACGTGAGCGGACATTGCGCGCCAAAGCCGAAGAGCGGGTACTAAAGGTGGACTCGGAGATCGAAGAGTTGAGCGTGCAGCTGTTCTCCCAGGCAAACGAGATGGTTGCGGAGGAGAGAAGGGCACGGGCGAAGCTAGAAGAGAGGGTCGAAATGCTGGAGAAGAAAGACAAGGACAAAATGGCCAGGCTGGATCGACTGGAGAAGGCGGTGAGCAGGATCGATCGAGTGAAGGCGATGCTCAACCAGCCGACAACAACTGGGATGGGCGCAGGCAACGTCATGCTTGCGCCGCCGGCAAAGAGGTGAGGGTCTAAAGTTACTGTGAGAGGACGTTTCATTCTTCGTGAGATACCCCATTTTCTACCTGCATAGCATCACTTGAGGCGCAAAGGGTTCTTGGAGTATCAGTGCTGCATTTTCGGATCATGGAGGGAGGCATGTTACTGGCATGTCAGCTATCGTGTTGTATTTGGGAGCCTCAATCGAATCGTCACCCGTCTGTACCACTAGCATATAATCAAACGTTATTTATTTTCAGCCACGAACATGGGTTACGGGACAATCGACGATGTCAAGAATGTTAAACATACGGCACATCGCAAAACTGACAAACATACGCACCAACAACTACCACCTTATTATTATTCCAGCCATCCGGAGCTATCTCCCACCTATCTATTCCTAATAATATGCGCCGCCTTCTCTCCAACCGCATACATCGTGCTCTGAATATGCTGCGCCGGAATCAAAGGCAAAATACTCGCATCCACAATACTCAACCTCTCAATCCCATAAAACAACAACTCCGCACTCACACAACCGCCCAGCTGCTCAGGCATCATCGCGCAACTCCCGCTCGGATGCGACAGCGTCGGCCACACGCTCCCCAGCTGCACCATCTTGCTAATCAACTCATCGTCCTTGACATATTGTGCACCTGGCGACGTTTCGACGGGCGCGAAAGCAGCGAGTTCGGGCCGCGCCCACACGCCCCGGATGTACCGCACGCACGCGGCCAGAACGGTCTTGTCCAGCGGATTGCTGAGCGCGTTGTACAGGATCTTGGGCGGCCCGGAGGGGTTCGCAGGGTTCAGGGTGATCTGGCCTCGCGACAGCGGTTTCTGGTGCGCGACGAGCACGAAGGCGCCCGATGCCGGGACGGGGTATTCCACGATCGCGGCTTTGTCGTTTTTGTACAGGTTGGATAAGACGCGGCGCTGTGCGGAGACGCCGGCGAGGAGTTTCTTGCTCGATTTGTAGAGCGAGGGGAGGTATGCGCTGGTTTGTTGGGTGAGGACTTGGTGCGAGAGGTTGCGGTATTGTGTTGGTGCGACTTGTGTGAGCTGGATGAATGCCAGGCTGTTGCCGCGTGCTTGGGTCAGTGGGCCTGTTTTGTTGGCGCGGTATTGCGCCCATGCTGAGGCGTTGAAGGCGGGATCTGACCATGAGGATGGGTTGGGCTTGGTAGTTGTGGTGCTATTGAAAGCAAGGCTTGTGTAGGGGTGGTCTTGGAAGTTTGCGCCGACGCCATCGTGGGCCAGTTTGACGGGTATGCCGGCGGCCTCGAGGACGGCTTTAGGGCCTACGCCGCTGAGCTGTAGGAGCTTGGGAGTGTTGACGGCACCAGCGGCGAGGACGACTTCTTTCCTGGCATATACAGTTCTGACTTCGCCAGTTGTTCTGTCGGTGATCTTAACACCGCTGGCAACCAGTTTTTTCTTGCCCTTCGTAAACACCAATTCGGTTGCTTCCGTTTGGAGGAAGACTTTCAGGTTCGTGCGTTGTGAGACTGGATCGTAATAAGAGTTCCTAGCATGCGACCTTTCTCCGGTCCTGGGGTTCATCGTGTTGGGAAACCAAGAAGCGCCATATGCTTCTCCGTTATTACCGTCACGTGGCATATTCGCGCCCGCGCCCCAGAAGGCAGCGAAATAGGCTTTCAAGTCTGGAAACTGGAAGTCGGAGATGCCAATCTTGAGAGGGCCATTGCCGTACCTATCCATGGATTTCGAGTCAGTTGTGCTCTTGACCTAGAACGGCTGAAACCTACGCCTTCGGATCCCAAGTAATTCCAAAGTCCTCCACAGTCTTGGCTGGTGGAGGGATGAACTCAACCCCTTTCTTGAAAAACGGATACATGCCGTCCCATCCCCAGCCATCATTCCCGAGCTCTTCCCAGGCATTGTAATCTGCTGCTGAACCGCGATCATAAACCATGCCATTCACGACCGAGCCGCCGCCGAGCACTTGCGCAACGCGCGTGTTCCATGTCTTGTTGCCAAGTTGCGCTTCGGGTTCGGAGGTATAGTTCTTCCACAGAAGAGTCTCGTTCAGGGCGAACGAGGCAGCGTACGGAAGGCGAATATTGGGGTTGTCGTAAGCTTGGCCAGATTCGATGACAAGCACCGAGTTTTTCTTGTCTTCTGTCAACCGATTTGCGACAATGAGACCCGTGACGCCTCCGCCCACAATCACATAATCGTATGTGTTTGTTTCATTCTGAGAGGCCCGGCGCTCATTGGGCAGTGTGGCGCTGCAGCTCACGCCAAGAGCAGCAGCAAGGACGGCTAAATGACTGCAGGATCGCATTGCAAACAGCAACGATAGGAGGGAAAGAGTGACTCGGAAATGGCTGACCAGCAAGACAAGGAAAGAGAATTTGACTCAGCTTTAAAGAGATGGAAATGGATGTTGCTGCGACCGATCATGCAATATTCGAAGTTCGTCTACTCTATGGCCCATGAATCGCGGTAGTTGCAATGAACGGTTGTTCTGGATGCCGGTACGAATGTTCCGTAGCCGGCAAATGAACCTGTGGGTGTGCCCATGTGGTAGCGGTCGGGCATACTGCAGGTTGGGGTTGACGGACAGGTTCGACCAGGTTGTGGAAAAGGCAACGAAGAATCCTAAATGTCCTTGATTGGCCAATTGAACCTCGTTAAGCGTGTTCTCATTTCGAAGAAACACTCGCCACTCTCCGCCGCATGGTGCCCTTGCATTTCCAGGGTTGTGAGATTGTTACGCGGCTCGGGGTTCGACTGATGTGGGATGTGGTGCAGTTGGTTCCCGTCCCGAAGCCCCAAATGGGCCATCCCGCATGAACCCTGAACTGACGCACTGGCGTGAGGGGAAGATGAAGGACTTGGGTCAGCCTCCGCACGGCACCCCCGCCAACAGCTATGCAATATATCAATAGTGAGCACGACGAAGACGAGATCAGTCAAGATCTCATCTGGCTTCTCGGAACTGTTGTTTTATTTGATCCCACGTGTATGAGAGTGGATGTTGTGTTGTACTGTGTTGCTGCGTTCGGCGAGTGCGGCGTAGTCGGCCCAGTGCCAAGAGTCAGGGGTTTCATTGTGGACTCCAACAGCTCCTGAGCAGGGAGTCCACAATCCTTCCATCACGCACAGCAAGCTACTACACCGAGCCTAGGTGCCCTGCGCGACGCGGCAAGCTTGACACAATCCTTCTCGGATTCGGACTGATTGCCACGCGTACGGGTGCTCCAGGTGCCGCAATGATTCGTTGCGAGTGATGTCATCATCTGTCGTGGGCAAAGAAGGTATGGAGTATAGAGCACATGTCCTAATATCTATTTACTGTGCTGAGGATAGAAATGCCCTGACGTTACTTAATTCGCTGCTACTGGCTTAGGTCATTGGCAACAGATTATTGTAGCACCTATGGGTGCTGCCGTACAAAGCCCATTCTGGTGGCGCATAAGAACATTCATCGTTGGCCTTGAAATTTATCCGGGCGGGCATGTACCTACTCCCCGGATCCCGCAGCTCGTGTATGCATGGAACACGCCAACCTTGACCTCCCATGGTATTCAGACGCTATGCAACATCCGCGTAGCGAGCATGCACCTTGATTCGGAGTCCAACGTATTGGGTGGCCTCCGAGCACGCCTAGAAAGTAGAAAGGATCTTCACAATCGAGTTATGAGCGGGATGAGAACTTCGCTCTTTGCTGCAGCCAAGCACTGTAGCGAACAGGTCAACCTTGAAGTTTGCAACCACATCTTCCACAAAGCCACGGCGCAGCGCCACTAAATGCTCAACCTCGCGTTACGATTGGCGACTCAATCATGATCACATCGTAAATTACCGTACCCGCGCCCGTGTGGTTGTCGGGGAAGTGGTCCCGCAGGATTTCGTTCGGATCAGGATCAATATCCTTAGTGCGAGAAGCCTTGAGGTCAAAAACAAGAAAAGAATCTTCAACGACTGACCCGCGCGAATTGCAGCAGTCAATTTCGTTGGAAGAGGATTCTCTCAGGGCACCACTGGATTTCAGCTCGATACAGCTGCTCTGTAACAACTAGGACACTCCCCACGCTGGAGTAAGACCAACACTTATCGACAAAAGGCGTGCGCATATTGACGCAGTGCATGTGAGCGCATCGCAGTAATCCCCGCCCCATGCTTTGACAGTAACATGAGACTAGACCTTTCCAAGTCTCATGTTACAGCTTTGAAGCGGTCAACATGATCGCCAGTGCCGCGTCGATGTCCCGCTTGTGGGAGGTTAAATGTTACGAGGACTCTGAACCCTGCACAAACGATGCGGCTCACTCCGCTATTGGGCACATTCCGACGCGCAACGACCACCGAAGCCCTGCTTCCTAACCTAGATGCTTGACCTTGCGCTGAGTTGAAACGCTTTCCTGCTTGGCTTCTGTTGGACCCTGTTGGCCCTGCTTCTCCGTATATAGGAAAGTGGATATGAGGATCATTATGTGCTCTGAGTCGTGCAGGTCAGCTATCGCGCTCAGCGATCCACGTTGTGAACCTGTGCTTGAGCCGTGAACTGGTACCATGGCAGACCCTCAGCAACAGCAATGGCCGAACCGTAGAGGTGAGATATTAGGTGCCACAGTACCTATCGGGATCCTGAGTATTGCAATCCTCGTTTGGAGAGTGATTTATGGGATCAAAACCAGACGAAAGTTGCTACTATGCGACTATCTTCTCCTTCTCGCAGCAGTAAGCAGTTCCCGAGCTGAGTGTACAATGGCAAGTCTACTTATACATCCACGACAGATAATGAACATCGTCACCACGGTTATCCGCTTCATAACAACAGTCAACGGCCTGGGAAGACATATCAAAGACCCATCAATCCGCAAACCTCATGATATACTCAAGTACAGCTATTTCCTGTGGATTGGACAGATCATAAATCTCCAAGCCGTAGCTGTGCTCAAGTATTCGATCTGCGCATACCTCTTAGCCCTCAAATTCTCGAGACTATACTTGGCTATCGTATGGGCATCAATCCTTATGGTCACGGTATTCAATTTCATCATACCGACTCTGTCGGTGTTCTCCTGCACGCCCTTTGAAGCAAACTGGAACAAAACCATGAAGGGAAAGTGCTTCATGAAAGGAGGCATGGGACTTACATACACCCAGGTACGATGACACGAGTGCAATTCACAGTGCTGCCACTGACGTTTGCGTAAGGGAATATCAAACATCATCACAGATGTCATTTATGTGGTAGCTCCGATCATCTACCTCTCTACCATCCAACTATCCCGGCGTACGCAGTGGGGCGTCCGCGTCGTGTTCTGCCTTGGACTGATGTAAGCGAATGCCGTTAACGATATGCTCGTCCGCGCTGACACCTTCATTTAGTGTTACAGTATGCTCAATAATGAAGACCATCGAACTGAAAGCCCTGCAAAAGACAATAGACCCCACTTGGGACGGCGTCAACCTCGCTATCTGGAGCGCGACCGAACTGTCGGTAGGCATCCTGATAGCAGCACTGCCGCCCCTGCGCAAACAGTTCGACAAATTCTTCCGCAAGATACTGCCCTCAAGCTTGCGAAGTACGAGGTCCAAGTCAAAACCACGGTCAGGCATACCGATGTACACAATAAGCAGGCCACGCACGATTGGGAGTAAGCCGGCAGGCAAATCAAGGCCAGACGATGGTGACGATGATAGCGAGAGAGGGATACTACCATCGGACGAAGGCGGTATAACGAAAACGGTTGTCCATGAGGTGATACATGAAGAGCGGGGAAAAGGAGTGGAACTGCCGGCGAACACGTACAGCACTCATGCCTAGGTGCAGTAAGTAAACTTTATCATAACCATAGTAAAGCCTGTTATCTTCTTGCCCTCAATAATAGGCCTGCTGGTAGCAGAATCGTCACGACTGGCGAAAATAGCGGCACTGTGGCAGCCACAAAGGTGTCAGCGAGTTGAGGTCAACGTAACAGGAACTTATGTACACGGCTGACTATGCCTCCATCAAGCTACACTTTAGCAGCAATCTCTTTGAGATCTGTAGCGTGTAGATAGTCAATCAAGGCCGCATGCCTAGCCGAAGCAGGAAATACACAATATTACGGCACCAATCAGCACCATGCTTCTAATCAACTCGCACTCCAACTCAAGTTACCTCCCTGCCCGCCAGATCACTTGCCTTCACCTTCTTATCCAGCAACGTCCGGATCTCGCCCCCCTTGTCGTCATACTAATTCCTCTCTTCATCCGACAAGAACCCCTCCTGCAAGCTGAGCCAGTCTTCATATCAGATTTCTTCCCCAGACGCAATGTCGACCTCAAAACCAGCTGCCTTGAGGACGTTGTAGAGGTGTAAGGCTTCGCCGATGAAGATACCGATCAGATAGACGCCGCATTCGATTCAGGTTTCTGGCGTGTGCCGAGGTGATCGCAATGAAGGCGCGGCGAGGTGAGGACATGGTGGTGCCTGGTCAGGAGACGGGAGTTGGTGGAGTTGAAGAAAAGCCATCTCGAATGTGGTGGATTGGGGTCTTAGTGTTTACAGAGTTAGACTGATATAAAGAACAGGACTCTGATGCTGCGGTTGAATTACGTTAACAGACTTCGGACGACACTACTCAGCGCTCACTACGCCCGTTTCATGGATGGAAGCATCGCGACGATTTACAGTCAACCTTCAAAGAATACTTAACTGAAGGTTTCCACAGTGTACTCCATGTTATGAGGAAGTGATGACCAAATCCCATATCTTCATGATCAACTTAACTGTTGCTCTTGCTACACAATCTTTGTCGACATCGTTGCAACTGCAGCTCTTGATGTGGGATTGTGATTGGTTGGATACCCTTTAGTTACTGCTGAGGCGTCGTACACCCATTTCACACTCGCTTACAGCTATGGTAGCGAGCCTACGTACTCATCCTGATGTATCAGCTGTAGAGACACGAACATGGAGTCGAGAAAGACTTGGGATCGAGCATGACATCGTGATGTCAAGCAATCCTATAGGTTTGCTAGCAGCTCACACTACAGCAGAAGAGGAAATGGACGAGAAAGAGGTTTCTATTTCAGAAGGTATGCGAGAGCAGTCGGATGGTGGTCATTGGCTCGTGAAATGTGCTAGGTTATGACGTAGCCGAAGAAGCTGTGGAACATCAGCGCACGGACTTGGAAGACGTTTACTAAACATTATCACAGCGGCGACAATCTTTCCTTCATCCGTTCCAACGTCACGAATCAAAAGTCCAGAGGAAGGCAAAAGTGTTGTATGCAGGGTTCATATCAGCCCCAGGTCTATGTAGGTAGCCAGTTGCGGACTTCTTCGCCAACCGACCTAGTGATGGAATCTTGCCAACTAGCTTATACCCCGCAGCTGAGCTGTTAATTTGGTTCACTAATCTTTACCCCGTTTATATAATCAGTACACTCTCTTCTCCTCTACACGGTCCTGACGAATTGCTTCTTGCTTACGGATCGGTGCCGGACCTCGGTTTCTTCTTGATCCACGTTGTGACAGTAACCGCATCCACCTTACCCAGTAGCTACTCAGGGACAATGAATCGTCAGTCATCTTTTGCTGAGCGCTCTCTTGATGGCGGAGCCTCAAATTGAAACGGACCCACTATTGTAAAGCTTCTCGGCCTTGAGTTACGCCGTTTTAGCTCATTGCTCAACTAGAATCGGTGTGGAAGCAAGCTATTGCCCAAGAAATGTCTACAAAGGCGAAGCTCGTCGGGCTCGAGTTGCACCGTTCCAGCTGATTTCACGAATAGAGTCGGTGTAGATGCTTGGTCATAATGTACAACTGCCAGCAACTAGCTTAGTATATCTCATCCCGTGGTTATGGCTGGCAGCACATATAAACGTCGCTTCGAACAGAACTTTTTGAACTCACCATTTACCAAGCATCTAGTGCCCATTCACCAGACCAGAACCCAATCTTAAGACACCCGCAAGATGTCCTCTTTAACTTACCTTATCACTGGAGCCAACCGTGGGCTTGGCAAGGGCTTTGTTACAGCTCTTTTAGAGCGCCCAAACACAACTGTCATTGCATCAGTCCGAGATGTTGCGAAGTCCACTCCCACTCTTGAGCAAATCAACAAGGCCAAAGGGTCCAAGCTCATCATTGTCAAACTTGATTCCTCTGTCGAATCCGACCCCAGTCGCGCGGTTGAGCAACTCCAATCTCAGCACGCTATTACATCTCTCGATGTTGTTATTGCCAATGCCGGCGTTGCGCATTCCGGCGCCAGCATCGCTGAACTGTCAAGCGATGTTATACGCGACCACATCAACATCGACACCATTGGTCCTGTCCTTCTCTTCCAGGCTACCAAGCCCCTGCTTCAAGCAAGCAAAATCGGGAAACCCGTCTTCCTTGCCATTACGACTGCACTCGGTAGTCTTACACTCCAAGACGCACTAGCTGCCTTTCCCATGCCATTCGGACCATACGGCGTAAGCAAAGCAGCATTAAATTGGCTCATTAGGAAATTGAACATCGAAGAGCCATGGCTAACGGCGTACGTCACGCACCCTGGCTTGGTCAAAACGGATATGGCAGCGTTCCTGGAGGACCCGAATGTCGACGCAGATGCATTCGGCGGTGCGATCGAGGTGGATGAGAGCATTAAGGGTATTTTGCAGACGTTGGATAAGGCAAACAAGGAAATTGGCGGGACGTTCCAGAACTACAATGGCACGACTTTGCCATGGTAAATTGAAGATTAAGCAAACGGACAGCGCTGAAGACATTTTGATAGTGTACCATCCTAGTCCCTGTACCATAGGGCGGTAATTCGTAGCCAATTAATACATTGTCTGCAGCTACAGAACGCGACCAAGCATCCTTCGTGATCAATGCACTGCCACCATGTCCACAACAATGCAAAGCCGCTTCTTTTGAAAGTCTAGTTCAGAAGATTACGTCTCATGAATCACGTAGCTGTAGGAAGTATGAAATAGCGACGCCTGACCTCACACGGGCACACGGTGGTGACACTACGATTTCGGTGACGAGCTGCCGGCCTTCATATTTCCTGTAGCAGCGCATCACCGAAGCTGGCTTTGTGTCACTATTTAACAGAACTCCTAGAATGCGACAAGGCTAATACCGGTAGCCCTAGCGCTTCTGCTCATGCAAATGCGCCTGTCGAAGTTGCATGCTCCAAAACCAATCATTCGAACGTCCCATTTCTCCCTCAGCCCAAACCGAAACACTAATCCACACTTCCTCGCCAACAGATCCCGCATCAACCCTTTTGAAGAAGAATGCAATGTCCGGGGGAAGGTACGGTTGACCATCGATGATGTCTCTGCCTGTGCTGCCATCCTCTCGCGTAACCTCTCGGCCGTAAAGTTCGCCTTTTACTTTCTTGAGTTCTTCCATATTCTCATTGAGGTAGACGTGGACTCGAGTGACAAATTGTCCTAGTGTGATAGGACTGCCGTCTTGGTTGGTGATAGTCAGGGGTGCGGGAGGATTGTATCGATACTCTTCCTCGGCATAGTCGAAGTCTCTTTTCGACATGCAATCGGTCATCCACACCTTGTCGATTAGGCTGATGGGAGGCTGACCGAGAGATTCTTCTGCAAGCGGACAGCCGAATAATGGGACTAAGGCAGTCTGATCGTGAGGTCCAGTTGCAATTTTGACATCGTCCAAGGAGCCAAGGATGTTCCAGCGCAGGCGGAATAGAAGGTCCATACGGATGCGGTCACTTAGATCGTGTCTCTCGGGCTCCATTGCATCAGTTGGTGTCTCGATTGCTAGGAAAGGAATTTCTGTAATTAAGTTGACGACGGATGTGGTTGGCGTGCGGCGTGGTATTATAGGGCTCGCTTCCCCTGCAGCTGCCTAAGCCCTTTCGATCAATCGCCAGCTTGGCAAAGGCTCCCGTTGGCTGTCATAACAACCTAATTTAGCGCAAGTTTCGCAGCAGCAAGAATATCTCCAAGGTCTTTTGACTTTGTCTTTAACTATGTGTATGTGCGAGGAACTCTAACATAGTATTATAGTAGGGCCGGCACTACTGTGGCATGAGAAATATCCTTCTCGTGATACTAAAAGAATCTTATTCACTACTATATACACTCCGATCACTGAGAACATTCAAGGAACTATTTACAAGCTGCGTCCAACGTGTTCTACTTTCATGTTACCATCCTTTTCATAGCCCGAAGCTATTACGTTCGCTTCAACCGTCTCGAGGTCCACACGGGCAACTTCAGCCTCGTCTCCATCGAAAATCTTCGCAACCTCCTCAAGGGTGGGACCACGAGTCTCGACGTAAAAGATGCACACAAAGATGAGTTCAAGGAATATCCAGCACTGCGAAAGTTAGTAAGATTCATAGGAGGAAGTGAGATGGAGAGACTTACTGCGTAGATAGTGTAGAACTTCCAGGTAGGCTTCAGATGTGCAAAGCCCAGAGGGTTGACGTATTGGTTGATTGTCAAAGCAATTTGTATGAACAAATTCATGATCATGAGGCCCTTAGCGCGGATCTTGAATGGTAAAATCTCGACCGTGTATGCAACAAGAAGTCCAGACCAGGCCAGAGCGTACGCCACAGAGAAGATCCAGATCATAGCGATTACACCCTGACCCGCAGACTTACTACCCTTACTTTCTTGCTGGGATGAACAGATAGTCCAGACAACGAAGGTGACGCACATGGAGGCGGTGGCGGCGATGAAGAGCGGGCGTCGGCCGACACGATCGATAAGTAAGGCACAAGAGACTGACACAATGAGCGACAGGATATTGAGACCTCCCTGCAGACCAAGCTGAGTATCAGGATCCGTGATGCCAATGCTGTCGTACACATCGGTGGCGTAGTATGAGACGAGACCGTTGCCGCTCCATTGCGAAAAGAGGCCCAAGGAGGCAAGAAGCATCAGTCTGTACCTATTTCCTCGGGTCTTGAAGAAGTCGAAGTAGGACGAGTTCTTCTTGTAGAGGAACTCAAGACGTAGGGTTTCCTTGATCTCAGCGTACTCGAATTGAACGGTAGTGTTGTTGGCATCGCCGTTGGCGTGATACTTGGTAAGAATGGCGAGTGCTTCCTCATTCCTCTCCTTAGAGATCAGCCAACGTGGAGACTCAGGGATGAAAAATATGAAGGTCAGTTGAATGACGGAAGGCAGTGCCTGAGTGAGCGCAGGAACTCGCCAGCACCAGTCATTGTTGATGCGCTTGGTGCCGAATGTCAACCAAGTACAGACGATGGCCCCAACATTCCAGAGACAGTTATAAACGGCAGTTACACGGGCTCGGTGCTGAGGATGGCAGATCTCGGTGAGAAGTAGAGGTGAAGATAGCTGGGCTAGGGAATTGCCGAAGCCCATCAAAAACCTCCCACCCATGAAATATCCCAAGTTCTTAGCGGCTGCTTGGATTGCGGCTGCGACGATCATAATGACACATCCAATGGCAATTGCGGCCTTCCGACCGAAGTGGTCTGCAATGAAGGGCGCAACGGGAAGCGAAGCAATGGAGCCGATGGAATAGAGGGCGGTAAGGAGACCGAGGGTCGAACCACCTGGATTGTCGAAATAGGTCGTCCATGCTGGAAGGATACGGAGATTGTTCAACATAGACCTATCTCTCATTAGTTGCCATTCAGTCATTCTCGCGCCCAGAATTACACACCCATCGTATCCAGTAGTAGCGGAGGCAATGCAGATGATGACAGCATAGAAGTAAAGCTTCCTCAGTCCGGCATCGGTCCTCCAACTGACACGCTCGAGTTGCGGAGCCTCAGCTTGGGCGACTTCGAGATCTGCGACTTTTGCACCGACGGCACCCACCTTGGGCTTGAGCTTGCCTGCATAACCCATGATGAACAAAGATTGATGTCCGTTGCCTTGTTCAAAGACGCCGAAAAATGTGTTGGTAAACTTTGGAATGAACTACCAAACCGCAAACTGAGGGCTTGGCTGTTCGATGGTATACGTGCTGAGTAGGCGGATTGCAGCTGAGGTTTCATAGCCTTGTAGCTTTCACGCTTCATATATATATTCTGTGATCTGCTGTACTATGCCACCATGTCGGACAATGCCTTGGCTCCAGAACAACGGTCTAGCGGACCGGGTAAATACACACAGTCGTGGGGTCCTTCTATGCCGTATGGAGTAGGGTGCGCGGTAAAATGCGCAAAATGGTTGTGTAGTCTTGGTCGCAGTTGGGCCGGAGCTGCGCGACTACAACCAGGCCAAGCTTTCGCATACACTGGTCAGCGGTTCGCCTCAACCGCGCAATAAGACAAGCAATGGGGCTCCTTCGTATCGTCAATATAAAATGCTTAACTGTCACTGCTTAACTTGATGAGTACATGGTTATCGTACATGTGCCTGAACGTGCTCCAGCAATTCACTTGCGGAGCGAACCATGGCCAAAGACATGGACCATTGTGATTTGCCGTTGTCAAACGCACACTTCGACTTCCCCAGCATCTCCACACGCAACGAATGTCTGGGGAAGTGGCATGCTACGGTTGAATAGATTAACCATCCTCTAGCCCATTACTCTCATCGTTCCTTCCCGAGGTCCAGAGACCGAGATCTTAGGCCGAGCGCTTGATTGTAAGAGGCAATAACGAGGATGGAGGCGACGGGAGTGGTGGGTCAGAGATGAGATTGGATGGTGTGGTTGGTGGATTGCGTGGACACTGCGTGGACACTGCGTGGAGTAAACCGAACTACCGTGACACGTGATGACGCTAACGGCCGGGTCTAGCTGTCATCAGAATCGGGACGGGCTTTACAGAATCATGACTGACCCACTCGACCCGCAAACATTCTGTATTTACTGCGCCCAGCTGCAATTGTGCTCCGAGCTCCGCAAAATACGTCTCTACTGTTGTTCGCAAATATTGACGCTTCGCGTGGCAACAATTGCCAATGGGCCCGGGGAAACCCCATGGGCGGTTGCTCCTATCTGACTTTGTCCCGGATATAAAGCAGCTATTGTAAGCTATCCTTGCATGACGCGCGGGATTCATCGTTTTGTCCACGCCACCTCGGTCCTGTCCACTCAGCGCTCACACCGCGGAACTCGCTTAGATGTTACCGATCGCTTGACTGGACGCCCCTGGCATCTTTCCTGCCAACTTGTTCGTCCCTGCGTGGAAGGCCTTGTACTCTCAAATAGCTTGGACTTTTATGGAGACAAGCATGTGACCGGGTCGACACGTTCCTGGTGTTTTCGCTTGGTAATTATCCGGTATGCTCAAGACATGCTCTTCAAGACATAGCCCCGAGAACTTGAAAGCTGCAAGCGTCCGTCTGGGAGATGGCTAATGTGGCTGCTGCAGCTAGTGCTATTTCAACTCTTGGCTCCCGCAGGTAAATCTGCCGACGGGAGTGTGGCTACGTGGTAGGCTCGGCTTCCATCACTCTTACCAAACAATCGCCTCTCCGAGCTCACCTATGATACAACATTCCTATTGGTTGTATGCCGACTTGGTCTGCTACTCTGATTGAAAATCAACCGTCTCCACGTGGCAGATGGAGTTGCGTCCATACTAGAAGTTTATACATGCTATGCGGGACAGTCGACAGTACCGTGAGTTCGATCGCATAGTCAAGGTCATCCTACGTGTTTTGAACACCACAATGAGGTCCTGGCTAGAAACAGCATGGGCATAGGGCATATTGTCCGCGAACGCTTGCATCTTTCATCGCAACGACGTTCTCGTCGCGAGCGACATTGCTTTGCTACCACACTGAAAGTATTGCAACATCAGGAATCGCGCAAGCTGAAGCCTCAGCTTGATTACTTACAAATATGCTTTGAAAATAGAATCGAAGGTGGTGAATACAGCTGGCATCCGCTAAAATTGTGAACGGCTTTTCTCGTGCTCTGGAACGATGTGGAACACTTTGATGCCGCAGCCACAATACTGCACTACGCGTCCGACTTCACTCACAGGCACCGCCGCATCTCTTCAGGCTAAATGCAAATGGTCTCCTCATTCGAGGTCACATGACTACGTCAGTGGCTGCCTTCACTGTGCCGTGCAATGTAGCATCATCGGTGTAAGCCAGCATCGTGTATTGTTTGCCTCTGGAGTCAGTCGGACTTGCTTGAAGGTGTGAAAACACCCCCAGTTGAACGAAGTATCACCTGGTCAAAGTCTCGACGTTTCGCCTCACAAGCCAAAGGGGTTTCGCGGCGCGTTCACCCCATCACAAATATGAGCCGACACTCAATATTACAGTCACGCTCTGTAGCATGGAAGTATACCTGCCAGGCTGTTCAGCAGCGCCACTCTGCTGCAAAGTCTGTGACGTTTTCAGAACGCAGTCGCCCTAATAAACCATCTTACGTGGGATCCACACATAGCTCTTGACGAGTTGCGTTCTAGCACTTGTAGCTGGCGACATCGCGATCGAGCTTTTGCATGCGATGGTTCAGGTCAAGGCTGACGGTCTTCGTTTACAACCTTTAGGGCAGTGCTCTTATTCCAACGGGAAGCAGTTTTCTTCAACGAACAGTCGCCTACAATGTCTCGAACAGCTGCACAACTGTGTTTCAAACAATCTGAAACGCTGGTGGGATAGAGAATGCGACAGCGTCGGCCTGCTTCGAACCTTAGGTCAAAACGACGACGCAGGTTCTGTTCCCACGGATATCAGACGGTGGTCAGGAGCAGACCAGCTCCGCTGGTAGTCCTACCTATGGAAGTATTCGAAGACCTCATCGTCTCTCGAAACTCTAACATATTGTCAGGATAATGCGTAGGCCGCTAGACTCCATGTGTCAAGTAACTTTGTTCAACAAGACGAATCGACAAAAACCACGACTGAATGCCTGAGCCCCATTGATAAGCACGCAACCTACTTATCAGTAGAATCCAGGACTGGTAATTTCGAGTCCCTCCGCACCTTGATGCACCTACTACTCCAGACCAGCGGCCGCTTGAACCCGGACGTGGAGCTTGGACGTCTCGCAGGTGCGCATTCATCCCCCCTCCACCGAAAGTCTTTATTCCCCATCCAGCACACACACTGAATAATCCGCAGGTAACCTGGCCTACATCGCGCAACCACGCATTAGTCGCAATGTCACTCTCGCCCACTCCAATTTCTAGCTCCTGCTCGCCGGCTCAGACGATTACGAAGACTGTATCTGCTTCACGACAACCATCGTATTACCGAAGGCCATGGGCGGTCGTATTAAGAGCAGGTTTTGGAGGATTCACTGGTGGCATTACGCGGAGGGATATGGGCATCGGCATTTCTATCCTTGCAAGGCCGGAGGGCTGCGATATGACAGCGACGCGACTATAGCCACTGGACTCGGAACTGAGGGTCGAATTGCTACCGCGTGGTGACGGTAGACATGGACGAGCACAAAAGACCAGCGCATGGAATTTACGCATCTGATGTCGTCACCACTGAATTCTCGCGGTGTGTCTTTCCCCTCCTGAGGGTAAACAAACGTGCTTACTTTTCCTCCACCATATAGAAATCACATCTTCCCAAACCGCCATCTGCCTTCCCTCCCCCACGTTGTCCACCCCATCACTTCTTCCCCTTGCCCCCTTTCCCTGCTTTCTTCCCCTCCTTCCCGCCCTCCCCATCATCCTCCCCCTGTTTCTCTCCATCGTCCATATCCATGTCCTCCCCCACCTCCTCCAACGCCTTATCCGCATCCACATTGCCCTCAAACTCCACATCTCTCAACCACTGCTTCGCCAGGAACAATTTCCACACCGCATACCCCGTGCCAGCCAGGACCGCGCCCGTGCTTAGCAGACTCCGTACGATACCCCAGACAGAAATGCGCGCGATGCTGCGCAGTATCGGCGTTACTAGGATTTTGCGCTCGTGCTGTGGGCCGTGTTAGACTCATGTCCGAAAAGCGTAGTGGGAATGGAGTAGGAAAGGGGAACAGTTACTTCTAAATCCGGATTCACGCTATACAACAGCGCAAACAGCGCGATGAGAATGAGAAACAGCAAGAACACGGTCAGAACCTGCACCACAGCGAGGATAATCGAGATATTGCGCGTCGTTTGCAGGACCTTGAATCCCGCGGCGACTAGCGGCGTGACTTCCTCGAAGGCGGCGTTGATCTGGCGCGAGTACGGGAGACCCATACTTTCTTAACGTACTTCAGATGGTGCAAGGCTAGATGCTGGCGAGCGGGACGACAGCGACGACGACGCGGTATGTGCGCGCGTAGGCACAATTAAACATTAATGGGTTGCGGTTATGGGGATGCGGGCGTGACACACCATAGCGCAACCGTCCCGTGTTCATATGCACGATTACCGTTGACAGTGTGGCAGGTTGGAGCGGGGTTGACGTCATGCTCGGGTAGGTGAAGGAGGCGGAGCAGGGGTGAAGGTTGCGTTCCGCCAATCAGAAAGGGGAGGGGGCAACCACCAGAAAGCCATCGGAAACGTGGATCACGAAGGGTGGAACACGATGAGGATATATTGGAGACTAGTGCCTTTGAAGGCGATATGATGGCAAGTAGTCACGGTGATTTAAACGTGGGAAAGGAAGTGCGATACATGGTTGAGGTTAATCAGCGCATCAGTGTTGGTCTCAGCAGGCGGGCATATGTCGTTTTTCGTTCAACCAGGCTTCAGAGGTCTTCAATGAATGTAAGAATATGTAATAATCAGGAAGATATGAAAAGTAGTATAAGGTATCTATCTAGGGTAAAAGATCAGTACGAACGAAGGGGTGGTGTTATACCAACATCGCCACGAGCACACCAAGCAGCACTGTACCGACCCACCAAATTCCTAACTTCGTTCCCACGCTCTTCTTATCCCCACCTCCCCCTTGCGTGCCATTCGCAGCCTTTGTCCCATTAATCCTTGAACGCACAAAAATCAGTAAATGCAGCAATCAACGCAGCAAAGCGCCCGCGGGAAGGACAAAAAAACCTACAATACTTTCGCCGGAGCTGTATAACCCTCCTTATCAAGCAGCAAAAGCGCAAACACGCCACCTATGACTGGCCTAGCATTGAACCCAATTCCCGGTGGTTGTGTGCCGTCATCTGTTTCGTACAGGTCGGTGAAAGGTTTGTTGGTCGGAGTCTGATTGACCCAGTTGGCGATGTCGTCAATAAACATTTTCTGCGTAGTGTCGTTTGCGATGGCCGCGCAGAAGATTTCCCAGTCGGTCTTGGTGTAGAATGGGTTTCGCGAGTCGAGTGGAACGCCGTATTTCTCCTTGATAGTGGGGTAAAATGCGGACTGGATGTCGTAGACTTCCTGTGGAACGAGCTTGAGATCTAGCAGACGATCGTTGTATAGGTTGTAGAGGAGACCATGGCTAGTGACATTGTTGTAGTTGAGGATGGAATGTTTTGGGCTGTCGGCTTTGTTGATGCCCAGGTCGACCCATTTGGTGATATAGTCGTGTGCAATGTTGGTGTAATTCTGGGCGTCGGAGGTTTCATTGATGAGCTTGGACATTTGCGACATTGCTTCAAGACCGATGATGCCCTTGAGTGCAAGGTTGGTTTGGTTTACGAGATGGCCAGCAAAGTCATCCGTCGACAGCTGTTCAGCGGGGAGTAGGCTGTCGGAGACCAGGTATTCCGCCCATTGTTTGAGGATGTTGTAGTGCGTCTTGATATACTCTACGTTTCCGGAGCGTTGGACATAACCTAGAACCATTATCATATGGTTGCCGCATTCTTCAATCGGCATGGGTCTGTTCGATAGTGAACAGAGTCAGTGTACATCTCGAAGCATTATGTACCGGGCTTTACTTACTCGTCCTGGCCGTCTTCATGACCCGTAGCATTCGGGTAGTGTGTCCCTAGGTCGTGGATTGCAAACTTGTTGGGGTAGTGTCCGCTCTCTTGATTCTCAAAGTGAGGGTCAAGCAGGAGCTTGACCAACTCTGGGTTCGTATAGTAGAAAATTGGGGAGGCTGGGTAGATGACATCTACCGTCTGGGTGTTACCATTCGATGAAATCTCTTTCAAGAATAGGTAATGCTTCTCTTCTGTGCCAACCAATTGAGTCGCTCCAAAAGCCTGTCGAGCGGCCAAAGTCGTCAGCGTAGCATAGTTGTCTCCACCTGCCGCCTTGGAGTCTTTCGAAATTTTCTCATCGAGCTGCATCGAGAGTTTTTCGGACTCAGAATAGTCCTTGTGAAAAAAGGACAGGGCAGCCAAGTCGTCATTATGGTAACCTTGCCAAAGTGATGGTACTGTCTTTAGCCCGTCTTTCCCGAGGAATTGAATTGCATCGCTCTGGCAGAGACCTATCGTGAACAAATTGGAGGTAGCCTTCGAGCCCACGGAGCCGAGATCGACTGCATATCCGAAAACGGGCCACTTGTCGTTAATCGCACGAAATTTGTTATCTTGGGTGTTGCCCAGCTTGCCGGTCTTGTTGAAAGCGCCGCGAACATCATTGTCGGCTCCAGACTGATAGGTAAGTCCATCAACTGAGTCGGTTGCATAGTACTGAGGATTTTAGCAATTTACTTGGCTCTAGTGCTCGCAAAAGAACGACTGACGGTGTTGCCCCACTCTGCACGGTCTTTGACTTCATTGAAGATCTGTTGATCCTGTCTCCATACTTTGTGGTAATTGACACCGTCTAGGGTGCTACCAAAGCTCCACTCCGCTTTCGATCCAGTATCACCAGATGCCCATTCTGTCCCACGATTAGCTTGATTCAATTCACTTTTACAGTGGTCTTAATGCACCAGCGCTAATGTCTGTGTAAATCTGTACCTTGTGGTCTGAACCATCGATCGAGGCCACCTCAACTTCCATATAAGAAAAGACTAGAGACTGCCGTTTGAAATCGGTCGGCGTAAGCGGTGACAGGAAGGTCACTTTGATCTCGACCTTCCCATCCGCGCGAATGGTGAATATACTTTTCGTTGACGTGTACTCGACCGAGGTTTGATTGGCCATCGGAATGGCATTCGGCGCTCCCATCCAATCGAACGTATTGTCGTCGACACGAATCATACCAGTCCAGCCAAGCCATTGTCCCCTGCTCCAATATCAGCCTGGCCCTTCGCTCGTTCGCTGGCAAGCCGCTTACGTATAGAACGATGGCCATTGTCCCGGCAGGTAGCCTCCCCTAGTTACATTACTTCCTGCGGGTAACCACACGTTCAAGTAGGGGTTTTTGACTGCAAGTGGAATTGATGGAGGACGCGCTGGAGAAAAAGTGGACTTGACCTGCGCAGCAGCCATGACTAAGAGCACGCTTAGCGCACCCATTAGTGAGAAATGCATTGTCAGACACCGTAAAATTATCGAGAGGGAGGCTGCAAAAGCATGGTGAGCCATGGTACTCAGAGCTTATATAGAGCTCTACAAAGAATCCTACTGTCGGCATGCAGGTATCACGTCCTGCACCCAGCCTCGAGACACTGCAGGGTTGTCGAGGACGCCACCAGATGGGGGCCAATTTGGGAAGTGGAAGTAAGCAACTAGGCTGAACGAGGCAATGTCATGGGGATCCTGAGCCTGAACTGCAACAGGTGGTGAACATGATGGGCAAGAGAGTGCGCTAGGTGCGCTCTTCGTCAAGGCAGGCTACGTGTTGAGGTACTGTAGCACCTTACGGGCAGGTCGTTGACTCCGCAGTATCGTTAAGGCTGTGGCACAACCGGTCAGAGGGCACAAAAAGTGCGATCCTCAAAGGACGACCGACAGCCTTCCGTGGACTGCATCATCTTCCAAAATAAGCACTACTAGCCGAAGCCAAGGCGTGGAGGCCCAACAGTAGGCTATTGGAGTTCACGGAAAACAGACGTCAATCTGCTGGGGCCCACACCAGGCCAGATGCTCCGATGTTGATGGTTTGATTGAGGAGAAACGTTTGTCCATCCTGGATAATGCGCATCAGGAGAGGTACGATGCTTCGCTGTATCGCATCTGAATGGAATTTGCAATCTTTGGATCTCATTGACGTCGCCGTGAGCCGAATTTCGCTCGTCGCATCGGAGTATTTTGTCTGACAAGGTTTTAAGATTAATGGAACCGACCGCATCTGCGGCGGCGGGACGCCTCACAAGAACTTAGGGCTGTGCTGACTAGCCCATTTTAACTTAGTCCTTCGACAAGCGAGACAAGGCTGAACTTCACCTCACCCATCCTCATGCTTCGAAGTTGAAATCAGGGTGACCCGGAATAGTGCCCAGATAGGGCACTTTCATTCAGCCAAGCCACAACCTGTTCTGACATGAAGTAGCCGAACTACCCAACACTTGTAGTGGCCATGTGAGCCAGTCTCGAAATCGAAGCCATCCTTAGCAGGATATCGTCCATGATCCTCGTGATGTTTTTTCGCGGTGTTGAGTAGTAACTGAGCACACATTGCCAGTAGATGATGGTACAACGATATCGAGCGCCGACTGGATGGATGTGTTGTCCTCGTACAAGGCATGTCCGTCGCCGTGAGAGCGGAAGGCGAGAATCTTAGGAGGCAGGTCTCACAAGCAGTTGCTTCGGACGTATACATCACGGGTCGACTGCGCTTGTGTGAAAGAGTCGAGGGGAGCGAGGAGGGTGGATGCGAATAAGGACGGGTGGATTCATTGGATGATGAGGGCAACCGCGGTGAGCCACTGGATTGCGAAACGGAAAGCGCCATTGCTGCGCTTGCCAGACTAAGTAGAATCTCGTGTTGGGAAAAATGGCGGTTCAGGTCACCGGATCATGCAATCTTGTGTTCGGTCTATAGTGGAGGTAGCACGATGAGCGACGGTGACTCAAGCCACGAGCATGTGCGAGTTTTGGTGTAGCATGGACACCATGCACAACTCATGTGGTTCTGATGATATTATGTATGTTGGCTAGAACTACAACCTTCCTCGTACGGATTCGAGCGCGCGTCTTCATGGACATAATGCGCCAGCCTTGGTATCGTAACAATGAATCATGAGACGTCTGAATATGAAGCAACCGGAACCAATCCTTTTGATCGCAAACGCCATGCAGCAGTACAATAAAGACAAAATCCCGACAAGTGGACTGCCGAGGCAGGGTATCCAAACGAACCATAGAACGTGCGTGCGATGAGGCCAAGAACGGAAAAGCAACAAAGTGAACGATGCGAAAATGGGTATCCAAAGCCGAATGCAACCGAACCAGCCCGAAGGAAGAGGTTGCGCAGAAACAGGAAATGAGCGGACTTCTATGACTCAGTAACCCAAGAACGAGAGACATCCTCGTACCGTTGCCCGCAGTCGCGGAGCCATGCACACTGTAGGATGTCTTGTATAGACCAGCGCTTCTCGACGTCCAGATCAAGACAACCCCGAAGCAGCGCCAATACATCGTCTTCGCCACCGTCCTTGACGGCATTGGCATTTCGGACAGGCTCCTCGTCCCATCTGCCTTCGCGAACCTTCTCAACTGTCTTGATGTCTAAACCTTCGTTGAATGGAAGGCTCGCAGTAATTAATGCATACAGAACAACTCCAAATGCCCAAATGTCCGCGGCCGGAGAAAAGACAGGCCCTGAAGCGTCGAAAAGTTCGGGCGCTGCGTACTGTAGACTTCCCGCGACCGAAGTGCTAGTGTCGGCCGGGCCAATGTTTTGATTGTCGCCGATTGAGTGCGGTTCTGGGCCATCGCGCTGGTCGCTGACGATGAAGTCTGCCATGCCGAAATCACATAGGAGCACGTCGCCGCCGTCCCTTTCTGCATCTGGTACAGTCATGTCCACCAGGCAGTTCTCGAGCTTGACATCGCGATGGACCACTTGGACATCGTTATGCAAATAACGCAAAGCGGATGCCAGCTGATATGCGTAGCGTTTGACCAAGTGCTTTGGTAGCCCCCCCTTCTTCTGGCGTCGTGCGTCACGGACCAGGTCAAACAGGGTGCCTCCCTTGTTTAGTTTCGTGATGCAGAAAGTAGCAAAATCTGTCGTGTACACCCGAAGCAGCGGAAGGATATATGGGTGACGTAGGAACCGCCAGATTTCGACTTCATGGTCAAATTGTGTCTGGATTCGTTCGTTCTCGAATTCCGACCTTTGGTGCAATTGCTTCCGCACAATCTTGACGGCGTTGACCACAGGCTTCCCTTCCTCCATGCTCGTAACCTCTTTGACGATGCTGAAGCCACCATAGCCGATCTGCTTTCCAATAATGTACTCGCTGTTGTAGCCAATGCCCTGCCCCTCATCGTCCGGCTCACTCTGCTTCAACGGGGCCTCTGACGGCTTGTAGCGTGCAAGAAAGGACGCAGCGGGTGACATGGACGATAGAGAGCGACCAGACCGGGTCGAGGATCGACGGCTGACCCTTCGTAGGCTGCCATCCTCGCCGATCTCTGACCGGTAACTCCTGGTCCTTGCCGGGCCGTTGCGCTGCGAAAAGACGCTTGAGAACTCCTTGGGCGAGTTCGCTGCCACTGGAGACAGCATATACTCGGTGGGAGTCTCGAGTGGTGTCCGTGCCTCTTCTAGTGGGGGGGAGGCGGTGGTCTCTGACGTCAAGGAAGCCACCTGCTCGTTGAACTCTGGCTCTTTGGCAAGGCTGTCCACAGTCGTCTGCAGGAGTGGGTACCGTGGTATGCCAACGCGATGCTGCAGAGTCCGGCGCTCATTGTACGGCATCTCCAGGTACTCTTGGTCAGAGTAGCTTCCGCTTTCGGGTGTGCGCGTATGCCGCGACAAAGACTTGGGCACGGGGACCTCCAGGGCGAGGGTATCGCCAGTGTCGAGCCGGACCTCATTGTCGAAGCTTATGGATGTGGCGCGCTGCCTAAACTGCGCAGCATTGAAGTCTTCCTCTGAACTGGCGCTGCTTCCCACTGCGACATCGTACGGGACTTGGGGCAGGTTGGCGCCGCGATGATCGCGCCTGGAGTAGGCGCCAATTATCTTTTGCGCCTCTGTTGGAGCGCGGTCGGTGCTCAACGGCGACTGCGCAAGGCCATTCTGTGAGGAGTGCGACGAGTCTTCGCGCGGAATGGAAGCGAAGGACGAGGGTGCCGGTTTCGGGCTTGCCGAGGTGTCGATTTTGAGCTTCTGAAAACTGTGTGAGGATGCCGAATTCGAGGCCATTAAATCGGTCTACAGTGAATGCAAACCTCTGAGAGTACCGGCAACCTGGCTAAGAATATACAGTGCGGCGACTGTCGGGAGGTTGCGCGGTGCGAAGGGTAAAGCCGGAATTGCAAATTGCAGCAGCGCCTAGACAGCGATGGGGCCTGCCAAAAT
>TARA_R110002003_G_scaffold1005_3_pt1 | contig 37239 bp, 36 predicted proteins | sample TARA_R110002003 | Tara Oceans TARA_R110002003 (sample SAMEA4396441) | marine metagenome | biome: Westerlies Biome; feature: [SRF] surface water layer (ENVO:00010504); material: water (ENVO:00002006), including particulate matter (ENVO:01000060) such as... | depth 5 m | reverse complement strand
AAACGGGTCAGCTTGCCCAGTTGAGTCATGTGGTCTGTGAATTGGGTCTGGAATTGGAACCCAGTGCCACTGCTCTGTGTTATGCCACTGCCGCTGCTACCAACAGTGGACGCGCTTGACATCCCGTTTGCAGGGGGCTGGTTCGTGAGTATGGAGGGTCTCTGTGGACCCATGAGGGGAGTGAAGTTGGACCTAGGCGGTTGTGGCCGCAGGGGCTGCTGGTGAGGGGGCATTGGCCCAAAGTTGGGCGACACTGATTGACCATGCGGCACGAAGTTGGGCGAGCGTGTCGCTGATTGAGCAGGCGAAGAGAGGTGCGAGCCAGGGGTAGGCTGCGACAGCGGTGATCGTTGTATAGGCCCATCGGGCTGTATCATGGGCAGCCCATTGGTACCATCAGCCTTGGGAGGCCCTTGAAGCGACCGCCTCTGCTGCTGTCTATTCAAGATAGCGCGCTGTGAGAGCGGTGCCTGGTTGGGAGAGGTGTGTGCGGACGCTGCAGGCCGTGTAGGGCCCAGATTGGGACTCCCAGTCTTCGCGCGCAGCTCGGCCTGGACGTCAATGCCTGGTGGGGACTGTCAGTACACGTTGGGATGGCGAGCAAGATAAGAACGCGGGATCACCTTTCTCTAGCAAGATTCTCTCCAGAAGCGAATTCTTGTATCGGAGCATAAGGCATTCGTCGGCGGCATTGCGGTGACTGTTTTGCAGGTTCTGCAGCGTCTCCTCGTGGTGCTTGATGGTGCTCTCGAGCTGCTTGATGTACTCTGTGCGGCGCTCGCGGAAGGCGGCTTGCGCCTGTCTGTTGCGCTGCTTGCGCTCTTCTGAGGTTGCATAGATCTTACGGCGCTTGGTTAGTCCTATCTTCGACATGGTGATCGATTGTGCATATTCTGCGGTCATGGCAGGCAATTGGGGAGCTCACGGGTTTGCGGCCACCTTTGCGCTTCTGTTGCTGGGGCTCTTCTTGGGTATATGTCTCCGCCAGGCCAGGCTCCGGCGACGATCCGATAGAGGACGTCGAACCATCGCGCGAGGCCTCTGCCTTGCCCACGGGTGCCGTCATATCTGTTACCACACTATCTCCCATCTGCGGCATCCGCACCCCTCCAGCTGATAGAGGGGCACGTCGAGCGCCAAGAGGCACGACAGACGCGACCGAGGAAGGTCGTTATGGCGGCAGGAGGCTCTAGGTCGGCTAAGCGCGCCAGTTCAGGGCAGCCGCAGCGTCGGGTCGAGTGTGCGATTGTGTGTGTTAGGGGGGTTGATAATGTGCGATAACGAGGGAGAATCGGGGCCTGTGTGTGGTTGCGCAGTAGTTGTGAGGTAAGCTCTTGGGTAATGGAAACAAAGAGGGCACGCTCGACGGAGGGCGGAGGTGCTGGATTGAAATGGCACGGGCGGGACCAGATCTTGACCACTGGCAGGGCTGTCTGCGTGTGGTTAAAGGTGTGCTCGCCCCCAGACGACGTCTTCAGTGGGCGGGCAGCAAATGGCAGCCGGCCCTCCGCTGCTGGGCGTCACTCGTTGCGACCGGCCAAGGCGTGCGGAGTGCACTTCGCCGACAGCTCAGAGTTTTCTCGCGGGGTGCCGTCGACTCCTCCAGCGCACCAGCGCACCCGTCGCAAAGGAGGGCACGCTGGAGGAGTCGACCGAACATGGCACCTGGTGCCGACTGGATCGCGATACTGCATCCGGCGTAGCGTCTGGCTTAGCTCCCGCGCCACTAGCAATTTTTATAAGCTTCTCCGGGGCATCTCCATGGAAGATGCCTCGCGCCAGGCCCTTCACCCTGCGACGCTCAGCTCTTATCTCGACGTTGCCCTCGCAGAGACACCGGATCTGCTGGCAGCATCATCGACACCACCTCTCGCCCTTTTCCAGCCTTGTGCGCGCATCTGCGCCTGTGGCGGGCGAAGCCGAGCGACCAGCCCCCAGCCCCCAGCACGCATCAGGCAACCGACGTCGGAGCTCGCCAAGTCTCTGCACTGAGGCCACGCGCTGTGAGACGCGGAACACGGCACGCTCGGAGTCGTAAGGCTGACGATGCAACTTCGATCTGATATGCGCCCGTTATCAGTTCCCTCCTGGGACGCATCAGTATGACGATGCCCCTTCCCACGACGTCGACCGGCTGTGACCTGGACAACGCAGAGCCTCCGCTCCGCAACGTGGTCTCGATCACGCTCATCAAGCTACCCCGCCTGCACCATCTTCAACCGCAATTCGAGCCAGCACCTGGGCTTGTCGGAACTCCCCGGTGGCATCGTCGCTTGCAACTCGCACGAGTCGGCCTGGGAGGAGCTTGCAAGCACTGTGTTGACCGCTACCGGAGCATCCTGGCACTTGCCGATGTCGTTGCTTTTATGCAGCATGTGAGCTTTATTCGCCAGTCCTGGACTAGCGGCGCCGCGCTTTCCCTCGGCTGAGCGAGCAGGTGACCTTGAGGCGGTCGAGACTCAGATGATCCGTGTTTTGATGCATCGTGACCTTTCAACGCTGGTTCATCCGCAAGCTGTGTATGTCGGTGGTCCAAGTGGAGTCGCAACGACCGCCAAGGCAAGAGTTCCTCCATTATCTGCTCGCTTAACGTTCCAAAAAAGGTCAGACTGCCCTGAATCGCGCCTCATCATCCCACAGGCCACAACCACCAAAAACACATCTACAAAAAAAGACGAGCGCGCCGCGAAGCGCTTACTTGACTCAAGGGAGGCTCGAACTCCCGACCTTCAGTGTGTTAGACTGACGTGATAACCAACTACACCACCGAGCCAGTTGTTGTTCGATGAAGACTTTTGACATTGGTTACTAAATATACTCAAGGTGCCGTTCTGCAGGCCCAGAGTACTTGCTATTGACTCAAACCTGACTAGACTGGATTTGAATCCCAGTGGACATCCACGCCGCATTGCAAGCATATTGCAAGCTGACACTCAGATGTCCCTCAGGCTTGTAGAACCAAGAGGTAGGAATTAGAGTATGGGCCCCATGATGGACTCGTACATGACTGTAGCAGAGACTGAGGTTGTTTCGTCGTCAATTCCATCTGCATGATTGCATTGCATCGCACCTGCGACTTTCATCATGATCCGCACGTGGCATTTGCGGAGAGAGCACCTTGCAACGAGCACTTGCCCTCACCAGGACCGCAAGATGCTGAACACCACAATCCGACCTCTCCAGCATGCAAACCTCAAGTGACAGCCCTCACCCGCCCCACAGGATATCGAGCATTGACATAGTCTCACATGACTTTCCCCCTGATTTCAGCAGTATCGGATCCCGCATCAACTACTCGGTCAGCATCTAATCGCTAGTCGTTGCTTCGTGCCCAGTCTTTCGTTGACGAGGTCCTGGCATACGTCTGGCACCACAACAAAGCGCAGCTGCTGACGGTAGGCAGCAATGACACTATCCGAGATCGCGGGACGGCTGCTGAAAGGGTCAGGTCACTCGCAGCCACCGCCTGGCAAAGGCCCGCCATCCGAGGCCTGTTCTGGACAAAGAGAGAGTGGCTCTTCGTTTCTGGCATCGCCGGCATCAGATAACAGTCAAGTCATTGGCTGTGGAGGCATGGTTGGCAGTAATTTTGGTGAACCTAGAGGGCAATCGATCAACGCGTCTTCTTGGGCGAAAATCCGTCCTCTATCAGACATTCGCGAACTCACCGAGCCCAGCCTAGCCGACACCATACCACGGAAGCTTCTCTCGGATGGGCATCCGCGCAGTACTTCTCGCCCGGACCTTTCGCGCAGACCATCCGTGGCTTCCAGACGTCGACCAAGCATTGACATTCGCAATGCAGAGAACAGGGAACCAGACAGGAAGACGAGCATCGAAAGCAATGGCATTAGATCCATCCACCGAGGGCGATCCTCTAGATCACCATCACCACCAAGTCCTGCGGACAACAACAGCATATCCAGTATATACAGCATCCCACCTGGCAGCGTACCACCGCGTTCCTCATCGCGAACGCGCGCTCGCAGTGTCTCTAGGACCCGCCCTCAAAGACAGAACCCACCAGTTCAGATTTCACAGCGGGTACCTGCTACTACCTCCTTGAACACAGTACCTACTATACCACTACCACCTCCAAAAGGCTGCGGCCATACTGTACCTCGTCGGGGACAATCGCAGTCCCCTCTTCGCCATGTCGCTGCGCGCTTTGACCCTATATCCCACGATACAAACCGGCGCATACCTTCCAGAACATTTGTTCGAGAGCCCCTCTCAAAAGAACTTCTAGAATTCCCTTCGCATCGTCATCCACGCATAGAGCTCGGCCTCGACTTATCGGCTGGTATATTCGTAGGCGGAGGCTCAATTGAGGGAACGGTGCAGATCAACATTGACGACGCTGAGCGGATACGTCATAGAAGGACATTGGACATCGCCCGCATATCTATCGACCTCCTTAGGTTGGAGGAGATGAGCGGGAATAGACGTTGCGTGTTTCTCAACCTTGCTACAGAACTTATCGATGAGAAGAACCCACCACCAGCCAACATGGTGGATACACAAGAGCCTATAGCCTCCGATGATCTTTTCTGGCACCTAATGCCCTCAGTCACCAATCTGGCATTCAACCTGAGCTTACCCCTCAATGTTGGCCCGCCACCATTCCAATCGAAGAATGCGAGAATACGATACGTTCTCTGCGTTTCACTTCTGATTCGCGACCATGGCAAGCAATACATTGTCCGGACATCAGAAGACGTCACGGTACTTTCCGTCTACGATCGTAAGACAATTATATGCTTCTTCGTGCTCATCACTAAGATTCGGACAGCTGAGAAGGCGCTTATGTCGCTCCCAAGCCCCCTCACCGCGTCAGACGAATATGTCAAGCCACGGGACAACACGGTCGAAATTGTGCGAGTGACCGCGGGCCTTCACCGACAGGTTTGGGTCAGCGGAACAAGCATATACGTTGACGTACACATCGCGAACAACAGTCGCAAGATGATCAAGAAGATTGAGCTGCAACTGGAGAGGGACATTTTGTGCTATAAACACGTTTGTTCTGCGCAGGAAGTGTATGCACAGTGGCAAATGCTAATGAGGCGTCACTTTAGGCCGCTGCTTCAACTATGGAAAAGTCGGCGGGTCAGGCTCGTATTTTCGACAGCAACGAGCGGTCGATCTTGAGTAAATCGGTCGTCAAGCACGGTTCAGCTGGCTGGCATGGTGTTCCTGCACATCAGACGCATATTCGGACCTGTGATCTGGAATTGCCTCGCAGCCATGCGACAGTAAAGTGTGGTATGACATGATACATTGGTGTCATTGATGTACGCTGACAGCCAAGGCAAATACTTCGAAGTGCGATACTTCTTGAACGTGATAGTTGGGAGCAGTCACACGTCAGTCTCCCCCACCTAGTATTTGACTTGGCTGAATCCCTCTAGGAAGCTGGTGACCGTTCAGCTTCCAATCGTGCTCATACATATGGTGTGTCGTGACCAAGAATCATCCGTGGATAATGTAGCTGACCTGGCCAGAATTCCCTCGACGTTGTGCCCAACTCGGTGGCCCAAGTAGCTATGGCTATCGAAGAGAAGCGCACAGCAAATCACTACCAGCGTGGCAGATCATCGCCTCGGCTAGGCCGTCGTCCTTCGCAGTCGGTTCAAGGCCGTGCATTTGCCGCCCCTCGCATGCAGTCCCTCGATCGAATACGCGCTCGTGCGGAGGACATACAAGAGCTGGGTGAAGTGCTGGACCAAAGCCCACGCAAGTATAGCTTACGTCGCATCAACTCGAATTGGGACTATCACACTCCACCATCGAACCGCAAAGGCAGGATTCTCGGTGACGGCGAAGCAGCGGACCTGCAAGATCGATTACGCAGAGTCCGCTCCAATGCGACCATAAGCTCCAAGACAAATTTGCATCGCGAGAACTCAGTCAGATCCAGACGCGGAACCAGCTCAGCTTTAGGCTTCAGAGAAGCTGAGGTCCGCGAGGACATGGAACTCGCTGGCCTGGGTACGACTGGGGAGGCTCCATTCAAACAGCGTCTCGAGCAGAGCCGCGAGCGCCAGTATCGATTCAGCAAGAAGAAGAGCGTTGAAAGATGGAAAGGTGTTGCAAACGCTGGTGTTGGTTGGCTGAAGGGTAGTGGCACGAAAGAAGAGCGAGAGTGTGACAACTGGGTATGAACAAATGGCCTTGACTCAGCCATCTACTTCATGTTTGGATACGAGCGTCATATAATGACGCCCAAAAGTGTTATTGCTAACATCAAAAGAAAATACTCTGACGGGCGATTGCACAATTCTTACTTGAATATTCTGCGCTGAACTCTGCTCCTGAATGGTAAAGGGAGGTGAACGATCCACTGGTCGATACGCACTGTCGTTAGCCTCCTGTCCCTCCTCGATTGAACATACTGCGCCTCTGTGCCTCGCGCAATGCATCCTGTGGTTTCATAAGCCTTGTCCAATATTGCAAAGTTTATCACACCCGCACAAGTGATCGGAAGGTCGACTAAAGCAAGTCGTCGCCAACAGTCATCTTTGGCCAAAGGACACCAACTCTCCGCATCTCGACCCATCAGGCACGCCGCCCCAAATCCTATGAGTCCTCCCACTCCCAGCCCATCCAACACCCCCATCATCTCCCCCTCCACCGCGCCTATCGCCCCGTCCCCCTCCCCCCTCAAAACACACAACACAGCCCGCCCCCTCCCCCTACTTCCGCCCCTCCACCATAACAATATGATACCCCTCACTCGTCTTGACCTCCCCAATCCTCGGACTCGCCGTCGAGCTCGGCTCGAGGTCATACGCGACCTTTTCAAAGTCCTGCATCAAGCTGCCGCGGACCTTCCAGCCCAGACTGCCGCCCTGGCGCGCCTTGTCCTCGCTCATTTCGCGCGCCACGTCGTCGAACTTGGCGCCGGCGCGCAGTTTGGCCAGCGCTTCTTCTTTCTTGCTGTGCTTGGCGCACAGGATGTGGCGCACGTTGATGCTGGTGGCGGGCTTGAGTTTGGCGCTGCTGGGGCCGCTGCTGCTGCTTTTACTGCTGTCGGGTTTGGTCTCGTCTTTGCCTTTGCCTTTGGCTTTGGTGCTGGGCGCCATGCGAGGGGCGTGTGGGAGGGGCGGAGCGCGAGGTCGGGAGGTGGGGATGGGCAAGGGATGCGGAAGGTCTAGGGTCGAGGTTGGTACGTGGTTTCTCGAGGTTGTGCTTGACGGGCCGGTGGCTTCAGGGTTTTGGTAGGGTCGTGGTGTTGGTGCGGAGTGCGCTTGGGGACGTGTAGCTGAACCCTGTGGAGCTGTGTAGGAAGGTGTAATTACCAGAAAGAAAATGAGTAGAGTCTTGGGTCAAGGTGAGCTCGAAGCTCCCACGCTCAACGTGCATGCGGGGTGGCAGAACGCGGGTAGTGGGGCAGGCGGTGTCAAGGGCGGCACTACGGTGCATGTACTGACGTGCATCACATTCGACCGACCCGTACTCAAATTCGGGTGACAATTATATACGGACGGTGAGACGGGGCTTGAACCATCAACGATGATAATTGTGTCATTATTGTGCACATGTCATCTACCTCGACCACAAAGCACATACGCTTTCCCGCACTTGTCTTCATCACCTCAACGTACAAAGAGAATCGTGGTACAGTTTTGAACCTTCTCAACATGTCCTCCCCTCAAGCTGGCTCGTTTGCCGCTTGGCGCTGGGATGTGACCTTGGAGCACTGCTGGCGGAGTGCCCCCAAGTAAAATTACAATCAATGAGCCCAAAGGCTTCGCGCATCTTTCAGCCCGCGTCACCGTTCACGTGGACGCCGTTGACTCCGTTTTGTGCCAAGATAAGATCCATGAAAGTCTTTTTAGGCTTGTCTTGTTCGCGTTCATCGATGTCAGTCAGAGCAACCCTCCTCTTGCCGCACCCAGGCTTGATGTCGTCCAGTAGAGGCCTGAGCAGTTCGACTTTCTCCATCTCAGATCGGAGCAGAGATTCTTCGACCCAGTACAGGCCATCCATAGCTAGGAATTGATTCCTGGCTTCCTTAATGCTCTCTTGGATTTTGACATAATCGTAGCCAGGTGTAAACTCCATCGGAAAGCGGTACTCTTGAGCTAATTGATCGATGTCGATCTGGCGAAGGATGGCATCTCGCTGCTTGTGGGTGACGGGTATGCGGGGCCAGTCGGAGTACGGCGAGTCGAGATGTGCGAGATCGAGTTCGGGCAGTCCAAGGATGCCAACGAGCTGGAAGGAGCAGACATATGTCCTTTCCGGTGTCTCGACAGCATGAAGATCTCGCGACGTTGTGTAATAGAGTGGGAGGAAGACGGCAGATATACCAAGCTCATCGCCGGAGAAGTGGAGCGGACGATTGTGGCCCAATTCGCAGGCCCTCCGTAATGCTCGAGGCAGCTTAGATATGCGATCTTGTCGAGCCACGAGCATCTCTTGTCTTCTAAGCTCCTCTTCCGCACGGCGCTGCAACTCTTCCTCTTCCCGCTTTCGTGCAGCTTCAGCCTCTTCTGCTCGTCTTTGTGCCTCCGCTTCAGCCGCTGCTTTCCTTTCAGCCTCCGCTTCCTCTGCAGCTTTGCGAGCGGCTTCTTCTTCTGCTTTCTTCTTCTCCGCTTCAGCAGCTGACTCGGCGGCTTTTCGTCTCGCTTCGGTCTCCAGTCGCTGCTCTTCTTGACGGCGCTCACGCACGGCTTCCGGTGTTGCGGTCCTCTCAGGCGGAGCAGGCGTGGACTTCGCGGAGCCGGTCGGCATCCTCTTCATGCTGGCATCGTCGGCAGAGGCATCAGACAGCTTACGCTTCTTAATCTTGTCCTCCATCGTCTTGTACTTGATCTTGGTTTTCACTACCTTTCGTTCATCTGGCGAGGGAACATCTGGCGTGGGTTTAGTGCTGGCTGAGCGTTCGATTTTATTGCGAATTTTTGGTGGGGGCTTGGACCCGTGGTCATGCTCGCTCTCGTCCGATGCCGCACGACCCTTTCGTTTCGCCGTGTCGTTATCGTCCGACCGCGCTGTCGACGGATGTTTAGCTGGCTTCTTCTCCTCACCCAGACTATACGAGCGGGGCTTGGCTTTTCGCGTAGGTGGCCGCACGTCCTCCTCACTTTCGTCTTCTGATGATTCGTCGTCTACCACTCGTTTCCGTCTTTTGCCCTCTCGACTTGCCATCTCCTTCCCAGACATCAAACGTCTCGATTTTTGCGGCGCCGTTGTTGACTTGGTAAGACTAGCACGTTTGGTGTCCCTTGCAGGCGAAGAGGATCGCTCTCGTTTGGGTAAACTATTCCTACTCGTACGTATTGCTGAAAGATTAGGCGGCTCTTTCTTCTGTCTTCGTGGGCTCCGGTGCTGTCCTATGTGCTCGTCGTACGCACGCTTGAGAATGTCTCGTTCCGTCTCCCATCTTGGACCCGCCTTCTCTTCCGCAATCTCGTAGTAAGTCTTGTTCTCCTTATTCCGTCGTGTCGGATCGAAATCGTCTTGCTCTAGAAGAAGCTCAATAATGTCCAAGTGTCCGCGCCCTATGGCAACTGTCATGGGGGTGTCTGGGTGCTTCGATGGGTCGAAATCCGCCTTCAAGCCGCTTGCCAAGAGGACGCTGAGGATGTCCCAGTGTCCACCTCTTGCTGCGGCGACGCCACAGGTGATGTTGGGCTTGATATTGCTGGCGAGCAGTTCGCCAACAGCTATGCTGTCACCATTACCAGCCTTCTCGATAAGGGTTTCGACGTTGAATTCGTTGTACAGGAGTCGTGAGGCCGTCTTCGCCTGCTTTCGTTGTGGGTGCTTGTCATTCCTCGAAGTGTTGGTTTCCCTGCGCATGGCTTCTCTAAGCACCTTTTCGATCTCTTCTGCGTCGTCATCCTCGCTGTCCAGCACGTCTATTGCGCGTTCGCCTTTCTTGTTCGAATGATGCGGGTTCACATGGCCTTCGTCCAGTAGTACCTTGATCACATCGAGGTGGCTGTTTGCCACTGCATCAATAAGAGGAGTATCGCCGTTTCCAGACTCGCAAGCGGTATCACAGCCTTTGCTGATGAGAAAGCGGGCTACGTCTACCCATCCGTGCAGGGAAGCTTTTTGTAATGGTGCAATGCCAGCGTAATCGACCTGGTCCAACTCGTCTGGCGCTTCTTCAAAGGCCTCCTTGACCGCGTCCAGTTCGCCCTTCTCGCACTCTTTCGCTAGCCGAGTCGCGCCGAACCTATCGACCTTGGGCTTAACCATGGTGCGTGCAGGTGAGGTGAGGGCGCGATGCGAGGAGCGCTTTAGACGTGTGTGCTGGAGCAGGTTCGGTGTATATGCGGGCGGCGAGGACGACTCGTCCGAATCGCCATCAGAGGGCCAGCGTGTTGGTTCCACTGACAGTGCAAGAGAAGTGGTTTCTCTGCGCTTGCGCCCAGCCACAAATGTGACGGTAGCCTGCGTGGACTGCGAGCGCTTGTGCGGGCGGCCAAAGCCTGGCGTCGCAGGCGAGTTGGGCTGGCGCGATTCTCTCAGGCCCTCTGTTTTGGCCTTTTGTCGTGGAGGCTCTGCGGCCTGTGGGAACGATTCATCGCGCAGCTTGCGCTTGCGATTCTCGACCGTGGAAGCACTGCGGCCGCGGGCGTTGGTCTGTGTGGGCGATGCAGCAGACTGGACAGGCGACTTGGCCGAATCTGTCGGGCTGGTGTCCTTGGTGTGCCGTGACGTGGTGCGGCTGCTGGGAGATGTGGGCACAGGACTCTTTGCGTCGCGCTCGGAGCCGTGCTTGGCACCGTTGACCTTGACTTCTTTGCCATTGCTGGAGCGCCGGCGGCCGTTGGTCGGCAGCGAGTGGGCGCGCGACTCCTCTTCAATCGAGCGCAGGCGGACGGCGTCGTGGTTGTCGGCGCGCTCCGTCTTGATCACCCTCTTCTCGGGCGAGTCGAGCACGACCGTCTCGGCCTCGGACTCGTTCTGGGCGTCTTCATGGTCGTGGTCGCCGTTCTGGGGCAGCGGACGGTTCTCTTTGGACGACGGCGAGGCTGCCTTGGGCGCAGCGGGGCGTGGAGAGGGCGTCCGGTCGGGAGCGTCGTCAACGTGGGCGTGGGCGGCGGGAAGGGAGGATGCGTTTAATGCAGGATCGCCATTACTGGTCATCACGCATGTAGGGGACAGGACGCTGGGGTTCCTGCCTCATGCTGGCTCAGAGCGCAAGGGACGACAAGCTGCGGAGGGAAGGGCGCGGGGGCGACGCGCTCGTCAATGGCCGTCACGCAGTCGCTCAGTGCCGCAGCGCCACACGGTAGCAATGGGGAGCAGCGGGGTGGGATGCGTGTGGTGATGGCGAAGGTGGCCGTGGAGGTTGTGAGAGCAGGTGCAGGTGGCAGCGGCCGAGCGATACGGAGACAGAGGCTTGACCAGGCAGACCAAACGAGCCAACGAGCCCAAGCCGCCATGGTGCCGCCTGCTGAGTGGCTCCGGCCTCCTTCCTGCATGCAGCTCACCACGGCTAGCCTGGGGGTGCTACAACACCAGCTGTGGTCCTTCACCGCGCGTCTCAGAGCACTGAGCAGCTGAGGGGAACACGTCGGAAAAGTCATGATGTAACGGTACCAGAGCCTGCCATCTGTCACTCACCATCCTTTCCCACGCGCGCGCTGTCTTCATCTTGCGTCGGTGCTGCGCCTGCGTGGCCCTGAACCAGCGACGGCGAGTCGCGCCAAAACGCCGCTAAAACGGTGCGATCGCCGGCTAATTAGCTGACTTAAATTTACGCAGAAACGCAAAATGAAGGGCGAGCGCAGATCAAAACAAGCGAAGCGGTCAGCGTGTCCATGTCCATCATCTCTCCGTCACAGCACTCTGCTGCTCCACCTGCCTGCAAGCTGCCATGTCGCGCCCAGCCGTACACTCAGGCAGCAGCCTCGAGGACCTGCTCGAGCCCGTGGTCCTCCTGCGCGCCTTCTACCTGGCCGCGTCTCTTCTTGTATCGCGACACCGCTCAGCCTGCTCTGCCACCGACTAACCCGCCCTGCTTACCAGATTCTTGTCATACAGGTCGTGCCTACCCTGCGAAGCCGCTTCCTGGCCTACGGCTCGCGTGCGACCTCAAGCAGAAAGAGCGGCCCAGCAAAGGATCGCAGAGAGAAGTCTGCCGCTGAGGAGCTGCTCGACTATGCCGCGACGTTCCAGGTCCCACACAACTACTTCACCCACTTCTACGTCACCTCGGTAGCATGCTCGCTCTTCTGGCGATGGAAGCTGCGGCTGTGGGATGAGTCTGGCCATATCCAGGTTGTGTGGGCACTCATGCTCCTGCAGGGCGTGCGTCGGATGCTCGAGTCGTGGGCATACACGTCGTCGAGCAAGAGCACCATGTGGTTCGCGCACTGGATTCTGGGTCTCGTCTTCTACATTACCATCAACATTGCCATCTGGATTGAGGGACCTGCGCGAGCCTCAGGCAGCTGGGCCAAGGCTGCGCTGGTGCCTGCCATCTTGACAGCCCACACGCTGCAGCACAGCTACCATGCCTACCTATACCGCCTTCGCACCGAGAGCAAAGGGTACCAGCTTCCTTCGCACCCGCTGTTCAACAATCTTCTCTGCCCTCACTACACGTGCGAGGTTGTCATATATGCGCTGCTATCGTTCCTCGCGGCGCCCGACGGCCGACTCGTGAACTGGACACTGGTATGCGGGACGATATTCGTGGCCACGAACCTCGGCGTGACTGCAATTGGGACGAAGCAGTGGTACGCTGAGAAATTTGGTGAGGACATGGTAAGTCCACGGAAGAGGATGATCCCTTTCGTATGGTAGATGAGGATCTTGCCGTTTTTCGATTGAAGAACAGCGAGCAAAGCTCTGGAGAACCCAAGAGGTTGGTGCTTAGTAATCCGATCGCTGATTGTGTCTCCTCGCGGCCTTTTTGACTTGGGATGGTAAACGTCAATGCGCATACCTGCTACGGCCAATTCATAATGTTCTTCGGATATAATGTTTACACTTCTATCTCCGCTACGGACCGTCCCCTCCGTTCACCGCTTCCGTTTTCGTCATCGCCTGGTCTTCTGCCGTCTACTTCAGCCTTTCTCAACACGGTACTTCGAGTTTCGCCATCACATCTCAGCAAACTTCCCGTTTCAATACCCTCGTATGCAAGCCACTGACCGCGCCAGCGAGTTCAAGCGCTGCCCAACATGGCTAAGCTACCAGCATCTCATCTGTAGTGGGGCTTCTCGCTGCATAATACCCCGCCATTTCCACCAAAGTGCCAGAAAAGGGCGGCCGGTACAATGTGCAAGCTCTAGCTTGGTTCGCGCCATGATTTAGAGCGCGATATATGAAGCTGTGTTGACGCCAATTGATATTTTTTCACATCTCAAGCTTTTCAACCTCCCCTCCTACCTCCCTGAAACATTTCATTTCAACGTTGCAGCTCTACGTTTATCACTCACCACCATGTCTCAAGCCGAAGCCCCCAAAGACCTCCCAGAAATGGAGTACCGCTTCGTCGGTAAATCTGGTCTCCAAATCTCTGCCATCTCTCTCGGCGGCTGGCTCACGTATGGCGGCCATGTCGGTGACGAAAACACCTTCGCATGCCTCAAAGCCGCCTTCGACGCCGGTATCAACTTCTTCGACTGTGCGGAGGGCTATGCCAAAGGCGAATCCGAGAAAGTCATGGGCCGCGCCATCAAGCACTTCGGCTGGAACAGGAACGACATCGTCGTCTCCACCAAGGTTTGATGCCTAACCCACCAGCAACCTCCCGCATACACTAACACACCAACCAGATCTACTGGGGGACCCACAATTCTGCTCTCCCGGAACCCCGCAACAAGATTAACAATCTCGGCGTCAGCCGCAAACACCTCATCGAAGGCACCGAGGCCTCCCTCGCCCGCCTTCAACTCTCCTATGTCGACATCCTGTACGCCCACCGGCCGGACCGCCACACGCCCATTGAGGAAACCGTCCGTGCATTCAACTACCTCATCAACGCGGGCAAGACGCTATACTGGGGCACGAGCGAGTGGCTCGCCAGCGAAATCGAAGAGGCATGGGCCGTAGCAGATCGCCTGGGCCTGATCGGCCCGATTGTAGAACAGCCTGGATACAGTCTTCTCCGACGGGAAAAAGTCGACGAGGAGTATCAGAACGCCGGCCTGTACTCGCGCCGGGGTCTCGGACTCACCATCTTCTCACCCCTGCAAGGCGGCCTGCTAACAGGCAAGTACATCGACGGCGTGCCCGACGACTCGCGCCTGCGCCAGAGCGACGATCCGTACATCCAGTCCGTGATCAAGACGGTGGGCACCGACGCGTGGAACGCGCAGCAGGATAAGGTCCGGAAGCTGATCAAGATTGCGGAGAAGCTGGGCACCGATGTCGCGACGCTGAGTATGGCGTGGGTGCTGAGCAATAGGAATGTCACGAGTGCGATTACAGGGGCTAGCAGGCCGGAACAGATTTTCCAGACGGTCAGGGCGGTGGATGTGTATAGGAAACTGACCAAGGAGAACTTGGACGAGATTGAAGAGGCGTTTGGGAATAAGCCTGCGGAGTTGACGAAGCGGTTTGGATAGTTCCATAGTTCAGCTTGCTTGTATTTGCTATGTGCCATCTTCGAGATTATCAAACGACACATCTTCCCTCAGAATGACCCATCACCGCCACCCATCATCAGCAACGCAACTCCCCTCCCACCGAAAATCGCAATGCAGACTTACGATTGGTAGAAATCAGCGGCTTCCTCCTCGGTAACATCACTCACCAAACTCCTCTTCCGATCCACAAGCCCGTACCGACTCCCCCTAACCTTCCACCACATCTCCCTCCTATTCCCGCCCAACGCACCCTCCAGCAGCTCCGCCTTCAATCCCCGCACAAACACGTTGTATATCTCCGGCTCCTCCAACTCGGTAAGTTCCTCCCGCATGACCCGGAGTGCCTCGAGCGCCCGTCCGTAGCCCGAGTCCCCCACGCTGTTCTTGACGAGCGCTTTGATCTGCGCGCCCATGGCGTCCGCCGCGTCTTGTATAGCGTCGAGATCGTCTGACGCGGCGAGCGCGTTTTTGAACGACGGGACCAAGTTGGCCGGGTCGATTTTGAGGCGCTTGGGATTGCCGAGGAGGGCGTCGATGTCGAGGCCTGAAAGCGGCTTGTCGCGTTCTGCGCGGTTGCGCTTTCCGCGGCCCTTGGCTTTGGGCGGGACTTTGGATACGCGGGCGGCTGCTTTCAAGGAGGCTAGTTTGGGCTGCGCTGATGCGAGCAGGTCTGGGGGCGGGTTGGCGAATTGTGTTAGCACGGCGGGCGGGGGAGGGATGGGCAGGGTGGGATCGGGGTGGGTGGCACGCCAGCGGATGATGTGGTTGATGCGATGGACAAGCGGGGAGAAGGTGTCTTCTGGTTTTGCGTACTCGGTCGGCTGATCGTCTTCGTCTTTGCCAAATGTCGAAAGGTCCATGGCGTCGACATACGCGCTCATGGCGTCTGTCAGCTCTTCGGTCGGCAGGTCCTTGTGCTCGGTAATGACTTTACCACTGACTGTGAGTTTGCGATCTAGTGGTGGGAACTTGTAACGTCGCATGTCTTCTTCGAACGGGAGTTCGACATCAACTAAGGCCTCCCAGTCAACTTCGATGCGTGGAACGAGCAAAACGACGACGGGTGCTTTGAGGTCCTTTGTCACCAGGCGTGCAACGGCGTAACACTCAGACTCGTACAGTGCGTGGATGAAGGAACTAAGACTAAGCTGGGCGGATTTATTGGTCTTCTGGGCCACGATAAAATTGGATCGAGAGAGTGGGAGGTAGCGCTCGAACGCCTCAGCTTTGACGAAACCAATTATGGAGAGGGACTGCGTCGTTTCCAGCTTGACAACGTTCATGTCGGACTCGGAAATGTGAACTGCAGTGCGGCCATACTCGTAGCCTCGTTCGAGTTCGTCCATTTCGACGTTCTTCTTGGTACCTGGTTCATCCTGGTTGTCCACTTGATAGACGCGCTGGTTCCGGACGGCGGACAGGTCTGTCATGGGATGATCCTCACCAATGATAGTGTTCGATGATTGAGCGCTGGGTCCTACTGCACTACCGTCAGTGCGGATGGCGAAAGAACTTGCTGTAGGCGGTTTGGCAATCATGGTGCATGGGTAGCGCTCAACGTCGATAGTGATTGTTGCGTCGTACATCACTGGATCGCCGAGTGTTAGATTGCCCTTGAAGCTGGGTATTGGTCGGACTTCTTTCAGCCTTGGGATCGCAAGCTGATCGACGGCTTCCGCCAGGGTGCCTACAATGCCGTCGCAGCTCTCAACGAAGACCTTCAAGCGGTACTCGTTCTCGGCCTATGCAGAGTGAGCAATTACCGACTGCGAAAGAGCAGTGTTCACTACCTTTTGGGGATCCTTATCCTCCTCCTTGTAACCGCTTTCCGGGTCATCGAAGTCGACACCGAGCAATGTAATCTCGATTGGAGCGTCTTTGTCCTGGATCTTTACCGCGATCTCCTCGAGGTCTTCCATATCCATAGTGCCCCGACCGTCAGTCACAATTATGACTTTCCGATCATATTTAAGGGGGTTTCCGTTTTTACCTGACGTTGCGCTGTCGATCATCTGTACCGCAAGTGCAAGAGCAGAAAGTACTACATGTGTCAGTCTTGCAACACACGCACTTAGAAGAACACGTACAGTCGCCATCGTTTGTTTTACTCGGATGGAGATGCTGTTGCAGGTTCCGTATATCACCGAGCAGATATCTGCGGTCTGTCAGTACGTCCAAGCACCTCAGAGGCTGGTCCATTTACTGTTTCAGTTTCGAGAACACGCGTATGTTCTCGTATCCCTCCACTTCTTCCATGATGCCTCCAAGATCTGTCTCGTCCGTACGACATCCGATCACACTCATCAATGCACTCTTCCTTCCAGTCGCAACCTTCCTGGTTGTTAGCTCCATGCCCGGGTATGTTCAATACTAGTACTGGAAATTCGCGATTGATAGAATCAAGCAACACAACTCAACGCATCATACGCACTAAATCCCCGAAAGAACGTCTGCTTACTGTGTTCGTGATCTTGTCCCACACATACTCGAGTGCCCAATCCAGGTCTGTCTGATCACGTCCATGTCTTTTCTCGCCCATCGACTGGCCTAGATCCAGAATATACACTGTCGCTTCTTTACTCGCCATACTCGGGAGCTGAGAAACTACACTGTGCTCCTAATAGTCGCGTTTGTGATGTGCTCGCGGCGCGAATACACCACGGGGAGCGTGGTATATGCTAAAGAAAGTTGTCCGCTCTGTGTTCGAGCTACTACGAGGGTGCTGAGAGAGTTTGGTTTAGCATGGGATAATGAAGTGCATTTGTTAGTGTTTTGGCAGACGAAGCAGCCGGGAGCAACGTTTAGGCAAACGCGGGTGCACGGACGTCAACGCAGCGCGACGTCACGTGATGTACTTCCACGACAAGCGATCACTTCGCCATGATCATATTCGAGGAATCACAGCGATATGTGTCTAGTGTTGGAGAGGCTTCATATAAGGAAAGCGCATTCTCATTCGCTAGGATAAGCCATAGGAGAGGTCAAGGAGAGGAGCAAATTTAACCACAGGAGATCCGTCACCGAGCCAGTGCGCCATATCATGCGCAATCTCAAGAGTGCCGTGGAGGCGTTTGACTTGAATCGCACCAGGACCATCTGGCCAAAGAGTGTGTGTTCGCCAGTACCAAGCCGAACGCCATAGAACCCGTGATAATTAAACAACCCACGCGAAAAAGAAATCAATACCTTTGTACCTGGGCGTTGTCTTGCCTTCGGACAGAACTCCCACCCTCACACAGGGGATTTGAATAATATGTCTTATATATGAGCGCATGCTTCTTAACGTCTGCTATTCAGGGCATCTCCTCGTCACTAGCGTCGAGGATATCATACTCCTCATCGGTCATGAATCCCTCGTCGTCCGAGTGCAGGGCGACGCTCTCGGCGTCCTCGAAGAACTCGTCATCGGAGGCGACAGTCATAGTGCGGGCAATGGTGCTCTTCTCTGACTTCGGCGACTCAGGCTGGGCAATTGTAGTGCTCTCGTACGTGCTGGATTCGGGCGATTCCTTGTCAAGCTGAGGGAAGATCATGCCGGATGACTTGCGCGCGGGCGCACGCTCGGTAGGCTTTTCCTCAACGGGAAGCTCAGCAGTCGTCTGCTGCGTTGGCTCTTCGTCCTTGACTTCGGGCTCCTCGTGCTTGTTGATGGCTCGAGAAGCCTCGTGCTGGCGTCGGCGAACCTCCATGAGACGGTCAACCGCGGCCTGGCGGACACGTTGAATGCGCTCCATCTTTTGCTGCTCAAGCTGCTGGGCATGAGACTGCTGTGCAGCCTTCATCTTCTCGAGCCTGGCCTGAAGGAGACGCTCGTACAGAGGAGTCGACGTCATAGCAGTGGCGGGAGTGGACGCGGTCGGAGCAAATGATTGCTGAGCAGAGGGAGACGGCGCAGCAACAACATTGATGTCACACCATAGCCGATGGCCGAATGGAATGCCATCAGCGGTCTTGAGGCGCCAGTATGAGATGGCAGTACCTTCGCGAACGGGTGCCTTCATGATGACACGGAACGAAATCTCCTCTCCCGCCTCCACTGCGCGACCAATGACATTGCTCTCGCTAGCATCAGCAAGCTCGGCGTGGCTAAATGGGCGAGAGTTGTCAATGTTGAGCATATTGTCACCACCAACATGTCGGACGCTGCATCCCGCAGGCCAGGCACTCGGGCCAGGGTTGCGTAGAGTCCAGACCTGGACAAACTGGCTACCAGCATTTATTTTGGAGCCATCCAAAATGGTGTCACGGATGAAGTGAGCATCGAGTCCTTCATTCGTAGAGTCGCTGATCGGAGACGGAAGCTTGGCAGAAACGCTATCATCGTTGGCAGGAATGACTACCTTCTCTTGCATAGGCTCAACCGACTCCACCAGGAGATCACGAATGGCGATCTTCTCCTTCTTGATCTGCGGCTCCTCCGTTGGCTTCTGATCCAGAATGGTCTGGACTTGCGTTGCAGCGTTGGTGGATGCAACAGCTGGAGTGGTCTCTGTGGCGGTAGATCGTCTGGGTGGTAGATAGTCTCCAAGCGTCTCCTGTGGTCGTCCAGTTCTGTCATCGTTCACGGTAGTAACGCTCACGCTGCGGACTGGAGTCTTGAATTTGATGAGAGGATGTGTGTGGTTGTGTCTGTTACTCGGATGTGCCTCACAATTCTGACAAAAGTCGGTGTCATGGCAGACAGCACACTTGTAGCGAATACCCTCAATATAAGACAGGTTCTCCTTGTCTTTGCAAAGAGGACCGTCGCAGTAGATGCCGTAATGACGGTTGACTGTGCTGAGTGGCTCGGCCAGAGGCTCATAAATGGGCACAAATCGGTGGCGCGGATGGATGTGCTTCGCACTCTTGACACAGTCGGAGCAGTAGTCCCAGTCTGGGCAGTTCAAGCACTTGTGACGGACACCGTATATGAACTTGTCACAACCATCGCAGACAGCCGAGTGGCGCACGTTCCGTCCAGCATTGCAGAGAAAGTCGGCCAAAGTGGGCAGAGCGGCGTCGGATGTGGCTGCCTTGAAAGCGTGGCCAGGGTGGTGGCCGTGCTTGTTGCTAATGTGGCAGTCCATGCACAAGTCGTAATCGTCGCAGGCCAAGCAGGTGACGAACTCATTCTCAGGTAAAGACTTGACGCAGCAATTGCAGGTGCGAGTCGGCTCCTCGTCACAGACCACGGACTGCTTCTCGTCGGTGTAGGCTCCCGGGATCTCCTGGGTGTCTCCGGCCTTGACCTTGGGCGCAATGCGCTGGGTGGTGCTGTTCACGACACACCCATTCTTCACGAAACGCTTAACCATCCAGTGGCCGGAGCCCGGACAATGAATGCCAGTATCGACACATGCTGGGCAAAGATCGTAGTCGCCACCATCACAGACGCTGCAATGGTAGTGCTCGTCCTCCATAGGATGATTGCAGTTGTTGCAGTACACCACCCACGAGGTGCACACGTTGTTCGGCTTGGGGCGGAATGCGAGATCAGCATTATATGAGGCACTCGCAAGATTGTTAAAGAAGCCTTTATGCTCTATTAGTGCTTGCCTTGTAGAATGAGTGATGCAGTCTTACTCTGACGGGCAGTAAAGGAGCGTGGCAACGGAGCCTCGCCCTCGGCATCTGCCGGCTTTTGTGGCGAGACGGGGCTGACAGGCTCGAACTTGTGAGCCGGTGTTGGGCCACTCGTTGAGCGCGCAATGACGGGCGAGACGGGTGCGATGGTCTGAGGTCGCAGTGTATCCGCGCTCATGCGATGGAGCGATGGCAGAGTAGGCACGGCTTCCAGAACGGGAGCCGCGGGAACAAAAGCCGGAGTCTCAGGCTGCTCTCCGGGGATGGTGGCCTTCAAGCGAAGCTTCAACTTGGCCTTTGCAGCGCGGAACAGTGTCTTGTAGACCTGGGGCTTGTCGGAGTCGAGGGTGACGTAGGAGGCCGCTGAGTCGGAATAGCGCTCGAACACGACCTGCTCATCGGGTTTGATCTGCAGAATGCTACGAAGCTGTTTAGGGCAGACGGTCAGTATCAAGCTATATCAGAGCTGTTGCAAGCTTGGAGAGTTGGTGCTGGGCTGACGCCCCTCGACCGAGGCTGTGCCTGGAGGACAACGCACCTTCTCTGGAAGCACCTGAGCTCCTAGATCCTTCAGAGGTAGCTTGAACTTCTTGGTCTGTCCGCGAAAAAGTATCTTGACCACGATGGGCGTGTCCAACGTCACGGGCACATTGGTGGTCGCCATGGCGGGCAAGTGAGGCTGACCGACGTAATGGAAAGGTGGTGAGGAAGAGAGCGGCCACTGCAAGCTCGCTGCCGCCAGGGGTCAACGATGGGGGCTGCAGCTGGGTGATGTGATATTACAGTGGTGTTGATGGAGAGTGCGGAGGGAGATGTAGGGGAGGTGGAGCAACGAGAGGTCGTGTCGTAGCTGCCTTGAGGGAGCGGGGCGGCCAGTGCGCGAGCCTACCACGAGTCTCCGTCTCCACACCGGAAACAAGCTCACCTATACTCTAGTAGACGACCCACTTTCGTGAAAGGCAGCAGTGAAGTCGTCAGCTAGTACTCAGTAGTGGCCACAAGCTCGATTACTTGTTGCCACAACCCCATTATTTCTCAGCAGGCACACCGACAGGTCTGAGCAGCGGAAATTCACGTGATGGCGATAGCGTTTCACGATAGAGCGCGCGCTAGGACGGATGAGATCACAGGCAGCGTGACGCAAGCGCTTGGTCAGGTTACAGTACGACATTGGGCGAGGCATGACCGGTCACATCGTTTGACCGCTGAATGGCCGACTGCAGAGATAGCAGCGTATCAATTGGTGACTTGTCGGAATGACTGGGCGTGAGAACAGACGTCGCAATAGCACACTTCAGATTTGCATTGTAGCGAGAGCGACAAGCTTCATTTAGCAACCGTCTACAATACACACTCACTGCAGTTCAGCAGATCTGAAGTTCAACCAAGGTTCGCGGTACTGAGGACTAATGCGCTTACTAAGCGCGGATCCACTTCGACCTATCGCGGGCCGCTAGCGAAATTTGGAGCTGCAGGAAAAAGTTCGAGAACTGCGTATTCCCAGAAACCACATCGTCACCATGTCGAAACATACCAAAGAAGACACCCCGGAGGTGGCTGATACTGTCAGAAAGTCAGAGCGCAAAGAGAAAAAAGAGAAGAAGACCTCAAAGTCCAAGAAATCGAAGCCGGCGACGACGGAGCCCGCTGGCGATGAGGCGGCTTCAGAAACACCTGCGAAGAAGCGCAAACGAGATGCCCTCCCAGACGAGATCGAGATTGACGTAAGCGCCCCTGAGCCTGCGTCTAAGAAAGCCGCACGCAAAGCGAAAAAAGCGAAGCTCAACCCCACCGCATCGACTGACGCCGACGCGACAACGGCCGGGAAAGCAGCTGGCGAGACGACAGAGGACAAGGACAAGTCTGCAAAGCGCTCGGACTTTGGGGTGTGGATTGGCAATCTGCCGTGGTCAGCGACGAAGGAGTCATTGCGGAAGTTCCTGGTCGACAATGCAGAGTTGAAGAGCGAGCAGATCACCAGGGTGCATCTTCCTCCGCCCACGAAGCCAGCGAACCCGAACTGGACTACGAAGCCTCTCAACAAGGGCTTCGCCTATGTCGACTTCTCTACCGAGCTCGCCATGTACTCCGCAATCGCGTTGACCGAGACGAAGATGGATGGGCGCGCTCTGCTCATCAAGAATGCAAAAAGCTTCGAAGGGCGACCGGATAAGCCAAAGGGCGAGGAAGAGCAGGATGGTGCGCGCGGAAAGGGTGCTGCAAAGCAGACCCATCCGCCTAACAAGCGCGTGTTCGTCGGCAATCTTTCTTTTGACGTCACGAAAGAAGACCTTGAGGCACATTACAGCCAGTGCGGGCCAATCGAGCTCCTCCATATGGCAACATTCGAGGATTCAGGCAAATGCAAAGGTTATGCTTGGGTTACATTCGGCGATGTCGAGTCGGCAACGTCGGCTGTAAAGGGGTTCATCTTCAAGACGGAAGCTGAGATCAAGCGCGAGAAGAAGGGACCAGACGCGTCAGAGGATGAGACAGATGTGAAGAGTAACAAGAGGAGAAAGTGGCTGCTCAACAGACTGAATGGACGTGAGCTACGCTGTGAGTTTGCGGAGGATGCGACCACGAGATATAACAAGCGGTATGGAAAAGAGAAGGAACAGCATGAGGCGGTTGATGGGGTCAACCCTGACCGGTGGAAGAACTTCTCAAAGGGCAAGCGGGAGTGGCAACCACGCGAGAAGGTCGATGCAAGGACGATCAAGAGCGGTGCTGCGCATGCGAATGCGCCTCGGGCTAGCCAGGCAATCGTGGCGGCTGAGGGCAAGAAAACAACATTTGACTGAGCCTGAACGGAGTCGCGCGATTCTCATTTGGCGCTGATAAAGTTTCCGATGCTCTGAAAGTATCAAGGCCTCAGTCAATCAAATTGCTTGCGGAGTCGCCGAGTCAACCTATTGAGGCAGTCACGGCAGTGGTGTTTGCTGTGCACGACCCGTGACACCCGTCACTCAACCTCTCCGATACTCACCCACCTGCACAACAATCCTGCGGCACATCATTTCACACACGCGTGAAGTATTGCGCAATCCTATCAAACTATACTTTACGCTCGATACCTACCTGAATACATTCAGCATCACTCAAACATGTCCAATCTGAAGCGCATTAACGTTGTCTCCAACCCTGCCTGCGAGCGCGCTGGCATGAAATCGTACACTAGTCTCCTGGAGAAATACAATTTTGCGCCAACCACCGCAGGCCCTTTTCAGCGCGTCGAGATCACTAAGAAGTCCTTCAAAAATGCCTTCAAGCCGAAGTCGAAGAAGACGACCAAACCAGTCCTGCGCAAGGTCGAGGATGACGGCAAGCGTGGCGAAGTCAAAGCCGAGGACCAGATGAATGATGCGCTTTACATCTGCCCGGTGGAAATTGGCACTCCACCTCAGACGCTGAATCTCCACTTCGACACTGGCAGCTCAGATCTTTGGGTAGGTCCCAGATGTCCTTACTGCTTTTTGTGCGCATCTATCAGCGTGTAAAAAGGTCTGCCTTGCCTTCGGGCTGACATTTCGCAGGTGTAGTCCACCCAGCTCGACAGCGCCACGCGCAAAGGTGGCGGCTCGAAGCACAACGTCTACGACCCGAAGAAATCATCTACTTACACCAGGACGGCTGGCTCCACCTGGAAAATCAGGTATGGCGACGGGTCTACCGCCTCCGGAACCGTTGGCACCGACAACGTTACGTTAGGTGGATTGTGTGTCGAAGGGCAGTCTGTAGAGCTCGCTAGCAAGCTCAGCTCCCAATTCACGAAGGGTGCCGGTGATGGCCTCCTCGGGCTAGGATTTGGGAAGATCAACACCGTCAAGCCCAAGCCGGTCCTCACTCCGGTGGAATCCATGTACGTATCCCTGAAGGTCCTCGCGGATTTCGGCAACGGCGTCTTGCCAGGCCCATCGACTGTCGAGGCTGGATAGGCTGACATGCAGCAGGGTCGTGCAGGCAGACATCAGCCACGATCAGGAACTGTTCACATGCTACTTGGGCTCCTGGCGAGACAAAGACGAGGCCGACAAGGGCGAGAGCTTCTACACCTTCGGCTACATCGACCAAGACGTGCTTGACCGTTGCGGCGTCAAAGAGCCACATTATGTTCCGATTGATACTGCGAAGGGCTTCTGGCAGTTCGCAAGCCCGTCGGCCACCGTCAACGGCAAATTGATAAAGCGACCTGGCAACACCGCGATCGCCGACACCGGCACTACTCTAGCCCTTGTGTCCGACGACTTGTGCAAAGACATATATGAGCAGATCCCAGGTGCTGAGTTCGACACCAAGAACCAGGGCTGGACGTTCCCGTTGAACACCCCTGTCGAACAATTGCCTAAGGTCACGTTCGCGGTTGGCGACAAGCAATTCGAGGTACAAAAAGAGGACTTTGGATTCGCAAAGGTCTCCAGCACCATGCAATACGGCGGAATCCAATCTCGGGGCGACAGCAAGTTTGACATTCTGGGGGATACGTGGCTCAAGGCGGTGTATGCAATCTTCGACCAGGGAAGGAAGCGGTTCGGCGTTGCGCAGAGGATTGAGGGCGAGCAGAACATTGAGGTGCCTAAGTGAGTGTGCTGGACGGCTTACCTTCCATTCGTAACCCACTAAATTGAGGTCTTCCACTTGGCACGGCACGATCCTTGTTCGATTGCGGGGGGTTCGGTTGAATGTTCTGGACATAGACAAGCTATTAATTTCCACGTCGACTTCTGCTCCGTCGCTTCAATCATGCTATTGCATCGACTTCAGCACCCATATACCTCCTGTGCACCGCATTTGCCATCTTACCTTGATGCAGGCCTCCCGATCTCCCCCACATATTCCGGCACTGCACCCACGACTCTATTCCAGCCCAAATTTCAATATATCCCATTTGATCTTCTAAGCTCCCCTCAAATCACTATCGAAACCGTGGCCTTGTGGGTAAGTCACAACTTGATATGGGCGCCCGGAGGTCATGCTAACACAACAGTCTAGTCGCATGGTTGTTGTTTCGGGAGGTATCCTGGGTACTGAGTATCTTGAATATGACAGGTCCCGGGTTCAAGTCGCGACAAGGCCTATATAGCAAATGCTGACACATGTATGGAGGTATTGACGCAGCCCATGATTCCAAGCCATGCTTTGTACATCGTTACATGCCATCATACCCACTGCCAGAATTCCCCGCCGCAACCCATCCGTTGACATCATAAAACCACTCCGGACTCCTCCCGAAGTGATATCCAGAACCTCCAGGATCCAGGGTCTGACCCGCCATGTATGCATCCAAGTCCCAGTCCATTAATCCATTGAAACCACCAAGCCCATCTCCCAGTATGCCCAGGCCATTCATACTGCCATCCGCGACACTTCCATCCATCGGTTCACTGACGTCTGAAGTGAAGGTAATTTTCACTGGAAGATCGACCCCATTGGTGACATCCGTGCCAGTCTGAAGCCCACGACCAGTAACATCATCTGCGCCGTCGCCGCGGCTATGCTCCTTGGCCGAGATCGAGATGCTGAGATCGATAGGAACACCATGTTCTGCTTGGTAGACTTCGGTGAGTATCTGGCTAGCGTCGCTCACGCTCTTCTTGGCTGCCTCAAGCACAGCGCGGTCTGCATCTGCGCCGGACACGAGGGCATCGATACGTGCGAGCGCACAGGCTAGAAAGACGGTGCCTTTTGCATTTGTCTCGCCGTTGCGAAGGCGGGCGATCGCTGTCTTGTGCGCGGAAACGAGAACATCACGGAGTGTCTGGAACTGGGTGGGCAGGGCAAACGGCCGAGTGGACGGTGTTGGGGTCGTGGAAATCAAGGGCGCGAAGATGGCAGATGCATGCTTTTGTTCGTCGATTTGTGAATTGAGCTCCATGTATACCGTCGACATGGCGTAGAGGAAGAACGATTTGAAAAAGCCCACGCAGCGATGCGTCATGCGCGTCCAGTCGTCCTCCTGGCCAGGCATTGCTTCGGTCGCGGGGGCATATATTGCCAACGAAGTGTCCAAGCACATCTTGCGAGAGTAGTGATACTGTGGATTCTCCTTTGCCTTGGCGAAAAACGGTCGGTGCAGACAGAGGACAAATCGTCGAACGAGCGAGTCGGCCATTTTGATCTGGAACGGTGTGATATTGTGGCCAGAGTTTAGGGCCGATTTGAGAAAGATTGTTTGCTCGCGGCATGCATCATTGAGCTCGCTTCCAGTCTTCAGCGCATCATCGTACGAAAGGTCAAATCGTAGATTGTTGATGACCCTGATGATCTCAAGTCTGACTGGCAAAGTTTCCGTGAAAGCGATCTGAATGCTGCTATCCGTGTATTCATCTGGTTGCTTCTCATCGAGTGATTGGTCATGACCTTCACCAATGTCTTCATCGTTAATATTGGAAGGTGCCTTTGTGTCGTAGTCGTTGACTGAAATCATAGGAGGCATGCCCATGTCGAGACTACTCTGTACGGTAATTTCGAGCACTGTCGCCCAAAGTCTCCTTCGCATCTCGCGATGGTAGACGCTGATGCTACCAAAGTTTGCTGGGTCCCGATGGAGTCCGAGATGCATGGCAGTTCTGAGCAACGACCCAGCCGGAATCCAGATGTGGTCACCATCGATATTGCACACCTGTCGTGCCAACAGGTGAAGGATATGGATCTGCAGGCCCGCCATATTCAATTTGGACTTGGCATGAGGACCGTTCAGCCATTGAGCTGCAGCCTGAACCCACTTTGCACAAGCAGTGCGTAGGGAAGGTTGGTCAGGACCGGCGTAGAAGGGCACACCTATTGCGCAGGCGAGAAGGATCTTGAGGATGACCGAGGGCTTTGAAGGAGTGGGACCAGTCCAGTACGATTCGTACTCTTTGCGAAACGACGGTACGTGTAGCACACGAAAAACCCCTTCAAAAGTGCGAAGATAGCATTCAATAAGCACATCGCACATTTCCCTCAATGGGATTGAGTCCTGTACTTCTTTCGATATAGAAGGATGCATCAGACGTGAAGTCTTGATGATACGCCCCATTTGCTTGATTTTTGTGACCGTGCTGTACAGTTCTGTTTTCTTGTTCACTTCTCTTCTGTTGGTATTGTGATTGACGGTTGTGTTGCCTTCACCAAGTGCATCGTATGGTTCGATAGCATTGACCCAATGACTCTGACCGTAGAATTTGGACTTGATGAATCGTCCTGTGGGATTACCCGGACCTTCGGGAATGGTAAGGTTTGTGCTTTGTGATTGGTCGTACTGTGCCGCCTCTCTGTTCTCGAGGGTGCGAATCCTCTCAAGCAGACTAGCGATGACTGCCGACTGGCCAGATTCCGAATGCGAATTGAGCGTCAGGTTCGGTCGATGAGCAGGCAATGGTGCAAGCTTCGGCTTTCCATGTTCGCCGAAAATGCCAGGTGCAACATAGCGATTGACAATGAGATCGAATTCATTGGACGGTGCTGAAGGCTGAGGAGAAGACCGAGCCGATTTGCCGTCCCGGTCATTGCTGCCACTGACCGATGTGGATGTACCTGCAGGTGACCTTTCACGAATGCCTGGCCGCTGAGGTCTATAAGTGCATGTCTCCGACCGTAGACGAGTACAAGATCCGCAAGGTTCTCTGCGATCGCATCTCACTTTTCGACTTCTGCATTCCACACATGAGAGGGCTGGTCGTCGGCGTCGCTTGGCGGGCCCATCTCCATCCTTCGCTGCTGTTCGTACAGCGGGTGTTTGCTCGGTCATTGTCGTCCTGAAGATAAATCTTGTATGTTCAGTGGCACCTTCAATCTTGCTGAGTCTATGTTGACCCCATATTGAGGCAGTGCGAGGTAGTACGCGACGCTGTGGTGGCTGATGGCAAGAGTAGTTGACTCCTCGGTGTTTTCGGGTATTTCGTGCTGCGAGGAAATTGGCGAGGAAATTGCCGCTCGTCTCCAGGGAGCGCTTTCACGCTACAAGGCGCGTACCCGAGCACACGTAGCTCGAATGTCATCTGGGGATGCCTGAGCTATAGTCGGTCTACATGCGCTCTTGATCCTGGTGATCCGATGGTGGCTGCTGGACTTCTCCTCTCGCGACTTAGCCCATGTTTGGGGCAAAGCTCAGACACGCACTGTCGGCTCCACTTCATGGCTTCTCACCTGCTTCAACACAGCTCCGACACTCTCAGCATATTAAGATACGTCTCATCCATACAGAGAAGAGGCCAAAATGAAAGAAGGACGTGAAGATTCCGAAGTTACGCATCGTCAGTTGGACCAGACAGTTTCTGCATATAGGCATTAGCGCAAAAACTGTGTCTGATTGTGAGATTATATGCAGACAATCATCTGCGATATAAATCAGTGATGTGTGGATTAGAATGGGTCTAGGGTTTGCGTGCGCAAAATCACAGATTGGGGTAAAAAGTCCCACCACGCCTCCTTTTAATCCAGCACCACGACTCACACCAACCGTTTTGCTCAAACCGTCTCGCATACAACAACCCTAGTGTAGCACTCCAAACTGACCAAGCAGAGTCTCAAATTTGCGCACAGATTCGCTGTGGTGGGGCAAAAAGCTGCCAGCCCGCCTCCGCCCGTCCTGCACCTCCACCACCACCCAACGCATGGCCAGAACAAAACGAAAAAAAGAAACACGATCAAAGCCCGATGCGGGGGTCGAACCCGCAACCTTGAGATTGCGATTGGATCAATCGTCGTGTTAGGACGTGTGACGCTAAGAGTCTCACGCTCTACCGATTGACTGCGGTGATGTTAGGAACTGAGGCTGATTGAGCGGATTGCAGATGAACTTACGCTAACCAGGCTGGTTGATGTTGTGTTGATGGAAGGATTGCAAGATTGTTACCAATATATCCTTGTGCAGTGAGTTTTGAGAAGTGGGGCACGATGGATGTAAGCTTGCAATAATTTTCGCAACTTCGGTCGTAGACGGAACAATTGGGCATGGTCAAGGGCCAAACATGGGTAGAAGTGGGGTACATGCATATCGCCGGGTTGGGTTTGGCAAAATTTTGCTCTGGGTCCGGAGTGCATCACCATTGTCCACTTTGCCGAGAGATAGCCGTACAACACCTCAAAAGTCGTGTGTATCATTATAGAACAAAACAACATGACATGGACTCATTCACGATGTCTTTTGCTAATATTTATATCATGTCGCCTCACTATTGCACCCAGGAGATCTCCAAGCCCACTCCCCTGAACAATGAATGCCGTCTGATAGACACAAATATCCCGTGCCTTTTCACGCCCCCTCCAAACCATCTTATCTACCATCCTCCCACTCACTTGGCCTGGGCCCCAGTATCCTATCACCACGTCAGCACAGTCCCACCTGATTAAACCTCTTCCTCTCCCTCCCATCTCAAAAACACGCCAAACTTACCAGATAAACCTGATAAAACTCCATCTTCACCTTCCCATCAACCTTAACCAACTTCGCCCTCGCCGCCCAATCCAACCCACTCTCCCCGCCGCTCTTCAACCCATACTTGACCGTCCCGTACAGCATCACCTCGTCCGAGTAGCTGCCGAACGGGAAGATCTTGATCGGGTTATGTGAGCGCGAGGAGACCTTTTCCCACATGGATTTGCGCAGGGCGAGGATCTCTGTTCTCATGTCAGCCGTGGTGGTAAGGTTGTGGTGGGGTCTGGTTGGGGTCATTGGTTGGGGTATGTACCGTCTGATCCCTTCACGGTTTTCGACGCCATGATCAACGTCGCATCATCAGTGAAGTACTTGACATAATGCTCGTGTGCATCGGGTGTGTCGGACGTGGCATAGAAGTCCTCGAAGAAGGATTTGAAGTCGGGATCGAGATCGAGTTTGGGGTATTCGGATGCGTACGGCCGACTCATGTTGTATTTGATTTGATCAAGGAGAATGTGGATGTTGTAGTTTATGAAAACTCGAGTATCAGAGCAGGTATGCCGGATTACGAGAGTTGACGTAGCGGCTGCACGACGGTTCTTCGTATCGGATGCGGGATGCGCGTTGTGGGGAACGGTGAGTTTGGTGCGGGGAAAACTCGGGCAGGCAAGGCAATTCTGAATTGGACTCAAAAGTCGAGAAGGTATGTATTGCGATGTGTTTCTCGGCGGAGGTTTCGATACAGAGTCTATGCACTGCGCCCATCCTCGTGGAGTATGCCAACGGTCTCACACTGCTGCGTCCAATGTCATCTCGTTCGTTGGCTCTCATTCTTGAGACGGATGTGAGCTATGTTGTAAGTACATTTGAAGCCTACAATCTACAGGCCTTAATTTGTACTCACGCATCTGCAAGTAGATCTCTCGAATCATCGTTATCCATCGCCTTCGCACCTCCTCGCCCACCACCTCGTCCACCTCTCCCACCCCTTCCACCACCCTTACCACCCCTACCACCCCGCTTCCCTTTCCCAGCATCGCCAACCTCCTTCTCCCACTCATCCACATCAACAACCACACCCTCCGGCAACTTGCCATCACTCATCAAGACCCCACCTCCCTGCTTCCTACTCTCCACGCGCTTGAAGAACTCATAGCTCAAGAAACCCTGCTCATTGCCCTCCGTCAAGATGACACCGTTCTCAGAGATGTAAAAGTGGATACCAGCTGCGAGTGCAGCTTGTATGTCGATGTACACCAGCACTGTGCTGTTCTTGCGCATACCCGATATTACGGGTGCGGCTTCCTTCTCCTCGGTAGATGCGGTGTCAACAGCCAGGGACCTGAATCCAGCGGGTAGACCAGATGCGAAGTGAATGTGATTTCGTCCCATCTTTCTTAGCCCACCGCTCTTCAAGATTAATTGCCAGGCTCGCTCGTCGGTACCATGCACCACCGTCTCAGGCACGTTGCCAGCATCGATGGTAATTGGCGTGAGTAGGCCTTCAACGTCGACTTTGATGGAGTGCCCTTGGTTTGCGCGAATGAGGTAGTCTGCCGGATTGTCGGATTCTGGGAACGTCTGGAGAGCCTCGGACTCTAGTTTCTCCTGGCGCGAGGATGAGAGCTCGGATTCTTCTGGGCTGGAGGCGAGAACCATGGAAAAGCGTTGTTTGTCGTTGTTTGTTACTATATCTCGTAGTTCGGGGAAGGTGATCTGTAGTGATTTGAGAGCTCGAGTATTGAGCTGTTAGCTTGTCAGTGGAGAATCATGAGAGCTCAAGATGTTCTCAATCCGATGCTTGCTTCGAGTGAAGAGAGACATTTCCCGATCTTGCAGCGCTTCAAAAATTTTACACGCATTGAAGATGTGATATTGTGGCGCAAACTTACCGCATCCTGCACATTGACATATCCACCTTTGCCCAATTTCAACCCCTCTGAACTCGCACCATGCCTCAGCAACCAGCTAATTTTCTTCGAGACTTGTACTTCTCTTGGTTGGTTTGCTGGATTACGACCGCCGCTTCCTCGACCTCCTCGTGCCATCGCTTTGAAAGCGAGTGTGATGAGCTGTTTCGCAATTTTCGGGGGACAGATTGACTTGGCTTTGGAGTACGCTGAGTTGACTTAGAGGGTACTTGTAGCCTCGTGGATCTTCGAGACAAGTGACGGAGAATGAGTCAGCTCAATGTATGAGATGGGAAGGGTGGTTTGCGCCAGGCACCGAAAGGGCAAGGGCGAGTGTTTGTGGGTGTGGCGGGGCTTGCACAGCCAATGAGAGCGATATGCGCCACAGTCATCAATGGCAATTAACAATGTCGAGAATCATGTGTGCGTCGATTGCGAATGCACAGAAGTGGTAAAATCAGAAGTATTATTGCAAACGACACAGCTATTCGTCAAGCACGTATGCCCACTCAGCTCAAGCCAGCCTTGCTCCTGCTCCTGAAGGCCTTATTTGCGACCCAAAGTCCTACGACTCTCCTCATCCTCCCTCTCAAGTGGTCCAGAACCTAGTGGAGTACAAACACAACGTCCACTCATCTCTGTGTATGTTTCAGAGAATTGCTTCTTGAGAATGTGTCAAAATGAGCACCGACAATCAACCACTCGTTGTGCCTCTGGTGCGTAGCATTTAGATTCACGCAGGAATCTGATCAGGTCGAACTGTAGGCACTGTCGAGTCGACAGACACAAGCGTTGCGCTCCCGCACCGGCTGGCCCATCCCTCTACCGTCTCCACCGACCACTCCGAGTTCATTCTGAGGTAATTTCGCCTCCAATGATAGGCGACTTATCCGAGCCTTCGATCGCAGCGACATTGTAGAGCTTCTTCCTACACTTTGACGCCCACTCCGCTTTATCATCTTTGCCACACCACTAAGGCGTATACTTCGGCGGTGGCGCCTCCGCCGCATAAGCCGGCGCCCTTGCCTGCTCCATCCTCTCGATGTCCACATCTGTCGCTCTCATACCCACCTCCACCGTCGGTGTAACATTCTGCACATGCGGCTGCACCACCTTGCCCTGCTCCATCAGCTCAACGCCCTGCGCCACAATCCTCGCCTGCTGTTCGGGATCGATCTTCGGCTTCGGGTCTTTCTTCTTTCCACAACATCCACAACAGCAGCAACTAATGATGAAAACCAACCCCACGATCGCACCGATCACGATTCCCGCAATCGCACCTCCAGATAGTCGTGGCCCATCGTCGTCGTCATCATCGTCGTCGGAATCATAACTATACGGCCGTCGTGTCGCAGTCGCCCTCGCACTTCTAGTCGTAGTCGTAAACGCCGCTGTCTTGACCAGAATCACCGTCGGACCCTCATGCACCTCCAAATTCCACGGATCAACATCATCATTAAACACTCGCTCGCGCATATACATCTTCATGCTCTTCTCATTCCGCGTGCCAGGAATCGCGCGCGCTTCGCTGTCAAACATGTACTCGGAGAAGTACTCGCTGCGATTGCCTGTGTTATTCATTACAAGCAGGAGGCGCGAGGTCAAGTCGTACTCGATGGCAACTTTGGAGTCGGGATGGTAGTATGTTGGCGGCCAGTAGAAATTTATGCGCCGCGTTGGCACGCAGATGCGGGTGCCGTTGGGCGGCCAGCAGAAGGAGGTGTTGGCGGCGGCTTGACAGCGGCCAATCTCGCTGAGGAGAGTGAGGTTGGATGAGAGGGGCCCGCTAGCGATACAATCAGCTGGAAATATTAGTGTTTTGTAGATTTTAGTTGTTATAGATGGGTCTCGTACTCGAGAAGTTAGACATGGTGGTGCTGGTGGTCAGGTATTACCCTGACGTTGACTTCAAGTTAGATGCACTGCTTCGTTGTAATGCCAAAGGGTAGTTCGAGCTACTCGCTCGACAACTGGTACCTGACCTTTATCATGTTGTACGCACGTAAGCCCCGCCAGTGTGCCTTCCAAGAACAGGACAAGGCAGGATCGGCCCTTCTTGGCAACGAGGCCGACTTCCGGTGGTGTTGGAGAACATGATTGTTGACGTGCAGACGATCGCAATTGGAAGCTGCCATACGCGCGAAACATCGAGGATGACTTCAGCGTGCAGCTTCAATAAATTTGCTCGTCTATTGAACATCAGATCAAGAAGAAATGAGCGATATGTTGGGTAGAACACCAAGCGTGGTCGCTTAACCTTGCAGCAGGAAGAGTGTTGTTGTGCATCTCAGCCAATGGAGCGCTGTCTGTCAGCCTCGTGATGTGCCAAGGATCCCATAGTTTCGCCACAAGTGGGCTGTGCTGTTGATGTAGGCTTCGGTGAACGAATGTGGAGTAGTAGGTTTCAAGACTGCACGCCTGAGAAGCAGCGTCGTTCGCAAGATACTTTCGGAAATGGATTGCAATGTACAGTACTGTCAAGAGATTAGTGTGAAGGATTGCTATCCGGAGTCAACGCCTGTACAAGAAGCCGCTCAATAGAGAGATGTCCAATTGCAGCATGCACTCTGAAAACCCACACAAGCTCAGCATGCGCAGCCCTCCTTTGCGCCCTCTGTCCTGGCACTGCCCAAGTTTACTCTCGCATCCTCTTGCCTGCCCAAGTTTGTTTGTCCACCAACACCCCTCGGGCCCTTCAAGCTCGTCTCTGGGATCGCGTTTGCAATCGCTGTGAATACCTCAGCAACATTCTGCCCTGTCTTCGCGCTGGTCTCGAAGAACAGCAAGCCCTCCTCGTCCGCGTATGCCTTGGCAGTCTTGATGGGTACTCTCCGGGCATCCGCGCCGTCGTCCTCTGTAGCATCCTCGCCCTCCGCAGCAGGCACAGCGTCTGCATCTTCTGAGTTTTCCTCGCCACCTGCTGTTGCCAGATCGTATTTGTTGCCGACTAGCGCAATGACGATACCGGGTGAGGCTTGACGGTGCAGCTCGGCAACCCAGTGCTGGGCCTTTGTGAGCGACGAGGGCTTGGTAATGTCATAGACGACGAGGGCAGCTTGGGCGTTGCGGTAGTACATCGGGGCGAGCGAGGCGAAGCGTTCCTGACCGGCGGTGTCCCAGATCTCAAACTTGATGGTTCGGGTAGGCAGATTGCACTTCTGTGTGAGGAATGCGGCTGTCTCCGGGTCAGCCTATCTCCGTAGACGTGTGTCTCATATGTGAGACCCATGCGTAGTGCTACACACCTCCTATTGTGGGCTCCTTGTTCTCTTGGAAGTCGTTGTTGACGAAGCGCATGACGAGCGAAGACTGCGATAAGCTTAGCTTGTGCTGTCCGACATGCAACAGAGCGTGCGGGCTATACCTTTCCAACTGCTGCCTCACCGAGCAGGACCAGCTTGACGCTGCTGCTCGGTTTCGGTTGTGCTGCTGCGTCCGCCATCTTGACTCTAGTACTGCTGAAGCGCGGAGCTCACGACGTAAAGGCGCTGCAAATGATCGACCGGTCGGGGACAAAGAAAGGGTGTGTCAGGTTTTGGAGAGGTTCCGATGGCGATTCAGTGATGCGGGAAGGGCGTAGATATCGTTGGCGTAGGCAGATGCTCATACGTCCAATTGCCCAGAACCCGTGGACGGTGACGAAGTTCTGCACGTGACAGGTGCGCTATACCAATTAGGCGTCGATCATTGGTGGCTCTGTCACTTCCGCAAACAATCCATTTGTTGTACACTATCTCCAGCACAACTTGATCACCAAACTAAATACGCGAATAATAAAATAAAACTATGTCTCGAGATTTACCCGCTATTCCCGGCCATCAATCGCACAATTTGATGTTATTGCCGGGCTCCTCTGCAATCTGCGTCAGCCTCTTCCCTCTCCCATCACTTCAAGTATGCTTTAGCATCTCCTCCACTGCATCGGCATATTCTGCATGAGGCCGCCATTTTAATCTCATCACTCCCTAAACTACTCGTTGTACATCTTGAGAACGCTTTCTGACCAACTCCAACATGCCATCACCAGATAACGCATCGACGAAGATTTCCCTCGCCAAACGGCTATCCCGAGACTGACAAATCATTAGAAAAGCGATAACAATGGTTGTGCAGTGGTCATGGGGCTGGAGAATAATTTACTGAAGCGCTCTAAACACCAACGCTGAAGCCATGGCATGCAAGGTCTGCTACCGCATAAAACCATGGTGTACTCGAAATCGGCTCCTGAACTATTCACCTGCAACATGATTGATCATCTATACAACCACAGCGACTCCCGGATTCTCCTTTCGGTCCTCCGATGACCAATTATCCACCATGAACATCTCTAGAGCATCCATCCGAGTACAAAAGTCCGCCAAAGCCAGACGCAGAATGTTACATCGCTCAAATATTCCAGACAACAGGATGTCTCGTGTAAGTCGAGCTGACTCAATTTAGCACGTCTGACTTGGACGACATCGGAAACGCATATCGTTGAGGCACTAAATGGACGGAGGTGAGCTGACTAGGTTGGGGAGGAGCAGTGCCCGGATCCGAATCGAATTGATCGTGATCAGACACCGACGTTCGCTTTTGGAGACTCGTTGACTTGGCCAAGTCATGTCCACACTAACTACACTGAGATATTGCGCCCGTGAGCGCGATTCCAGATCACACAAGCTGTTCGGGCCACTATATCTTGTCAGAACCAATTTATCGTACTTACTGCTGGCTTATATAATGTTCGGTACCGCTGGACGGTCGAGACATACGCCAAAAGACGGTCGATATAATGTGGGAATGCAGGGAATCCAGGTGAACCCCTCGAATAGTGTCAAATGTCGAATCACATTCTTGGCCAAGGAAAATAGTACTATTGAGTTGTGAAATAAGTATAAGAGTGTTGTTGAAGTCGAGGATCGGACAATGAACAGTTCACCTGACATCGCGTTCCTTCCCCGCACACAACCCCCTAAACCACTAGCGCAAAACATGAGACGCGTCGCACTTCGTCATAGCATGTCCGACAGCTGCCGTGGCTTTTCGTCTGGCGCGTCCTCGTCTCGTCGTTTCTGTCAACACACTTGTCTTTTGCAGTGAAAGTCCAAAGTAGCTGTTCAGCAAGATTCCACGAAGCATTGAACATTCGCAGCAATGACGAAGCGGACATCAGATCAGTACATGGAAATGGCGGACGACGATCTCGAGCACGAGCTTGAGAATATGCCTGTGACGGAGAGTTGCGATGTGGTGCGGTGAGTTCTGATCACGCAATTCTTGCTTGTACCGGACCCTGTGCATTTCCTACCAGACATCTCACGTCATGCATGATGTCTGCACACTTTTACATTTGACGCGTCGCAAACCACGCATCTATGCATGCATCTGACGCCTTGCCAGCCGCAAGATCCGCGCCCTCATCCACAATGGCGACATGAAGGTCGGCGAGTTCCAGAAAGCCATCAACGTGACTTCCAACTCGTACTCCAGTTTCATGAACCAGAATGGACCCTATAAGGGATCTGGCTCCAACGTGTACATGTCGGCGTGGGCCTTCTTCAAGAAGCGCGAGCTACGCGGCGTCAAGACGACGGCGAACAAGAAGGCTAAGACGGTCAAGCCTGGGAGCAAAGATGCGGTGTCGAGCGTGCAAGAGGTAGTGCTGGACGGTGAAATGGATGATGACGTGCCTGTGTTCGGTAAGTCTACCTGCCCACCCAAATCTACTTGACATGCCAATGATGCAAAACAGATACATGCGACGATATCCGCCGCAAGATCAACGCGCACCTCAAGAAGCCGGGCGTGACTCAGGCTGCCTTCCTGCGCGAAGTTGCTGCTCAATACCACACTG
>TARA_R110002003_G_scaffold130_15_pt1 | contig 37255 bp, 33 predicted proteins | sample TARA_R110002003 | Tara Oceans TARA_R110002003 (sample SAMEA4396441) | marine metagenome | biome: Westerlies Biome; feature: [SRF] surface water layer (ENVO:00010504); material: water (ENVO:00002006), including particulate matter (ENVO:01000060) such as... | depth 5 m | reverse complement strand
GGAAAGACATACCTTTATTATGGAAAGCTCTGTCCCAGTACTTTCGCTGGTGCTTATGGAACTCCACATCCCGGCTCATCTGAAGGCTCATGAGCGGATCATTTTGCTCGTAAAATTCGGCTTTCCTGATTCTATTTCTTGGTCCGTGAATGTCAACGATAGCGTCCGGATGCCGTATAGACAGCTCGCGTGGTCCTGCGCTGTAGAGTTAGCAGCTTAACATGCGCAACGCGGCCTCATTCTTACGAATTCTGACGAAGTCCCCGTAGTAATCATGGTACCTGCGAAGTTTGACATAAAATTTCAGGTCGGGTATGCTTTCTTTAGTAAACCAAAATGCAGTGATGCGTGCACCGATTGGCCCTGGAAACGATCTGAGTGGATGGAGCAGAACACGGTACACCATCATGGAGGAAAGTAGGCCACCCAGAAGAACGCACTCGAGAGCAATCGTCTCTAGGAAGGCTTCAACATAATAGTGTTTGTATCCCAGACTGAGGGTAAGAAGGCTTCCTGCAAACAACGAACAAAAGAACGAGAAGATCCATGGCGACCGCCGATCCCATTCATTCCTAGAGAAGATCAAGAGGTGAAGGAGTACGCCAGAGGAGAACCACGCGATGTAAAGCGGCGACGCCATCTTGGGTTTTCCTCGATAGTTGATCGAAAGTCATGAAAGCGCCGGAGAAAACTGTGATTACGACCAGCTGCGGAGGATATATACAGGATGTGCCGCGCATAACGCCCGGACGCGGCTTCTCAGATTGGCAGGCTGAAGTGTCAGCTTTGACTTGGCTGCTCGCTTTGGTTCGTATCAGAGCGCTGGGCCATGCTCAGCTCGTCCCTCAATAACTTGGGCCAAACACGGTCAGGCAATTTTGTGATGTTTGAGGTTAGGTCCAATCACTTGATGATGATTTGGATATGGGAACTTCCCAAAGCTCCTTGCGTGATGGATCTGAAGAAGTGGCCACATGCATACCTAGCGCCGCCACTAGGCCTGTTCGGGCCGTCAATCACTCGCGCGCCGCAAACTATTTCCTGACATCCAACACCATCACTAGCACAACCGGAAGTATCATGAGCAATGTTGTATTTACCGCAGCAGGGCAAAATTGTCCGGCAATCTTTCCTTCTCGTCCTGTATCAGCCTTGCTCATTTCCCGAACCCCCGGCCTACCCTTCTATTTTGCGTGCATCAGCTGGCGGACGCGTCGCGCTTGCAACTACCACTTTAGGACGTTGTACTTCCCATCCACCTATTCATGTCTAACAAAATACGTATGTGCCACTCACGAGTACAGTGGCGTGAGTGGGCGACGAGCTAAGGGTTCCGTCGTACTGCGGGCGTTTCGGACAATTTGCGCAGAAGGCAATATTGATACGATGGATGAAACAATAATCGTTCGTCGAAGACATATCAACCTGATTCTCAGCTTGCGCTGTGATCAGCGATATCTCCTCGTCCTTCTGTAGCCTTGTCGGATTTCAACTCGGAAGCGAAACATGTGTCACAATCTTCGGTTTCGGCGACGAGGTTGGATCAGTCTTTGTCACTTCGAAACGCTTAAGGCACTTATGGTAGGTCGCAAGCCCACCTGACTATCAATGGGAGATGTCACGAGTAATGATCCAGTCCGAGAATTGTAGACGCAGCGATCTCGTGCACCTAATACAATGACATTGTCATGATGGTTGGTGAACCGTCGACTTGTATTCAACAGCCTGTGTAGGGTCACGCGATTCTCTCTCCAGCAGGGTGCGAGCGCGAGTGTGGGCACTGGACTGTACAAGGTCCATATCACGGCTAGTTCATAGAAATGGTGTTTTTGCACAGCACGTAGAGTAGCAGTGCGGACGAACTTCGGCGGATCCTGCGGCACATGAAAAGCCCCACTTCTTGCACAGTTAACGGCCAACGTCATTAACCCCAAGGCTTTCGTAATCATCCGGTCGCCCTCTGCCCTCTGACAGCGCCTGTGCGACCGCCACAAGTCAAGGGAGACATCATTGGAGCTTCACAAAACTATTACGCCAAGAATCTCGAAGTCGAAACCGAACGACGAAACGATGCCCGGCACGCAGAAACGGATAGGCCTCATTGGTCTCTCGGCAAAAGGGTGAGTGGCATTGACTTGACAGGATGATGAGCCCGTGTTAATCATGTTCAGGTCATGGGCTTCGCGAAGTCATCTGGGATATCTCCAAAGGACTGATCTTTACAAGATTACCGCACTCCAGAATAGCTCGAAAGTATCAGCCGAAGCAGCTTCAAAAGAGTACAAGCTCGATGGTGTCGCAACATACGACAGACCTGCAGAGATTGCTGCAGATACAAATGTCGATATTGTCGCAGTCAGCGTCAACGTTCCACAGCACTACGACCTCATCAAGCCTGCTCTCGAAGCCGGAAAGGATGTTTTCTCAGAATGGCCACTCGCTCGCAACCTATCTGAAGCGAACGAGCTTGTTCAATTGGCGAAAGAGAAGGGTGTTCGCACGATGGTCGGTCTGCAAGCACGCCAGAATCCGTCCATCTTAAAGGCAAAGGAGATCGTTAGGTCAGGCAAACTCGGCAAAATTCTTGGTACGACTATGTATGGTCATGTAAGTGATCCACATTATCTTGGATGTATGCAAGTATTCGCTGATCGAATTTTTACTAGGGCATGATCTTTGGACCTACAGTCAGCGAGGGTTTTCTCTACGCCCTCCCCCTTGAAGCCGGAGCAAACCTTGTCACCATTCCCTTCGGCCACGCTGTGGATGCGTTATGCTATGTACTAGGCGAGGTGAAGGATATCTCAGCTACTGTTGCGAATCACCGACCTGAACTCGAACTGATTGACAGTCATGGCAAATCAAAGGGTAAGGTGCCAAAGACTGCACACGACTACATCAGCATCATCGGTCGTCTCGCGGATGGTGGCGGTGTGGTCGACGTAACGTATGCGCCAGCACTATCGCGCACAGGCCGCGACTTTCACTGGGCGATCAACGGTACTGAGGCCTCGCTCGTTCTCGAGGGTGGCAAGATGGGTGGACATGTCCAAATGTTCCAGCCGACAGTCAAGCTAGCGAAAGACGATGGTCTCGAAGACATTGAAGTGGAAAAGGCTGCCGACTTCTCTTCCAATGTCGGGAAAGCTTGGGATGCATGGGCCGATGTTGGAAAGGAGCAGGGTTACAGTGTGACCACCTTTGAAGATGCGCTTCTGCGACATAAGATGATCGATGCTATATATCGAAGCGCAGAACATGGCACGCGGGAGAACTACTTGTAATTAACATAATGGACAGTCATAAGCAAGGCGGCGCAAAAGTCGTCAACGCCGCACGGTTCTCGCCTGCACAGATCAAAGAGATGTTGGACATCATGCAATTTGACTAGGAAAAAGAGGACATTGACCGGGGCATTGATGGCCGCAATGTTGCTGACAAACAACTTTGGGATCCAAGAAGATTTTCGGCCAAAGCGACCGACGGAGGAAGAGAAGCAGGAGATGTTGTTAAAGATTGCACGATCCAAGCGGGCAGGACCGCCAGTTGACAAGGAATTGTGTGGTCTGAAGGACAGTAACCATGACTTGGATCCCGACTCCGGAAAAAGATAGTGACAGCCAGGATGATATTTGATAGTCTTGACACTACTCACTATCCTTTAGGCTTTTTTGAAGGTGCCATTACTCGCGCTCCATGAGTAGACTGGCGTAAAGTAATAGCACCGGTGGCTTCCCGATCGCCTGCTCTGTGCGTGCTGTAAATCTGTGAGCTTGTGCAAGATTCATGGATATCAATTAAGATCTAAAGGATATGAGCAGACAGTTTACCTTGTGAGTAGGGTGTGGAGGTGTGCTCGTATCGTCCGGTCGGTGTCTTCCTGGCGGCTAGACCAATTTCAGCTAGGCATGCGAAAGTGGCTCAAGCTTCTTTCCGCTTGCTACTCGACACACCGGAGTTCTCAACCACACTCTGACTCATGCAAGTACCTTACGCTGTATAAGTGAATCGGACCCCGCCTTGTGACTTTGGATACCTCCGCACTTCCCAAGTTATCGTCGGGAGAATTGGCCCAATTAGGTCGTCGTCAAGATGTCTATCGAGCAACGAATGCACCATGTTAACGCTTCCGATGCACGAAGTTTTGTTGAGGATGTTCTTATCGGCAATAAAGTTCCGAAACATAACGCTATCATCGTCGCCAAGTGTCTCGTTGAAGCCGATCTCAGAGGCGTGGACACACACGGGATGAACAGGATACCTTCCTACATGGCCCGCGTACGAGAAGGTGTGTTGGACGCAACCGCATCGCCGACTATCCGCCAGATCACTCCCGCTGTAGCTCAGGTCGATGGCCACAATGGCTTCGGCTTCCTTGCAGCGAGCACGGGTATGTCTGCAGCCATTGACATGGCAAAAATAATTGGAATTGGATTAGTCTCGGTGAAGCACTCCAATCATTTCGGTATGTCAGCCTGGGTAGTCCAACAAGCTCTTGATGCAGGCATGATGAGTCTGGTATTCACGAACTCCTCTCCTGCCCTGCCTGTGTGGGGAGGGAAGTCAAAGCTCATGGGCGTTTCACCTATCGCCTGTGGCGCGCCAGCTGGAGATAAGGGCCGAGCATTCATTATGGACATGGCACCATCGGTCGCCGCGCGGGGGAAGATATACAAAGCCTTGCGAAGAGGAGAGAAAATTCCCAGCGACTGGGCGCTTGACAAAGACGGTCGGAGAACAGACGACCCTGCCAAGGCACTTGAAGGTGTTATGCTGCCGATGGGTGGACCTAAAGGATCCGCTATCGCTATCATGATGGACGTCTTCTCTGGAGTGCTTTCTGGTAGCGCATTCGCCGGACACGTTACGAACCCTTACGATCCCTCGAGACCAGCGGACGTTGGTCACTTCCTCATCGCCATCAAACCAGATCTCTTCATGAGTGTCGAAGACTTCAAAGAGCGTATGGACTATCTCTACCATCGTGTGATCGGCTCCGATAAGATGGCGGGCATCGAACGCATCTATTTCCCGGGCGAGATTGAAGATCTGAACAAGGACAAGCGCCTGAAAACTGGTATTCCGCTAGTAGGTGCTGAAGTCGAGGCCTTGAACAAGGAAGCTGCACGTGTCGGAGCCGCACCTATCAGAACCTCTACGCCCGCCGATAAGTCACGACTCTAGGAGTGTAGCCGCTTCGGAGGGACGTCGACCGAGAGTGGGCCTCGTCACGGAGCATCATACAGAACGTGCGACCTCCGCGTCCGCGTGCGAGTCTGTTGGCGAATGAACGTATCCTTTTCTCGCGGCTGCTCTTCGGGAAGTACCCCAGTCACGAAGAATTGTCGGCTACGGCTCCTTCGTGGGAAAGTGGCGCGTTGGAGGATTGCGGGGTGTCCTCTAGGGGCTGATCTCCACATGCGATAGGCTGTCACACGTCAACGGCGCCGATGCTAAGCTCCGCAAAATGCATGGACAAGGAAGCTTTGCCCCACCCAAGCATTCGAAGCATGCAAAGCAACCGCGCCGCGTCTCTGGGCATGTAACATCGTTGCTGTTGGTGGTTGCACAGTCTTACGAAGGCGCAAACAACCAGTGGCGATTCGGCTTTTGATGAGCGGCATCCTTCCTCGAGGCGAGACAGCACGGGACAAGTCGGAGCCATCATGAACGGCCCCAATTACCCTTAGGAGAAAATTACTTCAGGCCGGTTCACACAGCTGGTAGCTTGGCAGCATGAAGTAGGTTGGCATACGATTCGGTCGCTGGGAGGCCTGATCTTCGATGGGTTCGTAGCACGAGCGTTGTGTGGGCGCTCCGCATTTTGCATCTCCGCATGGCACAACCCTACAACTGGGATTGTCTAGACCAACTATAAAGGCTGTTCAACCTGCTGTCATTCAAATGCCACGTCTGTCTTATCACTTGTGTACGCGACACTACTTACACTCTTCATCGCAAGTCTTGGCACATTGAGGATCTGCCCCAACATGTGGAACCCATGGAGAGAAAATCTGAAGGACACTCCCAAGGAGTCGCTCAATTGGCGTCTGTGGTTTGGCGTCTTCGTATTTGGTAAGAATGCGCCCGATGCCCTCCATTCCCGCTCCCTCTTCTCCACCACCAGTCTCGTCACGCATAGTATGTTACTTACCAGAGATAAGGTCTTATGGGCGCCGCGCGTGGAATCGATGAGGGACTGATCGGTACAACATCCGAGCTGGAACCCTTCAGGAGGAAGTTTGGTCTCGATGATCCTTCCAAGTCGAAGCACGAGGTTGCGGAGCTCTTATCGAATATCACAAGCATGGTGCAGATGGGGAGCATCTTGGGAGCGGGTATTGCCTTCTTTTTGACCGATAAGATTGGCCGCTTGTGGGCAACACGCCAACTCTGTCTTATCTGGGTTACCGGCATTGCCATCTTCCTTGCCTCTTCTGCCACCGGTAGCATCGGCATGATCTATGCTGGCCGCTTCATTGCAGGTGTCGGTATCGGACAGACCACTGTGGTTGCGCCAACTTACCTCGCAGAGACTGCTCCAAGAGCTATTCGCGGTCTTTGCGTCTGTGCCTTTGCCGGAGCTGTCTACATGTGAGTATTGATGTCGCTTTCTAGTGAAGACCACATACTAACTATTCAAACAGCGGAATCATGCTTGCCTACTTTGCGTCTTGGGGCTCGTCGATCCACATCTCCTCCGCCACAGATGCTCAATGGCTCGTACCAAACAGCATGCATTTAATGTTCGCTGGACTCATCTTTACTCTCTCCTTCTTCAGCCGAGAATCACCTCGCTGGTTGATCAAAGTTGGCCGTCATGAGGAAGCCCTCGAGAACCTGTCGCGACTGCGTCAGCTGCCTGCCGACCACCCCTATGTTACGTCTGAAGTCATTGACATCAATGATCAACTCAACCGTGAGCGAGAGGCTACATTGGGCACCTCTTGGCTCGGACCAATCCGCGAGCTTTTCGCAAGTCGCGCCAACCTGTATCGCCTCCAGCTCAGTATATTCTCCCAGCTTCTTTCGCAGTGGAGTGGCGCGAATAGCATTACAATTTACGCTCCGCAGTATTTTGCCATGATGGTACGTATAAGGGTTAGGGTTAGGGCTAGGGTTGTCCCAATTTGACTGTCGTGAGCATCTAAAAAGTTGTACCCCTGCTAACTTTGTGCTTTGCGAATTACAGGGAACTACAGGGCAAAACGAGAAGCTTTTTGCTACCGCTATCTTCGGCGTCGTCAAGTTCGTTTCTAGCATGATTTGCGCATTCTTCTTGATCGACTACATTGGTCGCAAGCGGTCGCTGGCTACCGGCATCACGCTTCAGCTCGTTTCGATGCTATACATGGCCATCTTCCTCCTCATCGACAACCGAATTAGCGACAAATCGGTTCCACAGACCTCGAGCCAGAAGCATGCCGCCATGGGTGCGATCGTGATGATCTACTTCAGTGGCTTCGGATGGGCTTTGGGATGGAACAGCATCCAGTATTTGATCAACTCCGAGATCTACCCTCTCCGTCTTCGCGCGCTCGGTGGCTCCATTGCCATGACTTTCCACTTTGTAAACCAGTATGGTAACTCCAAGGTAAGCTTAATGTTTTTTTAGGAGAACTGCGAGACGTGTACTAACATGTCGTAGGCTGTCCCTCTTATGTTCATCGGCATGACTACCGGCGGCACCATGCTGTTCTTCAGCTGTGTCACGGCGGTCGGCCTTGTTTGGGTATGGTTCTTCCTGCCTGAGACATCCGGAAAGTCCCTAGAATCCATGGATGAGATGTTCAGCCTTCCTTGGTACCTCATTGGTCGCAAAGGAGCTCAGCTTACCGCGGGCTCTGGCGGCATGGCGGAGATGCTCGACAACGCAGGTGAAAAGGCTACGACCGTTGCGATGGAAAACGCGGACGGTCGCGCCAGTGTCGAGGCGCAGAACCAGAGGGCTGAGCAAAAGGTGTAAGCTGCAGACTTAGGTTAACCAAGAAGGTCATTGTGCACCTCGGGCAAGATTAGAAGGATGAGATGCCCACCTGTCATTAAGATACCACATGATGAATATAACGATTGCAAGAACCTATACAGCACACTCCTGGAAAATATTTTGCAGTGTGCATAACACGGCATCCCCGCACCAGAGACCCTGCAAACTGCAAACTTATTGAACTCGTGGTCCTCAGTATCCCAAACAAGAACTGTCTCCTCCATATAAGCAAATCCGAACACAATGATCCTTGAAGAAACATGGTACTACAGGCCCGACGACTCCACCATGAGTCGACATCGACCCAAAAGATCATTCTATCTCTCAGAAAAACAAACTCGCTGATGTATGGCAGTTCTACGACACGACGTCAAGTGCACAGCACAACGAGCTCAACGGTCTGCCTCCGCAGGTTGAGATATATCCTTGGTGTCATTAGGTAAAGGAATAAGTCTCGGTTTTGATCTTCCTGGGTGGGATAGTCGTCTTGGTGATGAGACTATATAGGTTATTCTTGAGAAGAGTCTATTTCTCAATTTTTGAAGAGATTTTGCCTCTAAGAGTACTATTATATAGTACTACAGATTTGCCAGAGTTTAGAGAAGTGCTTGTTACTATTGTTTGTAATTTTATAGATCTATACCTAATGCAGGTAGCTAAAGGTATCTCGAAAACGATTATAGCAGTGTTCGCTGATCTTGCTTGTTTCAAGTCTCGCACCCTCTCTTTTCCATAGCCTAATCTAAGAGCAATTGTACCTAAGTAGATCATTGTTTGCGCTCCCTAGCTCCTGTGATGATACTCCTCCTGAAGCGGCAAAGCTCGCTCGCAGCGCCTCTTGCTATGCATAAACTTGAGGTTGGCTTCCAGCGTAGGTAGATATTCCAGGAATATATAGAGTGCTGATGACTGATATGATTTTGGTTATTTGTGCTGGACGTCTGCTTGGCTACCGCGCTCCCTGAAGTATAGTTCAAATCTTGTCTCGAGCATGTCAATGAGCTGTCATATTCCATGGCGAACATGTGTCAAGTGGATTCAGGGCTCGTTATGGGTGTTATGAGTCTGGTGTATGGGACATCAGATCTGGACGAGATGGCGACAGAGACATTTACAGGGGTAGTCGGACATTGCGCTATGAAATGTTCGAGGAATACGATTCAGTAGAGCCATCTCGAGATGCCTTAGAGGTTGTAATGCCATAGTACACAGCTTTTTAATGTAAAAGAACGCTTCTCCTTGGAATTAGTTCGGAATTCCGCTTGTTTCTGACTTAAATCCAAAAAGTTCAAAAACCCCCAAACGCTTATATGCGGATGCAAATTCGCCTCCAGTCTTCTCTACTTCGGCATTCATTCTCGTTCAGTGTCGCAACACCAACACCAAGGATGCCCTGCCTAGAAATAGCCGCTGCCACTTCGTCGAAGTTCACACTACTGTGCGATAGGAAAGGGGCTGGGAAAGAAAGAAACCCTGCGTGCAGCGGTACGCGGATACTGCGAGCCTAATGTTACGAGAGGCTGCCCGCAATGCAGTGGGGCCATAGGGTAGAATCGGGAACTCCAAAGCCATAGGATCGAGATGGTCTATGTTATGGAGAGAGATAGGGCGAAGGGATGGCCGGCGAGACTGGCAAGGTTGAAATGGTGGAAGAATGAATTAGTATCGAGGCACTCGATCCTGCAGCGATATGGCATGCCGGATCGAAATAGATAGACCAGCAGAGAGACTTTAGGGTACATCGGGTCGATTTGTTAGGATACGTTGGTAGCTTTCGGCAGCTTCATACCAATTCCATTTACCGCTGATCGCACGTGATCGTATGTTGTAGACCACCTGCATGACCACACTCCGTTATACATAGCTTGAGGCATCTACACAAATAGAAGCAGGATCCTCCAGCTGATACCATACCCCGTGCCTCACACAATGAGCTAAAGGCCCGCTCGACTGTCGCAGCAACTCCAAGCGCACGGCACTGGTTCAAGTTATTGTGAAGTTATTCGAAGAACTCGAGGTCGGGCACCGACCCGCCCGTCACAACATTTTTGTGACATGCTATCTATACGGCACAACTTCAATAGGGAGTGAATAGAGCGTACAGACGATGTCATAGATTGATCTGTCCAACATCATCAACCTTGTGATCATTGTGCAACGGCCTTGAATACATACGCCCTAGGAGTTTCACCCCTTCACGCCATTATTTCAAGGCTGCCATCACACCGAACCCTTCATGCGCGATGCTCTTAAATGCCCGCTTCCAAATTCTCTTCCCTTCGCCTACTTCAGCAACCAAAATCTGCAGGCAAGCTCTTGAACAACTCACTGCCCCTTCGCTGCTCAACTTTCAGCGCTACTCGCATATCAGTGCTTCAAGCAGGCTTGAACATCGGTTTCCCTTCATCGTCGTCTCCTGACCTCAACGAGGTTCTCATCAACCCGCATCAGCAACCATGACAGTCAGCGAATGGAGTATACCACCCCTAAATCCGCTTATCAACCACATACTGACACTCTCCAGGCGACCGCGCAAAACGCCTCTTCACCAACGGCGCATGGATAAACTGGCTTCCCATCGTCTCCCTGGCGCTCTACAGTCCGTCCCCACCCCACGCCAACCCTCTATCCACTCGTCCAGCATACTAACTCTCCGTAGCCGCCGTGACCGTAGGCTGCATGAACAAACAAAAGCTCCTCATGCAGGGCCTATACCTCGCGTCCTACTCGCCGTCTCCCGGGACGGAAGTGCGCATCGGATATTTCGGTACGTCAATATCCACAGCTATCTCTTTGAATGTCCTGACTGACTGGGTGTGAAGGGATATGCGTGCAAACGCCACAAACGCCCGGCGACTGGATTTGCTCTCGCTTCCGCGGGTCGAAAACACTCGGTCTCGACGCCAATCTGCTGAAACTCATCGCCGCTGTAAAATCACTGCAGCGAAACGCACTCTACCCGCTCCCAGCCATGGCTGCCTTCCTGCTGTGTCTATTCTTTGTTCTATTCCTGTGGTTCCGGTCGCGCAGCGAGATGGGGAAGCGCGTGGTGGTCTGGTCGCTCTGGGGTTCGTGTGCAGTTGGACTTGCGGCGGGGCTGCTGCCGATGATGGTGAGCCAGGCGATGCACTATGTTGGGCCGGTGTATGGGAAGGAGACGCTGATCCAGTTCAATATGATGGGGATAGTGCTGACGTGGATTGCGGTGGCGGCGCATTTGGGGTATGTGGGTGCGGCGGTGTGGTGGGATAGGAGGGGTGGGGGTGGGGCGGGTGAGATGGGGATGGAGATGGCGTAGGCTGTCAAGCTTTCGTTGTTAGTGCTGGGTGGCTTGAATCCGAGTCTGTTGTGAACTGCGCAGCGACCTTTTGTACAGTTTGGGTAGGTTATATGTGGAATTGCTGATTCATTGGTAACGCCGTGACATGCTTTATATGTATGTTGTGCTCAATCCTGGGCTGCGCTGGAGAACTCTCCTTGATAGTACTATGCTGTCGTTAGAATGCCTATCAAATATGAGCAAGTCAAGGCATCAGACTTTCAAGAAGCTAGCACTTACCTCGGAGACGTTCTTTGCTAGCTTCGTGTCTCGCATTGTTTTGCCGGCTGGTACTTTCCAGTCATTCACATTCCACCACCACCTCCGTATCCGTGCACCGAAGCTTTGCCCGCTGAACTTGGCTGATCTGTTCCAATGTCGCCAGCCGCTGAGTATGAGTGTCCACAGCACGCCCTGGGCGAAGCAGAAAATGACCTGTGCCCAGTCAATATCAACGTGGGTACCAAATCTGGTGTTCTGTTCGCACCTGGTCCTTCAACGTGATCCACAGCACGCCCTTCCATGATTCTGCTTGCTCTATGCTCTTGAGATAGCTCTGTTCGAAGCGCAGGTCCGGCAGCGGAGGCATGTTTTGCCGCCGCGGCACGGGATTGAGCACACTGATTGGAATTTCATCTTCTGCGACGTTCGAATCGGCGTCCGGATCGGGGTATGAATTGAGGGAAACGGGCTGCTTCTCGGACGCAGCAGTCGATGGGTTGAGGTCGTGACGCGGGGACGGGTGCTGCTTTATGGACGCCCCTTGTAGCGTCGACGCAATCTCGCTCGGTATATTTGAGGCCATGGCTTTCAGCGGCTCGATGTGGCGAAGCTTGTGGTGAGCGCAATGGTGGTTGCACCTCGGAAGGGAACTGATAGGCTTGGCATTGACGTGCCTGCCTTCTTAGCGGGATGGACCCTGTTAACGTTAGCGGCCCGCATGTCGAAGTTGACGCACGGCGACGACCCCACGACAGCTGCCACGGATCGCAGCTTTTCCCGCCACTGCACCAATTCTTACTACACACAAGCTGCCAAGATGGGGAACCAACCGTCGGCGATTCTGGACAACATAGCCTCCGGCTCGAATTGTGCGTATCCGGAGAGCGCGAGAGCTCTCGTGTGCGCGCCTGAGGGGCTGAGAAAGTGATGCTGATGCCTTGCAGTTGACCGTGAGGAGGTGGACAGGCTGAGGAAGCGATTTATGAAGCTCGACAAGGTGCGCATACCCATATCCTTCTTCCTTGGGGCATATTACTAATCACCAATCAAGGACAACTCCGGCACCATCGAGCGCGACGAGTTCCTAGCCCTGCCCCAGATCTCCTCGAACCCACTCGCAACACGCATGATCGCAATCTTCGACGAAGACGGTGGCGGCGACGTCGACTTCCAGGAGTTCGTCTCGGGTCTCTCGGCGTTCAGCAGCAAGGGCAACAAGGAGGAGAAGCTACGCTTCGCCTTCCGCGTGTATGACATTGACCGCGATGGGTACATTAGCAACGGCGAGTTATTCATTGTGTTGAAGATGATGGTCGGGAGCAACCTGAAGGACCAACAGCTGCAGCAGGTGCGTCTCCGTTGGTTGGAATGGGGATTGGACTTTGATACGGGTACTGACATGACGATAGATCGTCGACAAGACCATCATGGAAGCCGACCAAGATCGCGACGGCAAGATCAGCTTCGAGGAGTTCATGAAGATGGTCGAGCACACAGATGTCTCCATGAGCATGACCCTGGACCAGTTCTAAACGCCATTTACTTCACGATCACATGAGCTTTCCTACGAGCAGGGCGCTCTCCCGGCGAGGCGTTTGCGGTGTTCAGGACTTCCTGGGATAGGTTTGATAGGATCTGATATCCACCAATACACGAATGACTTTCTTCATCACCAGTAGCATGGCGTGGCATTGAATGACCTGCGGTTCGCGTTACATGCAATGCGTGACAGTGGATGTGAGAAGTATCGTAGCGGAACACCCTTGAAATACTTCCCCCGATCCAGCAACAATTCCTGATCGCTTACGTGAGGCAATACCTATTACAGAGCTTGGCTACGTTCACATTACATGAAAGAACTAACTCAATCTTTCAATAGTGCTGCACGTAACTCCAGCTACAGATTCTTGACTGCCTTTGATTATCACGGGCCGATGCTCTGACGGCTCTGGTGTGTCCCAGATGAGAGTGGACCATGGCCTTTGAAGGGTACACCTGGGTCTACAAAGTCTTTGACTCATTTTGAGGCTTTGAACTGCCTGTGGTCAATGCGAAGCGAATCGTCATGTGTACTGGGGGCATTGACGAAACTACGCCTTTGCCCGCAGTTCGGTACATGCGCAAGTGACTGAGGTTTTGTGAATTGAAAGAGTCACCCGTAGAAGATCACAGGAGTCTGCAAGCAAGACGCGGATTGCGAATACTAGGTTCGCTTACACAGATGTAAGGGTCGTCGAGTCAGAAGCTGATCACGTGCCAATCTGCATCGATGGAAAAGCGAAATGGTCCGCGGGCCCGGCTTTGAGTCGGCACAGCAAGGGTGAGTGGGTCCGAGCTAGTGGGCGGCCATCGGACCATCCCTTGCTAAACCCACATAAAGACGGCAGACAGCCACGGGCTCGCTGAGGGTTGTCCACGAACTTCGTTCTTGGAACTCGTGCATGGGTATATGGCGAATGCGGTTCGATCTCCGGAGTTCAAGGGCTGATAATGAATTCCATGCTGCGACATATTGATGGCTGCCCCATCTCGACCCCACGATGTTACTATCAAGCAATTGCACAAGTCGGTCACGTCACTTATTCCCGCCAAGCTCAACGCGGGAGATGGTTCTCAGCATGCAACTCAACAAGGTCGAATCACAACATCGCTCGGACAAGACCGAATTCAATGTCTTCGTCCCCACCCAAGCCTGCCGCGAAGAAGGTTTTGCGGCCACTGACGCCCAAGTTAGCACCGTCTCCATTGGCATTCAAATCTGTCACCGCAAGTGTAGCTCCAGGCCAGAGTCGTGCTTTGCCCAAACCAACTTCGAAGCAAGACGTTGTTCGCCACACGACAGGGAGCACTGAGCATACTGCGCACAAGGTCCCAATTCATCAAGTGCTGCCGCCCATCCTTTGGCCCGGAGATACACAAACTCTAAAACTTCCTTGGGGCGGTGATATATGCTATGCACGCGGCGGGCGTAGAAAAGAAGAAGGGCCTGTATGGATATATTTCCACGGAACCCCCGGCTGCCGCTTAGAGATCAACTCTGTGTTTAATAGATACGCCGAATCCCACGCGATTCGCACAATCGGGATAGATCGACCTGGCTACGGGCGCTCGACCCTCCGCAAAGGTACCAGCATCTTGAGCCACATCGAGGACATTGAATACCTCCTCGACTACCTCGGCATACAACGATTCAACGTTCTCAGCGTCAGCGGGGGCGGCCGATACGCCCTAGCCGCAGCATACCACTTCCCGTCATCCCGTCTTCGCAAAACGGCCATCATGTGCGGTGTTCCGCATCCAGCTTTCGAAAACAACATGGTACACGCGTCATGGAAACGCCAAAACCTGTACGCTCAGTATCTGCCCTCCCTGTGGCGCTGGTACGTTCATCGCAAAGGTTTCAACGACTTCAGATGGAACAAGGAAGACACGAATGAACAGAACGATGACAATTTGGCCGTCGCTACGGAGAGAAATATGCAGGATCAGAAAGGGTATGTCCTCGATGTGAAACTGAGCGCGCAGCCATGGGGATTCAAACTGGAGGACATCCGCGCGAATAGAATCATGTGGTTTCATGGCGGGCTGGATAAGAATACGACTTGTGATGCTGCCAGGGCAACGGCGGAGATGGTTGGGGGTGAGGGGGTGGATTTTCGAGCGTTCCCGGCCTTAAATCATTTTAACCTACCGACGATGACAAGGGGGATGATGCTGGAATGGCTGAGGAAGTGAAGCATGTGTGGGATCAGATTGGGTGATGAGGTATTTCGGGCATTCTTGCTTTATCTAGACTAAAGATGAGACGCTAGGGGGCAATGCTGCTGCCCGTACCAACGACTTCTTGTTGATTGTTCGATGTCATTTCAGTCGTTAACGGGGATGGTAACATGATCAGCTTCGAAACTACTGAGATGCAGCTCGGCGCTTGTGTGTCTCTACTTGAAATCGCAATACGCTCCGCTCGCTGCGGCGGCTGTATGTATCTAGCCTTATACACTAACGTATAAGAATCCAAACCCGTCAGAAGCACATAAAAGCCCGATATCTCTGCAGCATGGCTACACGCTCCGCAGAAATTCACTGCTCTTCATCCTCCCGACACGTACAACCACCAGTCTCTCCAAGACAGAGCATAAACCGTTCTAACAAGGGTACGAAGAAGGAGGTGCTTGATGCATGATACTATATGCCTGACTCACTCGATGTGCTGAAGGAATAGAGTCTTGGTGGTAAAGAAACAGGGTATTGATAACACCGAAGCAAGGTGTAGATAACAAAGGAACAGGGGTATAGCTGACGAAGGGGTATGGTGCCGGTGTTGCTAGGGAATGCGCAGGATCATCGTAAATGTAATGCTGGAGCCCGGAAAGGGGTACATCATTCCTCCAGTTTGCACCAGAGATTGCAAGATGCGCTTACTCTTCAAACATCAGCGCCATCTTGACCTTCTCCGACGGTGCATCGTCGCCCATCGCAGCCATCTTGAACGCCTTCATCACGTCCGAGACACGCGCTACGTCCTCGTCATCGAAAGGGATAGCGCAGAGGAATGTATAAAGCGACGTACGGCCCAGCTTGGTCCTACGCTGCACGACCACGGTATCTAGGTTGAAGTCGATGACGTCTGGGGACCGGTTTTGTAGTGCCTTGAACTCGTCGGAAGACAATGCGGTGAAGGTGTAGCAGATTTCGTCCTTGCTGGTTGTGCCGTCTGCTTCGAAGTCGAGTGCGTTGAGGAAGTCTTCGAGGGAGGTGTGGCCGAGGTAGGTATTACGTGCAAGATGGGCATCGCCTTCCAGAGAGGCAGAGGAGGAGCAGCGCGAAGACACGGAGGATGTGGACTTGCTGGAGCGGCTTCGTGGGGAGAGCGGTTGAGGAGTTGTAGCTTCATCGGGATCCGAGACGTGTTCCTGCACGTGTTCCATGGTAATATCCTCCGTGGTATTCGGCTCCTTAGCAATAACGGTATCGACGATGACAGCAATTTCATGGGTAGGCTTCCCAGTGGAAGACGTGGTGACTTCCGCGTCGGACACCCCAGAAGCAATGACAACATTAGTAGCCTTCTTGCCCTTCTTGTCATGCTTCCGGGTCTTCGCCAGTGGCTCGACATAGGGTAGAACGTGAAGAAAGACGAGGTCGTCCTTCAGCTTGCGCTCAGCGATATCTTGGCCTGAGCCGTTTGGCATCATAAGCAAGCCCGTGATGAACACGTCCTTGTAGTCCTCAACCGGCACAGCGACTTCGATGGTGGCGAAAGAGTCATCCTCCACCACCTCCTCCAATGCTGTCCCAAGGGACTCATGGATAGCTGAGGCGACTGCCTCTGTAGACTGCTCGGCAACCTTGGAATTCTCTCCAAAATATTCGATGGCTTCTTCGGTGGGCAGCGAAGTCTCGTCAGTCATCTCCTCGCGGATGGTGCCGTTGGGCTTGTCGATGGTGGCCGTATCCTGCTTCGCACAATCCTCATGTGAAAGCAAGATTGCTTCCTGCTTGACGATAGAAGAAACCTCTACGAGCATGATAGAAGCATCCTGGGCATCGGACGATTCTGTGTCGTTGAGCTGCATCTCATCAATAGCGTCCTCATGCTCAATGCAGGGCTCGATCGCCCGCGAACCATGCTCCTCCTCAGCATGTGACGCGTTTGTGATGGTTAGCGTCTTTGCAGCTTTCTTTTCCGCGCGAGATGGCTTTGTAGGTGCAACGACCGGGCGCAGAGGGGAGACATGCCGGTCAATCAATACTTGTTCCTCTACACAAGAGAGGGCCGACGTATGCTCGGTAGTGTTCGGGAAGAAGAGAAAGCTAAGCTCCGAGGCAAGCTTTTCCATGGCTGGACGGTTGGGTGTCTTCAGCTCAATGCTCTCAGAGACAACAGCGACCTCAATTTCATCCTTCTGGTTGAAGACCAGTTCAGGAGTGATAAAGGCGTCCTCATTAGTAGGTGTGATACAGTCGTTAGAGGTAACCTTGTCATCGGCCTCAGCTTTGTTGGCTTGTTCATCTCCAACCTCAACAGACATAGTAGAGTCGACCTGATCGTGACCGTCAATCGCGCCATCGAAGTCGGGTATACCGGCGGTGACATACGTGGCAGCGCTATCCTCGTCAAAATCCGGAGTGTCAGTGGTGTTCGAAGGGATGCCAAAAACCTCAGACTTGACCACTGGGCTCTCCACGACCGTGTCATGGTCAGGCTGTTTGGTCAAGTTCGTGGGACACCAAACGGAGGGACCGCTTGCATAGATTTCTTCGGGTTCTTCGTTGTCAATGCTGGAGTTGTTCGAAGCGACGTTGGGAATATCGTCGACCTTGAAGAAGTCCAAAGATGTGTCAATGACTGGCACGTCAAAATGATCACCAGTGGAAGGATCCGCGTCAGCTTGCGAAGGTGACGAGGTCCGAGCAACAGGAGAGGCAGTTGGAGTATCTACCGGAGAGATAGTTCCTGAGGAACGAGGTGAAGTAGGCGAAGTCTTTCCAAACACGCGGGGCGGCACCTGGATCTTGTTCGCAGAGTGAAACTGTTCCACGGTCTCCTTGCACGACTCCTTGTCATTCTTGTGCTTGAGAATCGTGGTCATCAGAGGATTGTACTGCTTGTTGTGATCCTTCTTAGCAGTTTCCTTGAGAGGTGTGCGACCTTTTTTGATCGGGACCTTCTTGCGAAGCTTGTTGCCGTCCCGAGCCACGTGTGCAACGCGCTGCTCCATCTCTTGCTGAAGCTTCAGGGCTCGTCGAACTGGAGTGCTGTTTGCCGACTGCAGATTGTGCTCATGCTGCTCCTCATCAGATGTATGATGACCGGAGACGGATGCAGAATCTTGATCGGCTTTTGAAGTCGAATCAGATACCGGTGAAGTGGTCACGTTCTCATGGTGAAGCTCCAGGCCAGGCAGTACCGAAACTATGATTGTGGTGGCCGAGTCGTCGAAGCCAATGGCGGAGCTAGTCTTCGAGAAAGCGTTCTGGGGTTGAGGACGCGCAATAGCCTGACCCTTCTTGAGCATCTCCGCGCGCTCCTTCTTCTCCTTGCTTGCCTGTTGGCGCATCTTCTTCTTCTGAGCTTTGGTCAACGGAGCGGCGGAGTTGTTATTGATATTCGTGTTGGCTTCGTTGGTGGTTATGCCAAACTCCTCGTAGGTGGCGGCCTTGTCCTTGATGATATTGCCGGTGGTGGAACCGAGAACGGAAACGGGGGTAGTGCTAGAAGGCATCGCAAATGTTGCTTGCAAGGGAGACTGAGTGTTTCTGAAGTCTGAAATGGCTGATTTGTAGAACGGACTTGGTGTCTGGGTGAGTATTAGTGTGAACTGACTTGTGAGAGGTACTTGGGGTGCGAACAGTCGTTGCTGCTAGGCGCAAGTAGTGCAGGAGCCAGGATGTTAAGGAGTCGTTGTACGCAAAGTTAGCTACAAGAAGCTTAGTCGTGGTCTAGCAAAAATGTAGTTGAGTAAAGACGAACCTTGCTACAGTTGAGGTATTCGTGAGTTATGTGATCAAAGTGCTTGTGGGCAAGGTGTCGAAAGTACCAAGTCGACAATGATTAGAGCTGATAGATAGTAGCTGGGTTGACTAGCTCGTAGTTGAATTGCAAGTTGATACCGAAGAGTTGTGTGATGGTCCCCAGTGGCAGGGGCTGCAGTGTGTTTTATAGAAGGTAGGGTGAGAAGCGACAGACGCACGGGGCAGCCTGAATCGCCCGGGGCCAACAGCGAGTGATTGCTCTGCTACGCGGAAGCCTGGATGGGCAGCAGTGACGTCGTGAGTTAATGGTATTGTGCTTGATTCGGATGAGAAGGATCCCTAGCTTTCACGCAACTCAACCCGAAGTGGTAATTGCAAACGCGCTTGGGAGGCCTGCGATTTATGTAAGCAAGTTTCACTTGTTGCGCTACGCAGAGGGACGCACATTGGACATTTCTATGGAAACAGTTGCTACCTTTGAGATTACGCAAATGCTCCCCAAAAGTCAACGCTTCTTGGCACTCTGCCTTTGGTCAGCAGCATCATTGTTCACTCAGAATGGCATGTTCGCCAACAATACCGATATCTGCACACTGTATTCTATGCCATATGTCATGAAGATAGCGCGGAAAAGCACAGATGAGAAATGGTTTGCTCTCTTCTCGAAAAACGTGGAGATACCCTGCTCAAATAGGTAACTGGATGGGAGAGGGATGGTGATTGGGGACTAGGCTTGAGAGCCCTAGGGCCAAATTGCTGCTGTAGTTGATAGCCAGATTTCATCCTGAACCAAAGAGGTTCTGCTGCGCGGGTCTAAGTAGTTGATACTCTGAGCTTCAAGAAAATAGGCTAAAGATCAGGGACTAGACAATTTTCATGTAGGACCGACCTCTGTGAGACATGATAGGAGTTGGCTGGAAACGAAAATTGCCGATTGTGTTTACCAAGCATAGCGAAGCATTGTCCATCAGCAGGCTGGGATCAAGACAACCACCCCTTGTATCTTTCTATGTGCTTCCTTTAGTTCTCATAGACGACTCTCTGAGGTACAAATCGTTCATGCGGCCATGTGAAAGCCTTGGACCGGTCTTATTGAAGATCTGACATCTCATACCACGTCCAGGGTGCGTCTCCTTTGCGTTTCACATCTGAGACCCGGGGAAGAGATGTACGTTGTATCGATGCAATAGCCCTAGCTCTTTCAGGTAGCATGCAAGACCAACGTATCCTCCCATTGCCTCCAGACTCGGGGGTCGACAGTGATAGAGACGTGAGCACATAGCAGCACAGAAACGAGTATACCGGTCACCTCCGCGCTGACATCCCACACAAGCTGCACATTGCAAACGCAAATTAGCCACACAATGTCGTGCTACGAACATGCATCGGCCGACGCACCCAAGGCCCAGAACTGCGCGAATAGAATGCCATACGCGTACCTAAAGAGTGAGAGGCAAACGAGGTTTTGAGGGCTGAAGTCTGCTAGCGTGCGATGGCCCGTCGGACAATCGCAACTTGCATGCACGGAAGAGGCTAGCGCCCCACTGTGGGGTACGTTCCGATTGCCGTGACATCATCGGCAAACTCGACCAACCAATGCGACTACGCTTCTAGAAGACCGCATCTCACTCGTTCGCTGTGTCAGGCTGCCCTACTGCTCCGAGGCATGCCATCTCGGGTCCCGCGCGCCACGTTCACTTGAGTGATCCGTTCAGGGCCTAGCTGTCCTTGCCGTGTTCCTGCCGTGCCGACCTTGTCATCTGTTCTAGGTCTATTAGCAGCGAATCTTAACCCGCAGTTCTGGGAGATCCCAACAGTAATTGTGGACCTGGCATTTGCTCTTGGGCTATGGAATTTGTATAAATATTTGCTAGACCCGGTGTTTTCGCTAGGCAGTTGCGCGGTCAGTTTGAAATATACCTGAGCCGTCTTCCCTTGCCTTGAGCATCTTGAGGATACTTGGAATACAGATCCCTTACCATTAGACTTCGCACTTCATCTCCTAGACGACAAGATGTCGCAAAAGCCCATCTTCGTGGCTACTCACCCGAGGGCCTGCTCGACGGCCTTCGAGCGGGTATGCAGATTCCAACTGCGACAATTGTTGGCAGGTTACTGACATGATTCCAGGTCTTTATGACTAGACATAAAACACTTCAATGTGTACATGAGCCGTTCGGCGATGCCTACTACTTTGGCCCTGAGCGCCTAGCAGAACGCTACGAGAGCGATCCTCGGGCGAGAGAAGAGAGCGGATACTCAGAGAGCACATACCGAACCATCTTCGACCGGATTGCTCGAGAGAATTCAGAGGTCAGTGCAATGTTCTCCTGCATTCTTATCGTCCGTGTGGCACAAGAATTTCTCTGCTCATGTTGGGGGTTGACAGCAGCCAATCATCGATTTCGAGCTACATCACTCTCCCATTCGTCATGATACGGTCGTGTGCATCCCAAGCCGCATACCCCACGATTGACGCTCATTTGTCGCTTCTTTACGCAACATACGTGCGTTCCTACTTGCTACACGTTGCAGCCCATAGATGCGCTCAGCATCGGGTCTAAGCTAGAGCATCCTTGCACAGCATCGACGTCACTGCTGTATCCTCCATATTGTGTGACTTCTGATCAGATTCGGAAGTGTCTTCTCCATGTCTTCTCTCCTTCATTTATTCTATTAGAGCTTGGACGAGAATGGAAACAATGTACTCACATCCCCCAGGGCAAACGCGCCTTCATCAAAGACATGGCCCAATACTGGATCCCGCCCAACGGCAAGCCCGCAACGGTCGCTCCTTCCCTCGCCAACTACCGCCGCGGCGTCGGCACAGACACCACACAGCTCTCGCCCGTCCAGACTCGCAAATCATCAGACGATCCGCCCTATCCATATGACACCCAAGGCGAGCCAAATAACCCCACAGTTATCCCCGCAGATCTCCTGGCAACATATCACTTTACCTTCCTCATTCGTCACCCCAAGTACAGTATCCCGAGCTACTACCGCTGCACCATCCCACCCCTGGACGCCATGACCGGCTTCTACAACTTCCGCCCCGACGAAGCCGGGTACGAAGAGCTGCGCCGTTTATTCGACTACCTGCGCGCTGAAGGACAAATCGGTCCGAAATTCGCCAACAAAGCCGCGCCTGAGAGCAACGGCACCAACGGTACCAGCAGCGGAGTGGAAATCTGCGTCGTAGATGCAGACGACTTGCTGGATAATCCCTCGGGTATGATCGAGGCGTTCTGCAAGTCGACGGGCATTGAATGGGAGCCGGAGATGCTGGTCTGGGATACGGAAGAGGATCAGAAGATCGCGAAGGAGGCGTTTGAGAAGTGGAAGGGGTTCCACGAGGATGCGTTGGATAGTACGGAATTGAGGGCTCGGACGCATGTAAGTTGGCCAAACGTCCCTTTATCCACCCTCTTGGAATGTAGACGGAATGAGGCAGGAGGGCATTGGAGATTATTTATGGATATGTGCGTGCAGTGCTAACAATTGGACAGAAGAAAGCCCAAAAGTCCGACGAGGAACTCTTCAAAGAATGGACGGAGAAGTACGGCGAGGAAGGCGCAAAGGTGATTCGCGACACGGTCGCAGCGAATGTGGAGCATTATGAGTATCTGAAGCAATTTGCTATCAAAGTCTGATTCATTCCTATTGTACAACCCATACAAACGACTTCGACCAGCAAATAACAATGTCTTGTCTAAAGTCTACAACCAAGTTCTCTTTTGTCCTTGTTAAGTGTAACGTTCGTTCCTCATGAAAGAATAGTTTTCGCAGTCCGAGAGTAGCAGTGATGCACACATCGCATCCAGTAACCGCTACATTCCTTTCCCCCCTTTTTTTTATCGTCTTCTCACCTCACATCAGCACGCACTATATGTCCGCCTCGCTTAACTAGATCCGATCTGACTGCTCTATCGTACGTCCACAGCCCAGCTCACGGGCCGGCTCGATTCGGCTGGCAGCTTCATGCGGTGCTGAGTCAGATTCTCCTGCACCCACACTTAACCGTTATCTACCACATTCGTTTCCCGACTCTTGCTCCCAAAGATGATGTCATGCTTGATGGTGGATTTGGTGTTTACTTGATCGCTCATTGTGTTCGTGGTGTCCGCGCTGAGGTTGGTGTGCTGAGGTGTGGTGCGTATTGGTAGTTCGGGATTGTAAACATTGCGTTTGTGGCCGGAGTCAGTGAAAACGGTCCGGATGCGTCAGAATAAATGCTGATATGAAGCTTGTGTTTCATGTTGTCGTTTACGGAAATATAGCCAAGGCCATCAGACGGTGCGTTGACGTGGCTTGAAGGAGAGTGGAGGATGGGGGCTGCGGAAATGCACACGCGGAATGAACATGAATCGATGGTTGTATAAACGTCGAGGAGCTGGTGGAGTCCGATGGGCGCACTTGGTGTATTGGTCATTTCCTTGGGGATTGCAAGTCTTACTCGGAAATAGTGTTAGGTGTGAGGGAGGGAGGATCGGAGCGGAGCAGGCATCTTCATATGCGAAGAATATGGATTCGAAGTTAGCTATTCATACAGCCTTCTGAACTCCCTGCTACTGCGGCGCCGAAGCTCAGAGGTATATACCGTCCTTCATGTATATCAAAATCATCCCACATGAAGCCCATTATGTAACCAGAAATGCAAAGGCGTCCGACCAAAACAACACCGAGAATCCCAGTTCACGAACTCCAGCGCTACCATAGTGCGTGTCAATAATGCAAGGACTGTCAAGATAGGGGTGTGTGCAAATCGAGACTGGTCGGTCAAGGATGGCCAAGCTCAATCTCTCTTCTCCGTTCCTCTCGGCTCAGGCCTCTCGAGTGATTACTCCGCCGGTCATTGCTCGCCGGTCGATTTGTTGTCCGGCCTCGGTCTTGCAACCGCTCCCAGGCTTGTTGCTCGCTGAGGCTATCAGGCCTGCTGTCAGCGCGATTGCGACCCCAGTCTGCGTGTGCCTGGCCTGGTGTCCCAACCAGCTCCTGGCTGCGGGCTACCCTTTCTTGCTGCTCGAGATCCTCTGGCAGGTCTATCCTGAAGGTGGCGCTGTTCGCGTCGGGACTCGGCCGTTGGTCTGACTTCATAAGGAGTAGCGCCATCTGCTGGTTGACGCGGTCGTCTTCGGAGATCATAGCTTCTGGCGGAACTGCGGGCGCGCGGCTGGCTGTAGGGTACATGTTCTGCACGAAGTTGCTGTAATACGATTCGTTGGACCACAGCTGTCGCGGACCTGCCTTCTCCTTGATCTTCACTATGCGACGGTGTGTCCATAGCAGGAGGGCGCCGTATGTGAGGGTCGCAGTGGTGCTGACTACGGTGCCGGTTATGGCGGAAGTGCCCCAAGTGTACGAGCGCGAGGAGCCGAAGTTGTAGGCTATCGAGATGAGGCCGAGGGCGGAGGAGGTGAGGGCGGGTCTGTCGCATTAGTACTTGCCATGCCGGTGTGAGAGGGGCGCATACAGGAAGACACCCTCTGCTTGGAAGAGCTCATTGCGACATGCGAAGCAGAGCAGCGCGGTGAAGGAATAACCGGCGGTCAGGAGCGCGACGACAAAGACCGACAGCACGGCTTGGCTGAACCTGAGCTGTGGTTCTTTTGCGTAGAGGCCAGGCAGGAGCAGGTAGCTGCGCGGGTGTTAGCTTCCCTTGTCGAGGCCCAGCAGGAAGGCACGACGCACCCTCCCAAGATCATCCACGACGCGGCAAGTGCGATCAGGCGCCAGTACCACGGCGTCGATTCCCGCTTCTCATAGCGCTCGTCGCCAATGTTGATGTAGCTCTTGTTGCCGCTACGCATTGAGCTGTCGTTGGCGCCGTCTGCGGGGAGCTTCGCGATTCAGGCGCTGGCGTCGACCACTTCAGCTCTCGCGCGGTGCCAGCGAACCGTTCAAGTAACCCCTCATGCAGCGCACAGCGACCTGGAAGGAACGAGCGACTGGTTGCAGTGTGCTTCGAAATGGTCGGCTGCCTCTATCTTGGGAGCAGCGGATGAGGCTCTCTATTCCTGGCACGCGCAATCAGCCTGACGCGGTGCAGATCGCTTCGATAACTGCGTGTCTTAGCGCCGAGGTGGGTGCGGGTACGTAGAGCAACGGGGTAGACGTAGGCAATGCAACAACAGGACGGCAGCGAGTGTTGGCAAACTTCAGAAATGGAACGGAGGTAGAAGGGACAGTAAGAAAGAGAACAGGCGGCGTGAGCTGAGCAGTCGAGGTTGGGAGGGCGCCAACGTTCCTCGTATGCGTGCTGAGGCGGAGGACAGGCTGCATCCGACTCAGCCACGAGTCGCTGAATGCCACCCTGCGTGCACTTTGTGAATCCTCAATAGCGTCCTTGAGCGCTTGCTCGTGCAAGGCCATTCCTTGCGCCATCAAGGTCGCTCCTTCCTCGAGTGTTTGTGTTTAGTGCACTCAACTCCAACATCAACGCAGTCTGCCACCCAGCCCTTGTAGCCCGTTTCGCTCCTCGTCCCAATGTGAGCAAAGAAGGGCACCCCCAGATCTCGGTGCGGCTGTCCGCTCGTTACCACCCTGGCCAAGCCTCTCCTCCGCGGCGTCGCTTTGGCTGACCACGCCGCATGAAGCACTGCAGCATCTTACACCTCGAGCCACCGCTTCCTCGCGGATCCGCCTCGTCATGTTTCGTTGCAAATCTCCGCCCCAAACTCGGCCAAGTCCCGATGCACCACGATCCACGTGTTGCTGAGACATGTGACGTAGCTGCTTGTTGTCCAAGAGCTCCATGGCTGGCCCATATTGGTGCTTCGCAGTACTGGCCGGGATATACTTGAAGGATCAAATCGGTTGCGAGGTCGCTCCAAGTATCTCAAAATAATCATACATCGGCTGGCCTAAGGGTTTCTGCCGCGGACCTCGTATGTGCCACGCTTCGATGGTCGGCACCGCCTCAGGAACAGGGCAGAGCCAAGCTACACAGCGTCAGCACTCATTAGGACTCCAGCGTGCGACGCCCAGGACCATCAGTCGCTTCTGGGCTGGCACATTTCACTGTTTCTGCTCCATGTAACCTTTGCCAGCGTCACGTCATGTTACATTTTTCTTTGTAACATCCAGTAAAGTTAAACCTGCCCTGACCAAGGGTGTTGCTCTGCTCGAATTCGGCAGAGAAGATGCGTATCAAATCGAGGCCGCGGAAGTTTGCATGCGGCAACAGCAGTCGTATGCCTGACGCAGGGACCGACAACATGTATTCTTCGCGTTACACTTTCTCAATTATAATATCTACCTCCTGTCTTCTTGGAAAAGTGCTCGCGAGATTGATGCAATTCGCTCGCCTAGTCCTGTTCTTCTCAGCCACACCACTCTTACTCATCCCCGAGTTCCGTACTCGTCTGAGCCCAACAGGACTTGCACCTTCATGACGGCGACGACAACGTGACGTAGAGCTCACGAAGCATCAACCTCCACGAAGTTGACCTCGGCCAAGATAACGTGAGCGAAGTGTCGTGTTGGACACTATATACTTCACGCTCGCGATTGCTCCACTTTCGCGATGCAGCAGCATCAACAACAAAAACAAAAAGAACAGATTGAACGCTGATGCTCTCCAGCTGGGAATTGAACCCAGGTCTCTCGCGCTGTTGGGATGACAAGCGAAAATACTGACCACTATACTACTGAAGAATGAGCGAGTTCGAAGCTCTGATGAGTTGTTGTGGAAGACTACAAAATTAAAAGATATATATCCTATGCGTTACAGGATAAACAACGCTGTTGAGGAAGTCCAGAAGCTTTAGAATATTGCGCATGGTCGGCTGCAGTGTGTGAGGGTGGGTCTCGGGTAGAAGCCCAGACGTAGTTGGCGGAGTGGAGTCCGACTACGACGTGTGATTGGCAGGGACCACGCACTACAATATTCTATGCTCAATTTCCGTTTGTGCGTTCGGACTGTTCAATCTTTTCGAGTTGCACTAGCATCCTAATGCAGTAATTCCACACCACTTATCTGTAGCCTTCTGCTGCCAACATCTTCAAATGTCGAAGCCCGCTGCATGTATCTGCTGTGACAAGAATGTCGGCGTCTCGAAAGGACAAAATCGGACTTTGAAACCTCTTCGACTGATAGACAGTAAGGGAACTCCAAGCAATTCACGTGGAAATTTTAAGCCATGATTTTGACCCAAGTCACCACATGAACAGGCTTGTGCAAGTCCCCTTACGTAATGAGCATCGATCTCAAAACAGATTCTTAAGAAGCTCAATTTTCTCGGACATGCAACTACAGCCACGTTTGGTTCGGCGGCTTTTAGCTGCGGGCACTGCCGTAGCGTACCGACAACCGCGAACGGCTTTCGTCACATGCACCCACACCATGCATGTTGTGATCACGGGGCGCACAAAGAGTCGATGATGCATCTCAGAGCTCAAGATCATGCGAATTCCCACAGTGTCCTTGGCTTCTGAGGCTTGACGGGAGTGGAAGGCGTTGTCTTGTCTGTGCAGGTGCGAAGACTTACAGGCAGTGAGCAGGTGCCTGACCTTCCTCGACTCAACCGTTCTCCTCAATTCAACCGTTCTCATAACCATGGTTCTCAACAAAAGTCAGGCCCTATAGAGGAGAGCCTCACAGCGGGGCTGCCGCCCGGAACCACTAATTCTTGCGAGCGAGATCGCTTCGTTGTGCTTGAGAAGACCGGGCCATAAATAACCCTTGATCGTCACGGTCCGGCTGCCAGTCCTCTCTTCTCCATCCATCCTTCTTTTCTCTATCCATCCTTCTCTTCCCAGCAAGCCCTCCGATGCCTGCCAAATATTACTCTGCAATACCACTACCTTCTTTGTTCAAAATCTCAGCGCCAACTGACAAATCTACAACTATCGCGTAGCCAGCTGCCTAGCAGTGCTGTACAGTCCTCCGCGCCCATCACTCTGTGCAGTCCTCCGCGCCCATCACTTCCAGAGCTCTGCCCTTTGCAAGCCCAGTGGCCAGCCAACAGACTCCTGTTCCTCCAATGGCTAGCACTGCCGAGGGCAAGATGCGCATCAAACTCTTTGGCCTTTCAAAGGAGAAGACAACAGCACCGCACCAACAACCGGCCGCCAACATACCGTGCCAGGCCTGTGGGTTGACTGGCAATCACTACACCAAGGATTGCCCAAACCCAAAACTTTGTAGTCACTGCTACCTACAAGGCCACGAAGCAACGGCCTGCGAGCCTCAGTGTCTGGCATGTGGCGGGCGTGGCCGCATCAGGATCAAGGCAGCTCTGAACGACCATCCAGAGCCTACTGTGAGGGCCTTGGATGCGCTGATGGATGGCCTAAGAAAGGCCACGAAGCAGTAAGCACTCCGCAATGCTCACTAGATCAGATCTGACTGCTTCCAGGTCGCAGGAGAACCTCGAAGCGAGGCAGACGAAGCTAGAGGCGCTAGAGAGTCTCACTGATGCTCAGCGAGGTGCGTCGCTTGCAAGCGCTTTCCACAGATTTAGGGCTGACCACTGAATAGCTGAACTCGCCGCCATCGCAGAGCAGCGTCAGAACCTTGCGGCGGAAGGCGAATTGGCCATCGCTCATTTCGCTCATCTCCAATCTGGCATCAAGGCCGTGATCGACCGCTTCGGTGCCGTGGAGCAGTCGCTGCTGTCTCCTGATGCACCTACTGAGTGAAGGCAGGCAGTCAAGACTGCGACTGCACACATATCCCCGTCTGGAGGGCTTCTGAACACACAACGCGGTCAGTGCCATCCACGCCTTCGACGACGAAAGGACGTCATCACATCTCGCTCGAGTACGAGAACCATACATGCGTTCATTTGACGCAGCACAACAACCCTGAAGATCCCGGTGCCGGGATACAGCATAGAATTTCACACAGCTATCGAACACTCGCCTTCTGGCATCTGGATTCTCGGAAACCTTACTACAGTCCATCGCATGTGCGTAGTCATGCGTTTACCAGCACAGGCTCGCTACACACGCTTTTCATACAGGAATACCAATACCGAGAAATGGAATTGATGCGTCAAACCCCTCTTGCCCCCCTGCCTCCGTTTTGCGACTCGCTCTGGCATGTGAGTAGATACACCAAGTGCGGTGCATTATCGGACGGGCTGGGCTCGGGCGTCTTGATTGAGAAATAGACGATCGGGATGAAGGCTGCGAATCGTCGGGGATACATGTTGCATATTCGAGCAGTACAAAGTGGGAGAGTCATGTCTTGTCGGACTGGGGATTTGCGGACGGATGTGTTGAACTGTTACTAATGTTTCAACTGTACTTGTTTCTTGACTTTGACATATCTGTTCTTGCATATCTTGCTATTGCACGAAGTAACAGTTTAACGTTTTTGCTCTTCTGTTCAACGTGTACATTTACTTGCTCGGATCTAGGGTATACAGCGCTAAAACGTCTCATGCTTTCCCACGACTCTTCTTTACATGCATTCAATGTCACATCTCACATGTCGTGAAGCCCGTAGATACCAAAACGCCTGCGCTATGCTCATATGCCACCTCCAAGATACCCATGCACCCTTATGCTCTATTTGTTTCCCCGCCATCATGACGACGACTTGGTCAACAAGAACCCGACATTACACTCCGGCTGCTTCAGCACCTCGAGGAACACATCGTCGTCGACCGCAAGAGCCATATCATCGTCGTCCAGTGTCTCGTCGCCTTGCTTCAAGATCTTGGTGTCAATGTGGCGATACTCCATCAGCATTCGGAGTTTCGGTTGCTTGGCCGCGCGACGAGCCTTGATTTTCGATTCTTGCACGTCCATGTCGACTTGGCTTGCTGGCTTGAGTTTCAAGTAAAGATTCTCGTCTTCATCTTCCTCGCTATCTTCGGGCTGTTCGAGAGCCTCGGGTTCAAGCTTGACTTCTGGTGAGCCTTGACAGTCGCACGTGCAGCCCAGGAGATCGTGCGTTTGACATCCTTCGCGTTCGTCGAGACGGAACAGGTCTTTCAATTCTTCTTTCGAGAACGATGATGCGGACGCTTTGTTGTCCACGACAGCATTCGCGAGACCCATCTTCATTACTTGACGCTGATAGATCTTTTCATCGATACCACCTTGGACAAGGAACCTGTAGATCTTGACAGGCAGCTTCTGACCATCGCGATGGATGCGGGCCATGGCTTGGAGATCGGTAGCGGGATTCCAATCGATGTCAAACAGCACGATGCGACTTGCGCCAATGAGGTTGAGGCCGACACCGCCAGATTTTGCAGAGAGAAGAAATGCGAAGGATGCCGATTTGGATGTCTTGTTGAACTTTTCGACAAGGGCTTGACGTTTCGATGCCGGCGTGCTGCCATCTAGGCGGAGGTACGTATACGACAAAGACACAAGGAGTCGTTCGATCATGTCGAGTGTGGTTGTATAGTTGGAGACGATGACGATCTTCTCTTCTGTGGTGGTATATATGCGATGTACAAGGCTATCGAGGAGACGAAGCTTGGTGCTGGAGGCATGAGACTTAAGCACGTGAGGTGGGATGAGTGGAAGCAAGGCTTGGAGCATGTCTGATGGAGTTGCCTCGCTATCTTTTGACGCACTGAGTAGGTAGGGGCTGTTGCAAACCTTCTTTAGAACCATGATGAGTTGCAGTGCTAGATCCGTGTTGCCGAGCGCGGCACCGAAGATGGGAGACGCGAGAATGGCGCGGTAGGCTTCAGCTTGCGCTCTAGTAGGCCTAACGAAGACAATATGCTCCGTCTTTGGCGGAAGGTACTTGCTCAGGACTTCTGCAGTGCGACGGATCATGAAGCGACTCGTCAAAGATACAAGCTCTTTCCATCGTGCTTCACCCTTCTCAAGCTCTGACTCGCTTGCCTCTGGCTGACGGCTGCGAAGAATCGGAGCTTCGAACGTGCGCTTAAAGGCGGAGCGCTGTCCAAGCAGTCCTGGATTGACAAAATCAATGGCAGTGTAAAACTCACCCAGGTCGTTCTGGAGGGGAGTGCCCGAGAGAATGACACGGCGTTCGGTATTAAGAGATTGGATCGCCAACATGGCCTTGTTGTTAGCAGTCTTGAGTCTGTGACCCTCGTCTGCAATGACGATGTCGACACCGACACCCTTCTTCAGCTCCTCTTGCACGGTTCTAAGCATTTCGTAACCGACGATCATGACGTTGTATGCTTTGCCCATGGTGAAGTTTGTGATCTTCTTATCTTTTCCATTGGCGACGAATACGCCTATTCTCTCATTGCCAAGCCACTTGCGGAATTCGCGCTTCCAGTTGTCAACGAGGCCGGCCGGACATACGATGAGTGCCTTCGTGACGACGGGCTGGCTTTCGTGGATCGGGTTCTGCTTCATCAGCGTCCAGAGCAGTGTGATAGTCTGCAGCGTCTTCCCAAGACCCATCTCATCGGCCATGATTGCACCTTCGTATAGGAACTGAACGCCTTCGCGCTGATGGTCGCGGAGATGCTTACTCAAGACAGGATCGACGACCACATCGACGATTTGCTTGCCCTTGGGGGCTGATGTTGGCCGCTTCATGACGAGTGCGTTCGGCGATTTGGGATCGTGGCGTGGCTGTGGAATCGACGAGTTCCGTTGAGGCATGACGGTATTGGACAACAGAGGCGTCTTGAACTGCTGCTTGCGAGAAACGGAAGGCTTGTACTCGGGGACATCCTTGTCCTCAAATTCCGCTATTGCCGTCCCAAACATGCCGCCCGCCTTCTTCGGCTTGGACTTGGCCACGACAGGGGCTTTGTAACCGGGCCCGACGCGTTTTGATTGCTCGACCGGTGCGGCTGCGGCGGTGCCCAAGAACATGCGACCTGCGAGGTAGTCCGCCTTGTCTATAACCCCATCGATCTCAATTTCCTTTCCTCCAAGGGAAAGTCCCGAGCCGGGCAGCAGCGGCCGACTGCAAGCTCCCTTGGCAATCTCTTTGCCTGTGTCGCTGTCTGTAAGCGAGCCATATCCTCCTATAACAGCCAGCACGCCGTCGCCGTCCCAGGTCTTGTTCTTCTTCGTGGTGTACTTTCGCCACAACACAGTGTAGTAGTTGCCATTGCTACTGATTGGCGACGCCTGACGTGGTGCAGGATTAGGCACAGTGACGAGTGGCTTTCGGGCGGGCGCGACGTCGCTCGAGGACAGTTGGTCGGACGAGATGCGTCGCTTCTTGGGGGGTGGTTCGCCGTTTCGCGAATCTGGCCGCACGAATGCGGGAGGCCTAAACGGCTTCATGTGGGATGCGTCTGGAGATACGCCAGCATCACGGTGAAGTAAGAATGGCGGTGTGGGTGAAGGGTGGCTGCTGCTTTGACGTGTGCAAGGAGGCAACGACGCGTTCGCGCTTCGGGAAAGTGCGACGGACGCGCCGACACGCTAGCACGCCAGCACGTGACAACGAAGCCGAGCCATCAACCAATACTTGAACTTCACAAGGTCACGGAAAGACAAACATGTAGAGCGGGAGTCCGTTGAGCTACACGTGTAATATTGTTACCCCGAAAACTGTCTTTATGTGCTTTAAAATGATTCAAGCACCTGCATTTTACGCGCTTTCACAATGGCGGCCAGTACCGCATCCGAGCTGCTGGAGGCGCAAACAGGGACAACGATACCTGACGCTTCGGTCAGCAAATTGCCGCCTTCAGCTGCAAGAGGAAGTTGCGCACCCGGCCGTACCGCTTCCGCCCCGACTTGTCCTGCGGCGGCAGCTTGTCCTCGCTCTCAACGCTTGTCGCGGTACTCAGAGTGAGCTTCGCATTCTTCGATTCTGGGCGCGCAGCGATGCCCTTCTTGGACATGAAGAACTTCGTCCAGTCTCCCGTGCCTTCGCATTCATCCGGTCCCATAACAGTCCAGCCCTTTGGTGCTTGTAACCGAAACCTCGTTCCGTATGGTGCCAGTACTCGTATTGCACCATGTCCCGCGCCCTCATCGATCTTCAAGTCCACTTGTACCGTCCCGGCAACGGTTTCCAGACTACACTCGACCGCCTCCAGCCCAGCCAAGACCGGTGCGACGCCGAATACCTTCCATCCCGCGCCAATGGGATGCAAACCAGCGAGATACCTCGGCATCAAGAAGACGGGCCACGTCGACCATCCGTGCATGAGCGAGGTGTCGTGGCCATGCGGTGTACCGTCGGGCTTCATAGCTTCCCAGTGACCGCCAGAGTAATTGCGATTATTTGGATCGGCCATTGGTCCCCATACTCTCTGGAGTAGATCGAGCGCCGAGGTACCAGCTTCACGATGGAAAAGACCTTCTACTGCAAACCCTGCGGCATAAGGACTGACGACGTTGGCGGTATCCCAGTTATTGAGCCCACGGAATGCACGCGGAAGATTTGAGCCCGGATCCGAGAGGTGCTTCAGATCGTTTGCGTGTGGAGGAATGAGATCCGTGGTCATGGCATATCCTTTGACGTCTTGACATATTCCCTCAGCTGGGAGGCTCGTACCCAGATGAAAGACACCAGAAGAGCTGTCGTAAAAGGTCTCTAGTATATGTTCCTTGAGCGTCTCGGCCTTGGACATGTACTTCGAACCCATTTCAGCATTTGGGGTTAGTGTTGCTATAGCTTGCAGCGCATCGTAGTATGCGATGTTCAGTGCACCTGATGGTCCGAAGATGGGTCCGCCCATGGGAAACCAGTGCATTGAGATCGGAGGTGGGGCGGCAAGGACGCCATGGTCGTTCACGAACCCCTCGGCAAAGTTGACCAGCCGATCAAGTTTGTTGGAATACTTCGAACGAACCTTCTCATCGCCTGTATGCATCCAATGATCCTTGATGGCAACCGCCAGGAGGAATGCGTAAGTTAGAGAATAGAAGGCGTATGTGGGTGGCTCGGCTGTGCTCTCGTGGCTGGGTGCCTGTATCGGGGCTAAGTTTCCGAGGTAGCCGTCGCTGGTTTGGTGACTTGCGAGTAGCTGAATGCTGCCCGCTACAGCTGCGAAATCCATCGTCGAGTATGCAATCGATCGTCCCATGACGTGCAGATCTCCGCCAAAACATGCCCGGTCGCGCTTTGCACCATCGATAGTACAGGCTAGTGCATTCGTACCGACTTGAAAATCAGACAGCGTCCGATCTCGGTTTTCGATGAGCATGTCATTCTCGTAAAGAAGCGTACCATCCAAGCCGTGGACGGTAAGATTGCGATACCACGCCACCCAGTGGCATGGCCCACCGAAGGCTACTGAGCCTGTGTTGTTCGGGCTACCACCAAGTAGTGGATGTAAATCCAGGCCTTGAAGCGTCGCAATCCGGTGCCCTTGAAGCAAAACTGTGATTGTATCGCTTTGCGCGAGAATTTCGACGTCGATCCACTGCTCCAATTGAATGGCATCAAGCGACCATCTTCCCTTCTCTTTCACTGGAAAGATAGTTGACTCGTGTGCAAGACCCTCGCTGGCGTACAACGAGTTTGTGCCTGTGTCCAAGCAGAAGACTAGGCCGTTCGAGACCATGTGAACCGCCCAACTGGCACCTCCCGCCTCGACGCGAACTTGAAAGCGCACTCGCTTATCTCCCCATCGTGTTCCATGTCGACAAGGAGCCCAGTGCTGTCCATGAACCCTGGTGCCGTGCTCGGTCACCTCCCAAGCTGGAGCAGTTTCGCTGCGTTCGACGGTACACATATCAACAGTTTTAGTGCCGTCACGCCAGATGCGGTTCAACAACTCATTCGAACAGCTGAAGTTTGATCTCGGCGTCCTCCTAGGCCGGATGCGCTCGAATCCAATCCTCGAGAATGTGACCGACGAGTTTGCTGAGCAAAGAATGATTCTTTGATACCTCTGTGATCGCTGTGCGTATTTCGACTTGATGGTCCGCGGTGTATTGCACGGTGGTATAGGCAGAGCAGTCCTTCTGTACGTATCCATAGCGTTCGAGAATAGGAAGAAAGGGCCGTCTCCTGCGTATTTGTTAGCCCGCTGAAGGCAATCTCTATACTGCATAGCTTGCCATTGACGTGGTCGATACCATCAGCCGCTTCGCTGTACGCAACTTCCACATCGATCGATCCGCCCGAAGCATTCGTCGCGGACTCGACGTCGAACAGAGGCATGCCACCTTCACATACAGCATAGTCCAGGATGACTTCTGCCCGTTCTGAACCATTTTCGCGATTCCTCAGAGTGAGGCTCGATATTGATGCGCCGAATGTCGAAGTGACACCGCCTACACGGCGCGAGATGCTGATGGCCTCAACGACCTCGGATCGTGACATGGTGACAAAAAGTGCCAGGGAAGATGTGGGTCATACATCGCGACGCCGATATAATGTACATTTTTAAGGACTACAGGCTCTCGCGAGCCGCATGTTGGCTCTGTTTCGTCTCGCATACAGGCACAAGGTCCCACCAGGCTGGACACGGAAGTGGAGGGAATGCATCTGGGTGGACAATGGTCGCGTCCCGAGGTATGGTACCGGAAGCTCGGGAAGACTTTTCACCGAAAGCATGGCGCTAAACTCCCCGCAGCTACCGGTACCCCGGACTCTTCAGCCGCTGCAACACTGAGATGGATTGTCCACCTACACCTCCTCTTCTACGATAACTTGGAAAAACAGCAAATGGAATGAGCGAAAACGATGCGGAACTTGCCATCGCAAAGGGCCTGCAATGCCAGCAGTGCCAACGCAGCTTTACACGACCCGAGAACTTGTCCCGGCACATGAAAACGCGTAAGTCCACCTTGCCAAGTTTCCAACTCTAGGCGACATCACTGTAGGTTGTCACATACACGCAAAAGTGATCAACGGAATATTGTTAAGAGATTTCTTTGCCGTACGTATTTGTAACCAATCAGCACCGCACATTCTCATAACAGTCTGCCCTAATATTCTCCTTGACTTCGTCGCCTTGCACTCTTATTCGTACGGTATTCAAAAATCTGCAGCAGACTAACAAGTTGCCAGATGATGCCGTGCAAAAGCATAAGTGTCAGGTCTGTAAGAGATCGTTCAGTCGAAGCGATCTCAAGCGAAAGCACGAACTCCTGCACCAGCGCGCTTCGTCCAAGGTCAAAACAAAAAGAACAAAGCGCATGGACGACCAAAGAGATGAAGATGGGTCAGCCATGGACGGCGACTTGGACCAGGCAGTTCTGCCTCGCACAGCTAGTTTTGCTCAAATCGACCCAGGAAACACGGCTCTAGGCCTGAGCGCGTCGGAAGGGCTTCCAGATGGCTTAATGGAGCATCAGAACCTCGAACTTTCAACTGACTTGCGATCGGCCATTGATAATCACGTCATGTTTGATCCAGCATGGGTTGGAGATTCTGACCATGCTGATCCGTACTTTGACTTCATGTCATTTGCGCGACCCTGGAACTATGCTCCTCAAAATGCGGAGACCGCGTCCAACTGGTTTTCCAATCAATTTTTTGCTGCCGTCCGTGAAACTGATCTGGCATACAGTCCGCCAAATCAACGAGATTGGTCAGGCTCTGGGTTGCCATATGCAGACAACACAGACTTCAGTCAAAACAGTGCCTTCACCTCTGGTCTCCCCACATCTGGAAGGGAAGAGTCGCCGTCAGATGGCAGGAATCACACACTCTCAGATGTGAACTTGACTCAGTTGAGAGAACCTGGTGGCATCTCACGAGTCCCGTCGCCACCCAACGAAGCTTCTCATGAAGACCGTATTCCGTTCGCCTGGAATCCAAGATCAGCATGTGTTGCCACAGCCAAACCCGTTATATTACCATCTGATGATCCAATATTCCAACAGATTGAGAGAGATTTGGAAATTTCCGACCATACTCTCTCGAAACTCTGTGACTTTCTCAGACCTCAAGACCAGCAGCCGCTTCATCAAGACTCGTTCACCATGCCAACTTTGCCTTTGATCAACGTTTTTATCAGTCTTTTCTTCAAGCGCTTTGCACCACAAGCACCTGTGTTGCATCGGCCATCAGTTAACGTAAACGCGCTTCCGTCGCCTCTGCTTGCAATAATTGTGGTTGTTGGCTCGAGTTACAGTCGTTTGAGAAACACAAGAAGGTTCGGGATCATCGTTTTTGATCGTATACGGCGCAATTTGCTTGCTCTGATAGAGGCCGATAACAACTTGATGAGGGAGCCGTCTATCATTTACGCCTTAGCATTGACCTGCTTCATGGGTCTTTGGTGTGGCAACAAGCGGGCATTCGAGCTTGCGGAAGCACTCCGTGCTTCGGTCGTTACATACACCAGACGTCTGCCAGGCATGGGCAGCGAACTTCATCACGGCCATCGCAGTGCTGCACAAGCTATCGTCGGTTCGACTCCAAGCTCGGATCG
>TARA_R110002003_G_scaffold104_46_pt1 | contig 37325 bp, 40 predicted proteins | sample TARA_R110002003 | Tara Oceans TARA_R110002003 (sample SAMEA4396441) | marine metagenome | biome: Westerlies Biome; feature: [SRF] surface water layer (ENVO:00010504); material: water (ENVO:00002006), including particulate matter (ENVO:01000060) such as... | depth 5 m | reverse complement strand
GCTGAACTTCACGAGAAATGTGCATCGTGCAGCGCTCAAGCTGGTAAGTCATGGTTGCATGCTGTGACAAGTGTAAGCTAACGTGAGCCAGATTTAACGCTTTTTCTGTCCGCATTACTGGAGTTTGGGAAGGCTGGTGTTATGGCGTCCCGGGTTCATTGATACCCATGGTCAGCATCACCTGGTGGCATTGGCGCTATGGTCATGCAAGCGTTCCAACACAAGCTCGCATCCCAGATCATAGTCTATCCCCATAGCTTATTCATAACGAGACATGCTTGTTAGCTGTCATCTCCTCAAGTGAATGTTCTAGGTACCATAAGCGTTGAGAATTTCGATCTCGTGTGCATCCCCATTTGAAGTTGCGATAGTTCGTGCAGAGACGTGGAAAGTAAAAGGCGGGGTTACATCGATCACCTTGGTACTCACAAGTACGAACAATGATAAAAGATACCAACGCCAGGATCGACTACTCGTTTCTACTGTGCTGATGCTCATTATCCCTATTTCATGGACATTCATAGCATCGATATGTGCAGAGAAGGCAGCTTTTTCAGTCGAGTATGCATGAGTGAGAAGAGTCACTCGAAGATGACCCAGACGTACATGTAACATGACCGATGATGCCCAGATAGAAAGGAGATTGACGCCCTCCTTTAACCTTAAAAAGACCCACGCCAGCTGTTTATCATGCCACCCTGCGTCTACTCCTCGCCCAACTGTGCAACGCGCTTCTGCTCCACACGCTCCTGCCTCCTCTCCCTCGCGGCCTTGGTCTTCGCACGCTTGGCGTCCATCTCCTCCTTGATAACCCGCTCACGAGCCTTCTCGGCCTTGGCCTTGTGGATCTGCAATGCATGTCAGTTGCTTTGTCTCGGGAGGAACGATCAATGTCATGATGTCATGGCCAACGTACGTGTTCAACGAGAGCACGCTTGTGCTTGAAGGTGTTACCCTTGGAGAGGTGGTAGAGCTCGTGGTAGAGGTGCTTGTCGATCTTGCCGGCGGCGCGATACTTGACGAGGAGACGGCGGAGGACTCGGAGACGGCGCATCCAAAGGACTTGGCTATAGATATTCCGTCAACATAGCCCCACAAAGAGTGAAGTACCAGGTCCAAGTTTCCTTTCTTTCCCATCCTATTGTGATCGTGATATCGGGATTGCATACCTTGGCATACGAGCGTCCGCAGTACCCTTCCTCTTACCGAAACCTCGGTGTCGGCCAATTCGTCGGGCAGCAGTCAGGGCTCGGGCTCGGGCACGCGAGTGCATGGTGACGGGCTTGCGGATGATGAGGCCATCCTGGACGAGCTTGCGGATGGTCTGGCGGGAGTTGGCGTTGGCAATCTCGCTGGTCTCGTTGGGGTCAAGCCAGATCTTGCGCTTGCCGCAGCCGACAACGGATGCCGCGAGGCGCTTCTGCGTGCGGAGGTTGACCCTATTGAGCACGCATTGTCAGCATTGTGGCCATGTGTGTGGTTGTGAAAGCCGAGTGAAGAACTGTGCAAGGAGGGGTTTGCCACGTCTCGAGTCGCCTATCGCACGACGATTGCGAGTTGGGGAGATGTGTGCGGGTCTGCAGATGCCTCTTGTGGTGAGGTAATAGATGGCAGGGTCGGAGTCCTTACATTTTCGATGATGTTGTCGGCCGTGGTCGTGGTTGGTGTTGGAGGTCGTTGACGTTCAAAATGCCAGTGGGATCGTGTCGGGGTCGGAAGGCGCAAGCTAAGCGACAGCGCTAAGTCAGTCTTGGCTGCTCACGTGCCAACACCGCCGCGCAGTATCGAACACCACCCAACAACGCAACAGCGGACTGAAGTAGAGCATGTATGGACTCAGCACTTATCATAAACACCACGATGTACAATTGTCCAAACTTAACGCTATGAACGCTGTTATGTACCTTCTCTGGCCCGCGCAGAGCTTATCCACATGGCAGCTTGCTTACATCATCGGCAACGCATATATTGCTGCAACTGGTGACATCAACAACTTCTGCGTATCAAGGTGCCTTTTTGACTTATTGCACGATCTACTCATTCATAGTGGTTGACGAATCTGACTATTACTATTGTCCTGAAATTTCTATATCACAGTGACTACTTGACGTCACGTAAAGACATCGTCACAGCGCCATTGCCAGCGTCTACTGAATAATCAACAACCTAACGCTAACATGATTAAGTTGCTTGCATGGTTATCTACTCCTTACATGCTGTAGTGTCATGTCACAGTGTCGCACTGCTGCAGCTGACCTCTGCTCAATGTGAGTCATATTTCATCATCACAAGCGACGGCCGAGCGAATGCCGTAGTCGACATCACAGCTCTCGAGAACGTTGCAATGGACGAAGCTACTATCCAATTCGGTGGGTTATTTGATCCTCACAAGTCTTTTGTGTTTCTCATGTCTCAATAAACTAGTTGAGCTGCCGCTTGTGCCTGCGTGTACATTCCCTGGTCCAAAGAGTGCCCGTTCTGCCCTGGTGTAAGATCACCCCTCATGCCAGTCGGGTGACATCAGATACACTAACAGTGACTCATGGGAGGTGATCATCCAGAAATTCAAAGAATGCCAAACTCTATGATTCTTCTTATTCGTTTTTGCGTCGCACAGCCAGATTTTGAGCCCAAATGTGACCCAGAGCACATACTTTCTCGAGTCCGGTTCACCTTAACCTGACTACCTTGACGAGCTCTCAATCCCAGGCCGCGATCGTAAGGGTTTCCCAAGTGCAAAGGCCCGCTACTCGGTGTTGACTTCCCACCTCCGCTCCACTGTGATAGTTCTCGGCCCCCCTTCTAAGCCATTCACATGTGAGTTTCTACGTGAGTTCTCCGTCACATGGCCCGTCAATGTCTTCGTGCTATGCTCAGGGCTCACAGGCCGGAGCTGAATCTCAGATGAAGTGTCGTCCACGTCATCGATGCGGTGTTGGTCGCGTGTCTTACTCCGGCTCGAGTACATCTGGCTCCTCTTGCTGCTACTGTGATCGTATCCGCTACTTTTCGCATCCGATCTGGAACGGCTCCATAACGGTCGGAGAAGCGGGATGCAGGCAAGGGCGATAGCGACTGAAGGTTCGATGCCGGACAGCACAGTTGCGAGGACGCCAGAGTGAGTCATGTCTTCGAAGACCAAGTTTGGAAGGACGACTTGGCGGTAGATTGTGATGACCCAAGTGCTGAAAAGCGAGTTGTCAGCATGTGTTCGCTATCTTGTGCGATCTGATGGGAACTTCATACCCAATGCCGATACTCAACATACCCATAGCAAGGAACTTCTTCGGTGTCGCAAGTCGTAACTTATACAAGTAAGGCATTGGCAGCCCTATTAGAACAATGTCGGTAAGGATATTGATGACCCCCATGCTTGTGTACCAATCTCTCTGGCTGCCGCAGGATCCTTGAATGGTGAAGTCCCAGTTCCGTGCAATCGGCCGGCAGATGAAGATTCCCGCAAATATGTTCGCGATGCACCATAAAATGATGAAAAGCCCAATACCCTTGGCCCAGAGTACCATAGAGCGCACCGGAAAGATGGCCAAATACATGAGCAAGACGGAAACCTTCGTGAACAGAGCATTTGCGTTCCACAAGAGTGCGAACGCCATGATTCCCTAAGCGTGTCGCCGCAGTCAGCCAGCGAGTCTCATCACGCTCGTATCTCCGACTCACCTTGAAGAAGAAGGTCGCATTGGCTGGTCCGAACCGGATAAAAATGTCCTGGAGGTGGAATCCAAACCCGCCATACACGCAGAGCAAGATCTGGTCAATATGGAGTGCGATGTTTGATACCTAAGGAGAAGTCAATTGCTTGTCCGATAGGACACACCAGGTGCCTGGACCTACCAATGCTAGAAGAATGCAGTAATCACTATAATCGATCCTGGATCCAACACGTTTGGCGATTATTCGAAGTACAACGAGGACCGTAGCAATGAACATCGAAAAAGATGATGCCCACAAGATACTGTGCTGATTGCCATTCTCAATTGGCACTGGTTGAACCATCTTGTGCTGTCGTAGTGTGCGAAATGACCGACTCTGCAATCAACTGCGGACCAGGACATGTAATGAGTGTTTCTCGACAGCATGTAAGCCAAAAGGAACGGTGTACTTCGGCAGTATGAAGCCGCTATGGGCGCAGTTTGGGCCGTTGTAACGCTGAAGCCAAAAGTAAGCGGTGTCGATCATGCATGAACATTCAAGCACAAATAAAGTGAATGACTGACACTCGTCTTGGGCCCTGGTACCTGAATGGCTTCGGGTCGGGACATGCGATTGCCGGACTGGCCAGACATTCCCAGTCTACAGCTAGTTGATGAGCCACTAATCCCGTCTCAACAGCGTAAAAGAGGCTAGATGTCCTCTGCACATCTTCGTATCCAACCCTGGCATCCTGAAGAAGTAAACGAGCCTACTAACTTCCGATTGCAAGTACTGCCAGGTCCACGCGCGATTGACACGAAAAGTTGCTACATCTTGCCTAGGGGGCCTCGTCAACGGCGTGGTGGTCGATTCCTCCGCGGCATGCACGTGCATACACACGTACTTCTTAAAACGGTCCTCTCCGACCCCTTGAAAGGCTAGACTGTATACGTCGTTCTGTGACACAGATAGAACTGGGTGACGATGCATCCATGTACTTTGGAGCCACCGTCAATCACTCTCATTCGTCCAGTCCAATTCCTCGGGGAAAAGCAATTTGTGGCACCAATGACGCTTTTGGGGGTAGCGATGAGGTATGACGACCCTATTCTTTCGGTCTACAGTAAAGGGTATCGCCGATTCTTTGTGGTTCACACCCTTGAGGCTGATGGCCGAGTGGGAAGACATGATTTTGTCCAGAATTTGGCTATACAGAATAGGCAAGGACCTGTGCTGAAGGATTGAATGATGAAGCGACTCCACCTGATAGGTCCAGAAAGCCCAAAGCAGGTTGAGAGCTGCATAAGCTGTTACATGGATAAGCCGCAGATTCTTTTGCACGGATGCAATGAATACGCTGCGCGACTCTCCTTTCCCATTCGAATTGCTACTCAGACCACGGGCTTGGTCGCTCGCCTCAAACTACCTCGCGTACGTACCGAGCCGTCGGGGAAACGGCACGTAGCGTGAACGTCTGCCCATGAACCCTCCGTGTTGCGTCGATTGGTTCAGCCGCAAATGGAACCATACAGCCGCTGTTCGGCAGATAGGGTAAAGTCGAAAAACAAAAGAAATTCCGTGTTGCAAATACCGCGAGCTAACCCGAAGAAACCGGCCAAGTCAAACGCGTATAGTGTTCGACGATCGTGGTCTCCAATTTGGGAAGAGTGCGTCGGCGTGCAGTGGGGGAACAGGCAGAGACGAAGCACACACGCCGTCAGATGTCGACTTCAAGCTGGCGATGGCTATGATATGTGATGAGGGTCGCCGATAAGCTTGTGTCAAATGTGTCAACCTCGTGCCGCGATGCCGATTGTCAATCCTGTAGACATCGGGTACCTGAGAATGCACAAGGAGGATGACAATGCGTCTCCATGTGGCGGGAGTGCAGCACAAGTGGGCACCAGCTGGAAGTCTCAGCGAGGCCGATACAATATGCTGGCATCAGGTACCATGTCCGTTTGGACGTCGTTGTGGGGGTGACTGTCTTCACCAAGGTATATGTGTCCAATGAGTGTTGGGCGAGGTGGAGGCGACGCGAGTCAGAATAATAACGGCCACAGATATCGCACCATGAACTGGGGTACAACGCGGGGGCAGACGGGACAACAAAGTCCCAATGTCTCTGAGAATGGACATACCGACTGTGAGCCTCACCGACTGCTCGGTTGGGTGCTGCTGGCGGTGAATGAGACGGGCATATCCATGCATCGTCCTCTTCGAACTTGGACCACCTCACCATGCGAGGTGACAACTTCGTGTCCTTCATAGCGTTCGCGATCCTTGCCCAGGAGGCATTTCGTTTCTCCCGTGTGGGCAAATTGCATATCCCAGTGTGCTCCTTCGTACATATGCACAGGCATCCCCTACAATTAGCAGGCCCTGTCTGAAGCTCAGCATCCCACAAAATGGGCTCCATCATAATTCCCGAGAAGCAGGTCGTCATCGTTACAGGTGCTACGGTAAGCACTTATCCCACGAGATCATTCCCAGGCGGCTAACCTCTCCTCCTTTCCAATAGAGTGGTATCGGTTCCTGGCTAGCTTCGCATCTTCATGCACGCGGCTACCGCGTTGCCCTCAGCGGACGTCGCGAAAAAGAAGGTCAAGCCAACGCTGCTGCCCTCGACGCGTCTGGCAACACGTCTATCTTTGTGCAATGCGACGTCCAGAGTTACGCCTCACAGTCCCAGCTCTTTCAGACTGTCTGGAAGAAATGGGGTCGCCTCGACGCCCTGATAGCCAATGCTGGTTGTGTCGACAGAACTTCGGTGTACAATTTGCGGTGCAAGGACGCGGCCATTGATAATCTGCCCGCAGAACCGGATCTTAGTTGTACGGACATCGACCTGAAAGGCACGATATACGGCGTCACTCTTGCTACGCATTTCATGCGCCACAACCCAGGAAAGAAGGGTGGGAAGGTTATCATCACTGGAAGCATGATTGGAGTGTACCCGTGCGCAACCTTCCCCGAGTACTGTGCTGCGAAGGCGGGTGTCCACCAGTTTGTGCGCACAGTCGGTCCAGTATTGAAGATCAAGGACAACATTACAGTCAATTGTGTGATGCCGGGTGGGATCGAAACGCCCGCTATGCCTGATTTCAGCACCGCGTTCTTGCCCGAGCAAATGACACTGAGGGACAATCTTATCTCGGGTTACGATCTGTTCCTGAATGATATAGAGAACGTCCGCACAGGAGAGACCATCGAAGCGGCGCACGACAAGCTCATTCCGTGGAGCAAACCTGGGTATAAAAGCGGAGCATTTGCGAAGCGAACGGAAAAGGTATACGACCCGTGGTTTGCTATGGTACACGGCGAGAGCAGCGGGCTACCTGATGCCTTGAAGGCGCCACCGTCGAAGGAATTTAAGATGATCGCTGTGACAGGGGCGACAGGCTCCCAGGGTGGAGGGGTGGTGAACATTATGAAGGACACACCAGGCTGGAAAGTACGTGCTGTCACACGGAATCCGGAAAGCGAGGCAGCGAAGAAGCTTGCTGCCAATGGCGTGGAAGTCGTCCAGGCAGATTTTGACGATGAGGAGTCGCTGGTCAAGGCGTTCGAGGTAAGTTTGATTTCATGTCTGTCGTGCATCACCAACTGACATATATGCCTAGGGTGTTTCGGCTGTCTTCGCCGTCACAAACTGGTGGGAGCACCTCTTCTCAGGGAAGTCCCAAGACGAATCCGGCGAGATCGAGGAAGAGCAGGGCATGAAGCTTGCACGAGCCGCGAATCGCACACCAACACTCGAGCACTATATCTGGTCCACCACGCCGAGCGCAAAACGCATGTTCCATGGTAAGATGGTTACTCCGCACATGGACTACAAAGCGAATGTCGACGCACGTATCAAAGCGGAGCTGCCAAACCTCGCGTCGGTCACCACGTACCTATACTTTGGGTACTACCCGCAGAATATGGCCTTCTTCCCGCTGATCAAGCCCGTTGAATATGTGAGTACACCCAGCTTTTCATGCGATGGTTAACAATCTTCTGTCACCTTTTCGGGCTTGGGCTAATGTCGACCTCTTAGCCCTCCAACGGTCAATGGATCCAGACATTGCCGACCAAGCCCACTGCTTCAGTCCTCCTTTCAGGCGATATGACGGTGAACCCAGGACTCTGGGTGCGTCAAGTGCTACGCACAGGCGCTCCAGCGTATGAGAAGTACGCCAATGTAGCTCTCGAAAAATGGACATTCCAGGAGATGCTCGACACATGGTCCGAAATCACGGGCAAGAAGGGCGTGTTCATAGAGACGACTCTCGAGGCATGGACTAAGCTCTGGGGACCTGCGGGTAACGAGCTAGGGTTGCAGTTCAAGTTTGGAGAAGCGTGTGATCCATGGGAGGAGAGGGACGACTACATCTCGCCCGAGGATCTGGGTATTGACAGGAACGAGGTTGTTGGGTTCCGAGGTTGTATTGAGAAGCTGAAGGGTTTTTTCTAAAAGGAATCAGGGGATGAGGAACTCACGGGCCAGAGTACGTTGTATCGTTTGCCGCCAGAACATAATCAGAAAAGAGTGTATTATATTGACCCGCAGAGGTGGCGTATTGTGGCCAGTGACGGTCAAATGTGAGCGACATGGGAAGTGCCACGCATCGTGATCGGCTTCTTCCAGAAATGCTACTCGACCGGAAGGCGCGAAAGTCTCTGGGAGCGTGACCGTCCGACACAGCCTCGAAACTAACGCGGTTGGACGAGGGCACCTCCGCCAAGGTGGTGGTGGAGGGGCTGTTCCTGGAGGCAACGGCGGGTCAGCAGGTTCCCGCTGCAAGAGCGAGGATCCAACGACGCGAAGCCGACGCAGGTGGGCGAGCCGGGTTTTCTGGCGGTTTGGCGATGGATGGGGGGCAAGGATGGAGCTTGGAAGGGGCTGCAAGTTGGGCTGTCGTTGGCTGCGACCTCGGTAGCGAGTGGCTGTGCTTGGTGGGTGGCTTGGCCGTTGCCGACAGTGACGTTGCTGGAGGGCGTTGGTGAATGCCCAAGAAGCCTAGCACCGAGTCAAGAGTCGGTCGCTTCCGCGTGCGTGTCGTCTTTTGCGCTTCGCTGACACATTCTGTTCCTCGCACAATCTTCACAGAACCGACTCTAGCTATTTCTCGTTGAGCGCTTTCAAGCGCGCGCCCAGGCTGCGAATCTCACCACAGCCACCACCCAGTGCCCAGTACTTCGAAGGGTTACGCAGCCGCGCGACCCGGCCTGACAAACACCAACCCTTGACCTTCCGGCGCCAGAGAGTCTTTGATTCCTTCACACGACTGTCTCAGGCCCTTCCACGCCTCCTGCACACCTCCGGCTCGCACACATCCAGCTGCCGAGTCACAGCCGGCGCGCAAGGCAGCACGCAACATGGCGACCAGCGGCATCCGACGCAAGGACACGACCAAGGGCCCGCCGCTGCGGATCCTGTCGCTAGGTAAGGCAGTCGCGCGCGATAGCAGGGCATGGCTGCGTGCTAATCCGGTGCAGATGGCGGGGGCGTACGCGGGTACTCGATGCTCATCATCCTCCAGGAGCTCATGCACCGGGCATTTGTCGAGACCGAAGGCAGAGCGCCAAAGCGACACGAAGTGCCGAAGCCATGCGAACACTTCGACCTGATTGCGGGGACCGGAACCGGAGGCTTGATCGCCATCATGCTGGGGCGGCTCCGCATGGACGTCGAGACGTGCAAGGACGTCTATGTGCGCATGACAAGAAAAGTGTTCGAGACGGACAAGACATTTGCTGGGATACCGTATCGATCAACCCTGTTCAAGGCGTCCAAGCTGGAAGAGGCTATCATGGAGTGCGTGCGAGAACACACCATCTACGACGACGAAGGGAACGACAACCACAACGGGCTCTCGTCCACGGCGGATCTGCGGACCCCAATGACGCCCGGGAGCGCCATGCCCGGCCGGCGCGTGGAAAGGAGCGCAAGCAACGCAAGCCGATATAGTCAGATTGGGACCACCCCCGTCAACCTGCGCATGGCCGCCCTCAAGTGGGGAAACCCCCATGCACAGCTATATGATAATCGCGAGGAGCGCACCAAAACGTGAGTCAACAGCACGTCTTTGGAGACTGCAAGCTGACCACTATAGCGCTGTCACCGCCGTCTACAAAGGCACCAAGAAGGCAGGCACAGGCCAGATTTTTCTGCGCTCCTACGACTCGCGCAAAGAGCCACCCGTCGAACCGAATGCAACAATATGGCAAGCTGGTCGTGCAACGTCCGCCACTGCATTAGCCTTCAAGCCTATCCAGGTTGGACAGTCTGTGTTCCTCGACGAAGGCACCGGCAAATACAATCCAGCTCCCATGGTCCTTGACGAGGCCGTCTGCAACGAGTGGCCAGGACGCGAGGTCGGAGTGTTCCTCAGCATCGGCACAGGAAAGCGGCCCGACGGTACAAACCAGCAACAGCATTTGTGGTGGGAAGGCTTCGTATCAGGCGGCATTGGCGACTTTGCTGAAGCCCGGCGGAGGCTCATACAAAAGATTGAAGACTGCGAAAAGACACACAAGGAGATGAAGGACCACCTTGCGAAACGTCACGTCAATCCCGAGAACTATTATCGACTCAACGTCAACGTGGGTGTTGGCGAGTTTGGGATGAACGAGTGGAACGCGCTGGCCGAAATTAGCACCAACACGCGCATGTACCTTGCAGAAAAGAGCGTGCAGAGCATGACCCTTGACGCCGCTGCGAAAATTGCTCGCATCCACTTTGCGAAGATACGTTGGGACAGAGCACAGAGAGGCGATTCGCAGTTTGGTGGGCCGCAAGCACCAAATAAACCGTTGCCTACTGTGCCCGACCCGTCGCCGCTAGCTGTAGAATTGCCAGCGGAGGATATTGGTCCGGAGTATCGTCTCACCAATCCTGACGGGAACCGCGTCTCTTTCCAGGAGCCACGCCGGCCATCCGACAATGACAAGTATCTTGTCATGTCGTCGGACGAGTATCCACAACCGGTCACGTACGACCTCCCACCACGACACTCTGGTGAACTTGTCGCACCAGGTCGTCGCTCGGACGAACTGTTCAATTCGCGAGAAGATTCTATGCATAGCTCCCGAGCACCGAGTTTCGAGGAGCGTCTACAGCAAGCACATGCACATGCGCCTCCAAGACCACCGAAAACTCCTTTGCAGGACGAGGCAAGACTATCGAACCTTTCGGCGCCTCGCCCATCACCTCCAAGTGGGTTGGGCCATCCGAGACCACCACGCGGCGCGCCACTACCTTACCCCGACACGGACGGACCACCTCCTGTTGTCAACAAAGCGACCAAGCCTGAGTTCACACGTTGAGCGATACTGGGTTACACATGGGCGTGCGGATCGTCTTAGCACCGAGCGTATAGTGTCGTTTCAAGTCACAAGATGAGGGTAACAAAGCCACTCGAGAGCTTTCCGAGTCCAGCACAATCTAAAGATCGAGTCAGATTCTACATCAGACCTGTCCCTCGTTATTGTGTTCATTCCATAGGATGATGCAACAAGGGACGACTTTATGCGGCCGAGTACGTCGACGGTCAGATAATCCGGTACGGCGAGAGTAGACGTTCTGGCAGGCACCTACCTGATCAAAGGTATCAAGCTCAGCTCGCAGCGTCCAGCTATGTCAGTTTGGTGTATGGTGGCTTGCCATAAGAATCAGTGGCCTTTGTGCTGGTCCAACGTTAGCTGCGTGAAGAAAGCATTGCCAAAGACGACGACAGAAGCCAATAGTACATCGAGATATATGGTCACATGGGATCATCATGATGCGCACACAGGTTTGGAGGTTGAAATAGCTATGATACCCTTTCATTTTTGTGTTGGTCATTTCGAGAATATTCCATAAGGTCCGTTCCTCAAGTCCTGTGGTGATACCGAGAACAATGCATTGTCCTTCCATCCATACCGCAGCGGTATTGCGCGGAAGTTCCCACCGCGAAAGCCAATATTGCCCAATGTCCGCTGGCCATCATCACCAAATACACCCTGCAACTCGATGCTGCAAATCCTGCGAATCGACACCAATCAGATCATGACCTTGGACACTACAGTGCCCGAGACCCCAACCACGCCATACGCAAAGCCTAGACCACTTCCTCAACCTCGGCCTTGACCTTCATCTCCTGGTCATCCTCCACGGGAGTCTTCTCGACCTCAGCATTCTTCTTCTTGCGGCCCTTCTTGGTCGGACTAGCCTCCGCATCGCCATTGTTCTCGGCGTCCTTGCCCTTACGCTTGCGAGGCGTCGAAGCCGCCTTCTTGGGCGTGCCCTCTTCGATCGGATTACCCGCCTTGAGAGCCTCAAGCTCGTTCTTCAAGGTGCCCTTGAGGCGATCGATCATGCGCTGGCATGCAATGACGGAGCGGCCGGCGGGACGAGGAGTGGTCTGGTTTGATGTTAGGCTGAGGTTGAGATGCTAGAAGAGAAGGCGCTTACGTTGTATTCGAACTTGACGTTGGAGTTCTCAATTAAAACGAAGAGGTAGGTGAGCTTTTGACGTGTTAGCGGGTGCGACGGAATTGGAGGTGAGGCTGACTGACGCGCTCCTTGTCGGTCCAGCCACTCTTGGCCTTGGTGCCTTCGGCGTCTGACATTGCTGCTGGTTGGAAGTGGGTTGCTTGAGTTGCTTGGGAATGGTTCTGTGTTTGGTAGGTTGTGGAAGAGCTTGGTGTTGAGAGGATGGTAGAAAATGGTGGGAGCTTGGTGAGAGGCGGTACTTATGGTGTCCTGATGGTCGGACTGGCAGAGCCGCCTCACCATCACTTCGCTGGAAAGTGAGGTGAAGGTGACGAAAAGCACCTTCATGGTGAGACTTTGGTATTAGCTTAGTGACTGCACATGATGGACGGCGAGGATATACGTAGGACAGGATGGTGCTCAATTTTTGATTTTGTGGTAAGATGTCGTCTCGTTGCGATCTGAGTGTCACGAATGCAGTCAGATTGCGCCAAGCGTACACCAAAAGCAGATGTAGGGGATCCAGTAAATTGCACCCAAACCTCCGTTCCGTGAATGCTCTCCAACCCTACTTCAGAAATGCCAATGCCCTTTTGATCGCCTCGCAACGATATCCAGTGTTGCGACCAACGTGTTCTGGCTGCTTAGATCTCAGCCGCAATGTCGACCTCTCCCTCTGGCTCAGCCTTGATGTTGACTTCCTCTTGAACGTCCTCCTGAGCCTCAGCTGCGGCATTCTTCTTCGGACGTCCGCGCTTCTTCGGGCTAGCAGCCTCGCCGTTCTCCTCGCCATCGGTCTTGCTCTTGCGCTTTCTCGGAGTGGACTTTGGTGTCCCGTCTCCAGCGACGGACTTCTTCTTCGGCGTGCTATCGACGGGATTGCCGGCCTTGATGGACTCGAATTCGCCTTTGAGCTCACGCTTGAGCGCATTGATCTTCTGGCGGAAACCATTGGCGTTGCGTCCGGTCGGGTATGGAGCATCCTAAGCGTCTGTCAGCCGCTGTCATGTTGTGAAGTTGCCAATGGGATGCTTACACCGTACTCGAGCTTGCAGTCAGAGTACTCCATGACATTGAGCAGACATACGAGCTGTTGAGTGTTAGCAGCAACGCACAGATGTCATTGCTGTTGAGACACCCACAATCTCTCGATCAGTCCAGCCGGTAGTCTTTCCTCCGCGAGATTTGGACTCGTTGTCTGACATGTTGAAGCCGAATCGTATTTGTGTCGCTTGTGTGGCAGAAGAGCTTGCAGGTGACGTTTCTAAAAGTTGATACGGGTTGGCAAAAGCTTGTAAGGAGAAGAGTGATAGGAGGCTGCTTAAATCCAGTCTTTATTCAGTGAGCTCACCTCGGCGCTTCCAACTTCACCGTGAGGCCTTTCGGCGCACCGGTGTTCATGAAGTGAGGTGAAGGTGACTTCCGATTTCTATTCCACTTGGATGCGCACTCTGCCACTCTGCGACATAGCATAGGTCTTGCATTAGCATCAACTGGTTTTGAGATCTGGAGCGGAACAATTTCTTCAACAGCACCTGAGACCATTCGCCATCCTGTGATGTAGGCATAGTGAAGGATCGTAAAGTCGATAGCTAAGGATGACTACAAACTCCACTCGACAGTTCGTGAGAAATGTGCATATTCAAATCTTGCAGAGTGCATTTTGCGTTCGTGGTGGTAGACACCAGTTGACGTAGAAACATCCTCACATGCGAACGCACCTTGCGTCCCCGAACCCACGCGCAGCCACCGTCGCACCAGCCACACCCAATCCTACCCTCCGATCCGATCCGCCGCACCGACACCCATCTCGCATGTGAAATCTGTGCTCACATGCATCGGGTGGGTCCGGGGTAACCATCGAACCAGGCAGTCGGAGCATGTGCCAGAGCTTTTCTGGGGTACGGGAAGTAAGGTCGCAAGCTTGGACTGTTTGGGTCTGGCGTGAAAGCTTGTTGATATCGTGAGTGCTATGCGGGACCACAGCCGGGGAAGCGGTGTGCTGTGGAGTCATCGTTGCATGGCACGTATTGGGTGGCTGTTGAGATGCGCAAGCCGCGAGCGGATCCGGAAGGGAGGGAGGGGGAACCGGTGGGAATGTGGAAATTGTCGGGAGGCGGGCAGATTGTTAGGAATGAAGAATGCTGTGCAAAGGACGTTGACAGCGTGATGCTTGCAGAATGCAACCAACCCAGAGGTCTGAGCGTGTCTGGTCTGAGAAGAACATGTGTAGTGGAAGTCCATCATCTCATCGTATTACTGTTAGGCACTTAGTGCCCTTTTGGTATCTATGCGTGCTATAGGTGGGAAGTAAGGGTGTGTAGTAGGGTATCAAGCCCGGTCCTCCCGAAGAGACATCTCCGTGTCTCTGAGCCAAATCTAATTTTGATGACCGAGAGGAAGGGTCATTATCCCCAGGCGCCATGAACAAGCTCAAAAAAGCAAATAATTACAAGTGCGCAATACCGTTCGAGATATGGCTGACGCCATTGGCATGCCCATTCATGCCCGATGCCGTTGCAATGAGCTGGTTGACTTCATCGCCAACGTTCTCACGCTCGTTGAAAGGATCGTACATCTTCTCCTTGATGAACGCATCAAGGTGTGCGTCATCGAGTTTTCTCAGCTCGATAGCACGGTCGACGCCATTCTTCTGTGCAGCGCGAATAACACCACGCGTGACTACCACGGAAACTTCTCGAATGCGACGGATATCAGGGTAGAGCCAGCCATCGGCAACCTCCTGCTTGTTGAGAGAGGTCGACAGAGATTCGGCAGAGGCATAGATCATGTCCTGAGTAATGGACACGGCTTGGGAAAGAATAGCACCCAGACCGATACCTGGGAAAACATACATGTTGTTTCCTACAACCGTTAGTTGGATGTTCAAGTCGTGAAACAGAATAAAGATTGTTCGCTTACCTTGACCGGGAGTGAGGAGCTTGTCCTCCCATTCCATGGCTGGGAACGGAGAGCCGGAAGCGAAGAGACAGCGGCCCTCAGTGTTGATAACAGCCTCCTCGAATGTGCATTCGGACTTGCTTGAAGGATTGGAGAGGGGGAAGATGATGGGCCTGTCGTTCAACTTGGCCATCTTCTGCAAGATGTCCTTGTTGAATGCGCCACCAATGGTTGACAAGCCCATTAGGATCGTGGGCTGGACGTAGTCGATCAAGCGACCAAGTGACTGGTACTGGCGGCCATTGTTGTCGTCGCGAGCAAAGTAGACCTTGTGGTCGGCGAGTTTGTCGCCCCGGTCCTGTGTGACCAGGCCGTTTGAGTCAACAAACCAGAATTTGCGGCGGGCTTCCTCTTCAGTCAAACCCTCCTTCTTGAAGAACTCAACAATCTGCTTAGCGACACCGACACCGGCACTGCCGGCACCTAGGAAGATGGCCTTATGATCCTTCACGGGCACGCCTGAGGCCTTGATGGCGTTGATGAAGCCGCCAACGATGACAGCGCCGGTGCCCTGGACATCGTCGTTGAACATGCTGTAGCTGTTTTGGTAGCGTTCGAGGGCAGGGAATGGGTTCTTGAAGTCCTCGAACTGGATAACGATGCTGTCACACGATCAGTTTCCTGTTTGGGAAGGAGCCGCAAGGAACATACTTTGGCCACTTATCCGTAAGGGCAGCCATGAGCTCATCGAGGAACTCCTTCTCCTCCTCTGCGGTGACCTTGGGCCTCCTGGAACCCATATAGAGCGGGTCCTCTCGTAGAGCCTTGTTGTTCGTTCCAAGATCAAGCGTCAGAGGCAGGGTAGCATCTGGCCTGATACCGGCGCAAGCAGTATAGAGAGCAAGCTTGCCCACGGGAATGCCCATGCCGTTCACACCGAGGTCACCAAGACCCAAGATACGCGAGCCGTCGGTCAATACAGTGATGTCCACCTTGTGGGGCCAGTTGTCAAGGATCTGGCGGAGGTGGCCGCGATCACTAAACGACAGGTACATGCCCTCGGGTTGTGTCCAGATCTCGTGCCATCGTACGCAGGCTTCGCCGACGGTCGGGGTATAGATGAGCGGGGTTAATTCCTTGGACGATTAGCCGCAAATTCCACTTGCTCTGTTACGCTCACATACCTTGATGTTCTGGGACAGCAATCTGTAGAACAGATGCGGATTTGTGGCTTTGAGGTGGACGAGGTACTGGAACTTCTCGATCGGAGTCGTCTTCATTGCAAGGAGTCGAAGGCCTGGCAGCAGTTAGGCAATGCTCCCATGGTTTGCTTGTCCTGTGTTGTTACTCACACCGCTGACTCTGCACCTCGAAGCTCTCAACGGCAGGAGGAGTCAGACCGTAAGTACCAAGATACTTGCGCACATCGGCTGGGTTTGAGGAGTCAAAGTCTCCGCTCCTACGAGGGGGTTAGTTCTAACGGTTATAGTTCGCTGTGTACGAGAAGCGTACGTGGTGCTCAATTGCCTGGCAGGCAGCGTAGGTCGAGTAGTGGACGGCATGGTATCAATTGCAACAGAGGCCATGCAACGTGTGAGGGGAGTATGACGAAAAGAAGCGTGCAGGCCCGGCGAGGGAAGAGCGGCTTTTATTAGCGGACGGAGTCGCAGCATTGAAGGAGCTGAGGCAGTCTGTTACCGCGGCCTGGACAAAAGAAATAGGAAGTGACTCCGCCTGGGGTTTTGGGCAACAGCGAGCTCCAATCGGAACAGTGCTTCTCCCGCAGCGGGGGACCGACAGTGTCGGTGGTCAAGGTTTGGACTTTTTGGGGGCATGGACGTCGCGAGTCAAGTTGCATGGATCGGGTGGAAACGGACGAGCGCCCTCGCACCGTTGGACGGCGCGCCCTAGCCTGAATGTCTTCAGGCACTTTTCAAAAGCCGATCTGGCTCTGGTAGCAGTGCGCGTCCACTCGGGCTGCTGCTGTCTAATCTCGTGTCACCGGCTCCTTCTGCAACAGCAACGAGAATGCGCAGTGCAGTAACATCCGCCTCGCCTCGACTCGAGGTCAGGCATCAAGCGGGATTTTAGCATCGTCAGTGCTCAGCGACGGCGCGTCAAGGCAACATACGATGTCGCTATTATTAATGGCGCACAATCTCCTATGGCTGTTGCTGTGGACGTGCTCTCGTGCATCTTACGGAAGCCGTCTCGGAAACCCTGAGCGGTAGTGGCCCTCAGGCACCAAATGTGCCAGCATTAGACAGTTGCCGACTCTGTATCACCGGACTTACGCGCGGTTCTGCACGCTTCATTTCAGCGTCACGGAGCTCATCGCTGCTTCTTCACAATGCAGGCGGTGTACGGGTATTTTCTCGACTTGCAGATGGCGCATGCGACATTTTTTGCCAGAAGCAGATCGGCAGTCTCCCTTGCATTCGCTTACTGCCGTTGGCCAGGGCTGAATGTTCTCGAGGTGGCTAAATCCGGGCCATGATTCAGCACAAGATGGCCACAATGGAGAAAGGGGCCGACAGTCCTGTCGCTCGAACTCCGAGACAGTCGTCAGTCCTGTATGACTCCAACTTGCTGAGCGCGGGGTATTCGGAAAGCGAACAGCACCAGTACGGACCCGCATGTGATGTTGAGGTTGCGGTTCGTTCCGACCAGGACCGACCAGACCATCCTTGACCTTCCAAGCGCGTGGGTGTGGGGAAGCTTGGCCTGGGTCTATGTCTATCCAGGTATGGACAAATTTTGCGTAGATTGATAGGATGACGAGGCATGTTGTGATGAGCACGCAACCTACCATTATAGCAGAGATGCTAGATGATGGACATGGTCTTTTAGCGTTACATTTCTAGGTTCAGCACGTTGCTAGGCTGATCCGTCAATCTACTCGAATACATTCGGTATGGAGCAGACTTCCCCTGTTGGTGTGGACAATCTCCACATTGTAAGCTGAACCCAGCTGCAGTCGTCAAAGTGTTTATTGTATCGTGGCTTTGACCTCCACCGTTGCTGCGACCTTTCCTGCCCCTTAGCGGGGACTTGTCCTGTTTCGAGTTGCCAGTCATTTTTACCATTTTCTAGCAAGTAAAGCACGAGATAGGCAGTACAGGGCGAAAACATCACTAGACGCATCGCTTGGAAACGAGCCATTTGCTTTCCGGACCAGCCTTAAAAGGCGTTGAATGTCACATGATTTGTACGTCAGTGGCTCAAGTCGAGAAGTAGCTATGACTTCCGCACTTTGAACTCTTAGGTAGGTACTGCACTCAGGATGTGTGTAACCCTCTAACAGCATGTAATCCCTTCACGATGCCGTTGAACGGTACAGCGATTGTTAGAAGACGCCGTGTCCTAGTGGGTGTGGAACCTTATTGCACCAAGCGTACTGGTGCTGCGACGGAACGAGAATCACTACACGCAAGCTCGCGGCCTCCCTTGTACTTGTAAACGGAATGGCAATCCTACAAGAATTGATCGCAGATGTGCCTGACCAATGAAGCGACTGACAGCTACAACGGCTGTCGTGAGGCTGTCAAAATCTGGTGGGCGGGCCAAAGTCTGGGCGCATAAGTGGGGACTGATCCGCCCGCGGTGACAGGGGCTAATTGCCCATGCATGACGTCGCGCGATAATGGTAATTCACGCGTCACCCGTGCCGCAAACTTGGAAGCCTACCGGTAGTCCATCGAACCTAGACATTCAACAACCTCGTCCTCGATATCAACACTCTCGGTAGATTGCATATCGACACTAAAGCCACAGCGCACCAGACCTTCTCGCCGATCGAATGTCTTCCTGCCTCGGCTTCGGTCGCAAACGCGGCGATGAGCACCAACCGCTGCTTCCACAGGTAGTCTGCCCACGCATTGGACTGAGGCGCACTGGCTAATGCAACCATTCCCACAGTACCGTGATGATACTGTGCTGCAGAGAGAGGTTCATCAAAAGCTCCACTCATATCAGATGATTAGAGCCCTCACATTGGGTTTCATGCCATCAAACGAGCAGGTCATCATCAACCTCCGGACCTTACTGGCCGCAGACATTCTGAATCCAGACAACCCGGACCTCAGTGACTCGGGTCGTCTTCTCGTCAAGTTCACCAAGCAATGGCTTCACCAATTCATCGATCTCCTTGAGCACAAAAATAGCCAAGACCAGATCCAGGACTTCATCTGGTATCTCACGAAGGCTAGAATCTCGGTCGATGTAGAGGATATTGCACGTCGTACAACAAAATCAAGAGCCAAGGCGGATGCAACTGCAGGTAAGATTATAACGCGGGCTCAACAATTCTTAGCTGACATGTGACAAGCGTACGCGAGCCTCCAAACCGTTGGGTCACTTCTCCTCACCAATACCGACTTCCGAATCTTCCTCTCCGATTTGAACACTGTTGGCCGGGAGGTCTTTAGGGACAGTGCCTTCACGCTTTCCAATGTGGCCAAGAAGGCTGGAAAGAAGATCGAACCAACCCAGGCAGAGCAGCAAGCGTTGAAAGAGCCGGGAGCGGACTCTGGTCCGCCTCCATCGGCTCAGGAGCTTGAAAATGAGGTTACAGAAGTAGCTAAGGTTGTTGGTAACGGAGTGGCCAAGGTGGCACAGAGGGCAGAGAACAGCACGTTGGAAAGGCTACAAGGCGAAGAGGGTGACTCTTTGTTGTTCCGCCTCAAGAAGACTGTCACGAACCTGCGACAGAAGCGGGACTACTCAGAGTCTGTCTCGACACTCTCCCTGCTCCTGAAGCGTTATGCCATGGCATACTCGCGCACAGTGGAGGATGCTGTGAACACCATCCAGAAGGACGTCGATCCCAATCCGGCCATGGAGAAGGCAGTGAAGAATTTCTGGACTTTCCTGAGCTCGTTTGGGGACCATGAAGAATGGAAGAAGCTCGAGGACTCCTTCCATAAGGTGCTGGAGCACTCCAAGAATGATCCCGAGTTCGAAGACTTGCTCACAGACATCGGCAATTCGCTTCAGAAGCTATTGACAGACCCGGACTTCTTTGACCACGCCGAAGAGAAGTTCCAGGAGCTCCGCAAGAAGTCTCGCGATGTCGGTACTGAATCGTCGCTTCGCCAGGATGTCGATGTATTCTTCGCGCAGGCCCAAGCTACATTCATGTCTGTCGCCCACGATGAAGACATTGCGAAGCTCATCAAGTCAACGCTTAGGATTTGGGGTATTCTCTCACCAAGGCACAGCATGGCTAACCAAGACTTGATCCAGGACAGCATCAATGTCTTCGTTCCTCTTCTGATCCAGTACATTCAGTACATTCCTATCCCTCGCCTCGAGGTCTCCACACCCGAAGTCGACATTCTGCTCGAGAACCTCATTATTGAGCCGGGAAAGACAGTCAACCACACCTCGTTCTTGCCTTTCCGCTTCCGTGTTGAGACATACAATGACTTCGAGCTTCGCAAGGCTCGCTTCCGCGTCGCCTCCAAGGTCACATCAAAGTTCACTATCAAGATCGATGGTCTCTCTATGCGTGCCGACGAGATCGGATTCCTAATGCGCGCACACTCCGGCCTGCTGCGCCTCGCCGACGAGGGTATCGCATCCTTCCAACTCGATGAGCGCGGCATCGACGTCCACCTTGATGTTGAGATTGCCAAGGAGAAAATGGAGCAGATCCTCACTCTTCGCGCCGTTCGCGTACACATCCACAAGCTCAGCTATACTCTTCGCAAGTCCAAGTTCAGCCTTCTTGGTTGGCTCTTCAAGCCCCTTCTCCGTCCCATCATCCGTAAGGTCATGGAGAAGCAGATGGCAAATGGCATTGCAGATGCAATCCATGCAGCAAACCGCGAACTTCTCTTCTTCCGCGAGAGGTTGAGAGCGACTAGGATCTCAGATCCTGATGATCTGAAGACATTCTTCAAGGCCATTATGACCCGCTTGACGCCTGCGGATGATCCGGATCTGTACACCAGGGTGGGTGTCGCGCCAAAGGGCAAGGGCGTCTTCGCCGGCAAGTACGCACCTGGCAGTGTTGTCAAGCTTTGGGAAGAGGAAGGTCGCCGTGCGGAGGAGAGGATTGATGATTGGGATGAGGGCGGCTGGAGGAATGACGTCTTCGATCTCCACACGCAAATGCTGTCTTGAAGCCGAGAAGTTTGGGCACGTTTTCGCAAGGGTCACGGTACGGTTTCTTCTATGGGTAACGGAATTTACGAATCTGGTCAGCAAAATGGGTCTAGGTCTGATAATCTTGCGTGTGTGCGTGCGTTTTCGCTCAGACCGTAGTATATTGTACGCGTACATAATATCTGAATGCAAGTGGTTGTCGGAAACCCTTCCTTGATTTTGGTGTTTCCAACTCCAAGAACGCCATTCGGCTATGCTCGTATGTTTTCCTCTGCTCAGAAAACCTATGTTAAAGCATGCCACCCTCACAGAACATCATCTCCAACAGCTAATCGACCTCCTATAATTCATACATGGTCTCTGCTTAGAAGGGAGGCAGCCAAAACTGGTAGCCACTATTCTTCACCCTGAAGACGCTGAGGAGGAAGCTGTACATGCAAAGCAAAATACCACTCCACAGGAATACAGCGAATTGCTGTGCTCGTGCGTCTGCAATGCGAGGGACCTTGAGCGCAAGGGAGATGGTCGCGAAAGCCAGCACACCATAGATGGCGGCAATGATCTGCGACTCGAGACCAAATTGGTTGCTGAAGCCTCCAGCAAAGTAGGTGATGCCGCCCTTGCCGTCGCCGGAAACGTACGGTGTCTTCCTGATGTGGTTGAACATGTGGCCGCTGGTAAAGAGCAGCACAGCAATCAAGCTGAATGCAGCCCAAAGGTTGCGGTTCTGCAGGATCGGAGTGAGGTAGGGCCAGGCTACGGCGAGAAGCGTGAATACACCAAGCACGATGATGGTGATGGAGATAATCTTGACCCAGTTGATAGGGCGGGAGACGGCGGGCTTGGGAGCATCAGCGGGGACTTGACGCGCGATCCAAGCGTGGATTTGCTCGGCAGATTGAGGGCCGGCGGTGAAGTCGAAGCGGACGGGTTGCGTGTCAACTTTTGCGTTGGGGCCCACGGTGGGGTGGAAGAAGAGGAGCACGGGGGCGGTTTGGAGCATCATCTACTCAGTGTTAGTTCCTCGGTCCGCGTGCGAAGATGATAGGTGTTTGCTGACCGACTGGAAAGTGTTCTTTCCATCATTAAAGTCCAATGTGCCGAACAGCAGCCTGCCCTCGGCTTTCTTATCACCCTTCGTCCAACTCCGGCCCAAAAGATCCCACTCAGGCTGAAAGTTCCTGCAGAGCTCGCACCCAAAACGTGTCTCCAGGGCAGTCAGCAGTACCGCGACCGAGTAGTCCCTCGGTGCCTTGGTCAATTGCCCATAGCTTGCATCGTCAAGCTTCAGAGGTCCACCGTTGGAGAGGGATTTCGCGCGGAGGTCTTTGAAGCGGTCGCCCGAGGACTTCTTGGCTGCAAGAGCCGTAAGTGGCAGCAGTGATGCTGTGAGGAGCTGTAGCCACCGCATTGTGTCGGGTGAGGGGTGGTGTGGGTGTGTGAGGGGAGCTGCTGCGGGAGAGACGATGCTTGGTGAACGTGGCCTTGACCTCGCTCGCAGCTCGGACATCGGCGAGTGCGTAATCACGCTAAGGCGGCAGGGATGCGGGAGCGTTGAAGATGCGCATCGCGACGAAGCCCCTACGCTTCCACTACACTCTTGTGTTTATTTTTGAATCTCCACGTCTTCTATTCACCTACGCGATATTCATTGCTATGTTGTTGTGAACGTTGTCGCAGCTTACAAGTCTGCCGTGGTTCACCCATCAACGGCCTCGTTGTTTGTTTACACGCCAGTCGCGTCCACCTAAAGCCCCTCCACACTCGAACACCTGCATTTGGATTTTCGCACATCGTTGAACAGAGTTACAACATGGTTGCCGCCATGGATACAGATATAGATACCACTTATGAGATGAAAGATGTGAGTGAATGATATCGCCTGCAGACCTCGCCCGCCGTCACTTACATTTTCAGCTCCAACACTCGCTGCGGAACGCGACACTCGAGCTCAACCTTGAACGGAGTAAGCATTCGGTCGAGGTCGTTGCCAAAGACGAAGAGATCCGGAAGTTGCGAGTGAGCCAGTGCCTCCTACAGGACGACAACAGCGACCTGCACGAACAACTCGAAGAGGAACAAGCGCGCTCGGACGAACTGGAGAACGCGCTAGACGAGGCTCTCGTCCAGCTCGATGAACTCAGAGCCGTAGACGAGGCCGCACAGAACCGAATCCGCACGCAGGCACGCGAGAATGCAAATCTCAAGGTGCGTACAACAGATCGTCACCTGGCATGATTACACTTACACTTTACAGGCCGAATTGAAGGCTATGGAGAACGTCACGTCTGATTCGAATAAGCTTCTGTCCGAGAAACTTGCGCTGTCCCGCGAGATCTCATCCTTACGCCCCGAAGTGGAACACCTACGCGCACAGGTCGAGTCGAACCAGGGTCTACTGACCGAGAAGCTATCATTACAACGCCAGTTGACTACGCTACAAGTAGAGCTAGAGAACGAGAAGCGCACTGCCGCTCGCACCCTTGCGAAGCAAGGACGAAGAACGGAACAGGATGAAGATGTCCGCAATGAGCTAGAGGAGGTTCGCAGGGAGCTGGCTCAGGAGAAGAAAGAACGAACCAAAGCAGAGGCTACGCTCGCAAAGATGGAGAAAGCTGCGGAGAAGGTGCAAACCGAACTCGAGTCACAACAGCAAGCGGCAGAACGTCTGCAGGCCAAGGTAGACAAACTGGCCAAGAAGGACACTGGCAAGGCGAACAAGCGTGACGAAGCTCACGAAGCAGCGCTGGGGGAGCTCCGACAAGAACTCGAGCAGGAGAAGGCCGCCCGCGTGAAAGCAGAGAAAGCCAGCAAGAAGACCAGCGACCGCGACACCGAGATCGAAGAGCTTCGCCAGCAACTCGAACAGGAAAAGCGAGAACGTCAAAAAGCCGGGAAGAGCTCTAAGAAGACGCCGCAGCAGGATGATGTACAGACCGAAGTGATGATGAAAGCGTTGGAAGAACAGAAACGTGAGCGTAAAAAACAAGAGAAGGAATTCACCAAGACGCTGGCTGAGCTGCAAGGACGCAACACGGTTCTGGATGATAAGTTGACTGCATTTAGAGAGAAGCTTCGGACCACTAAAGAGAAGCTGAAGGAGAAGGAAGCCCAGTTGGAGAAGGCGGACAGAGCGCAGACTGCTCCGCCGACCAAAGCTGTTGCCGTCGCGAGCACGAAGCCTGCTAAGAACGCCCGAAAGCGCATGGCTGTCACAGCAGAACCAGATATGAACCTAGGCACTCCCGGAGATGGTTTCCCCGCGAAGAAGGCCAAGCGTGGCACCTCAGTTTCCGCTATGGGAGACACATCGACCTTCTCATTGACCCCGTTCCTCAACCGCACTGGAAGCGTGGCACCTGGTAGCCCTATTGTGGAGGAGGATGAGGAAGCAGAAGAAGCGGACGCGGAGCAGGGAGAAGCCACCCCAACCATTCAGTCAAAGAAGGCTCCCAAGAAGGCCGCTCAACCTAAGGTCAAAGCTCTGGCACCAGCGCCCTCGAACAAGGCGAATGCGAAGGTACCTGCGAGGAAGAAGGCTGCTGCTCCTGCTCTCGAGATGGTCGCTGAAGAAATCTCCGTGCTGTCCCACCAGTCCAAAGATGACTCAGAAAATGCGCCGGTCATGATTCCACTCAAAGACGCCGACGACGGCCCGTCGAACAAGTCCAAGCCAGTTGTCCCAAAGTTCAAGCCTCGCAAGTCTCTCATGTCCTTTGCAACTTTCGCAGAGGAACCCGCCGCAGAGAAAAAGAAGAAGCGCAAGCTTGGGGCCAGCGCAGGCAAAACTCTGTTTGACGCCGAAGACGGCGAGGATGCTGCGCCTCTGAAGCCTGTTGGTGTTAGTAAGGGCTTGTTCGCGGCCAGGGCGTTGGGCAAAAGTGTGCTAGGCAAGCAAGGCACTCGTCCTATTTCAGGCGGTTTCAACATGCTCAGCGAGGAGGCTTTCACGTTCAGTCCCCTCAAGAAGGACCGAAGAGGAGCGAGCATCCTCAAATGAGCAAATGTGTAATGATCCTTTCTTGCTTCTGGCGTCCATTACTGGCTGTCTGTAGCATCTACATGTCTAGACGCTTAGTTGAATTGTACCATTTCTGATCACCGACGACGCTGAAGTTGTCCGCGCCGCAATGATAGCCTATTCGCGGTGGCTCCTGTTGTATTGGGCCGCTCATTGAAGACCATCGCGCTTAATCATGGGGGCCACGTGCGGAGGATTGTCTGCCAGGTTCAGCGATGCGGCGTAGTACGCCATATATACAAGGCTACGTGTCTGTGCCTCAATCAGGCGCTCGACACATTCACGGTGCGAAACAATGAGAATGGTCATCCTAGACTTTGCAACCGCCCTGTGCAAGGCTCCCTTGAAGCCTTCCTGGGTATTGTCACAAGCTTCTAGAAAACTTCCTGGATAGGCCTATTGAGGCAGTGCAGGCCTGAGTTCGGCGTGCGTGAAATCCCTAACTCGCTCACCGGCTTCGATTGTCAATACGGCTAATGCGACCCATGCACCTTTGAGGGAATTTGCCCCAGGTACGCAGTTGAGGGGAAACTGGCCTTGACCGGACCGGAGTACGAGACGTGATTCTTGAGTTCTTGTAAATTCCTCGGACTCGATGCATGGCGTCTGCAGTCTGCATCAATGTGATAACAGAGCCTGACACTATTCGAGCGACCAACAAAGAAAGGCACAGTTTGCTTTCTCCAACAGCGCGAGCCTCCTCCGACAAGCAAGGTGTTTCGGTGCCTCGCAAAGCTCCGCCGGAAATAACAAGGCAAGCGACACCAGCCTCGAGCTCGGATGCACATCCGAGCCACATCTTGGCCCGTTTTCGAGCCGTCTCCGCAGCAAATGCACTCGCCACTAGTTGACTAACGATAGGGCTGACCGCGATCTCAACCACCCCATGACTTGGGAGAAATCGGTGCCGTTGCCCCAAGCACCGAATCGTTGACGTCGAGCATTCGAGGCTGGCGTGTGAGTGGGTGATCTCGTATCAGCAGTATTGAAATTCTGCCTTGAGCGACGTCACGAGTGCACCGGTAGATAATGGAATGACTTTAGAGCACCCGTCCTAGCCGACTTGCCGCTGTGTCGGAGGCCACGGTGGTGTGTGGTGTGTCGCTCTCACGTGGCGTATCTTGTGAGGTCTCCGCAAACAAGACGTCGTTTCAGACTCGATCGTCTGAAGCATGAGGCTTTTCAAGGTACAACGAGGGCTTGAATGCGATCGCATATTTTGCGCGATTACGGCGCTGGTCAGCAGCGATATGCGCGCCTTCTCCTCACTTTGCTGCGGCGTATTCCATTCAATCGCGATTGCTTGTCGCGTAAGCATCCAAGCACAGCCCCAAGCACGGCCAAATGCCTGCAGGGATAGACTAGCTTCCCCGCTCTGCAGCTGGCTGGTTGACGTTGTTGCTGCACCTATAAGATCGAACCACCTCCTACAACAATGGTCGCATCACAAAGCCACGACTCCAACACTGCCGCCGAGTCGTTCACTTCATCCACGCGACCCATCATCAACCACAATCAGTCCGATACAGTACACACTTCTACCGCAACTATGAGCGACATCAATGGAAAGGCTCCAATTAATGGTACTGGCGCAAGCCGGCTGGACGAGCCTATCGTGAAGGTGCAGCCACCACGACGAGAGGACCTACAGCCTTCGTATGCGAAGGTCATCCAGGCCGACGATCAGGATGCCGATACTAATGGATGGTATGGTTCCATGGTAAGTTCAGATTCAACGTCGCCACACTCACAAGTCTGACATGACCAGATTAACACGCTCGGTGGTTGCATCGGTACTCTCGGCGCAATTCCATGCTGTATTGTCTGCCCGAATCCATACAAGCCCGTCTCCCAAGGCAACGTCGGTCTCGTTACCAAGTTTGGTCGCTTCGCTCGTGCTGTTGACCCAGGTCTTGTCTACGTGAACCCTCTCTCCGAACAGCTCGTCCAAGTCGACATCAAGATTCAGATCGTCGAGGTGCCGAAGCAAGTCTGCATGACAAAGGACAACGTTACGCTCAACTTGACTTCCGTCATCTATTACCGCATCACATCACCACACAAGGCTGCTTTCAGCATCAGCAACATTCGCCAGGCTCTAGTCGAGCGAACGCAGACTACACTCCGCCATGTCGTCGGTGCGCGTGTGCTGCAAGACGTGATCGAGCGTCGTGAGGAGATTGCTCAGTCGATCCGCGAAATCATCGAGGAGACAGCTCTCGGTTGGGGTGTTGAAGTCGAGTCCATGCTCGTCAAGGACATCATCTTCAGCCAGGAGCTACAGGAGTCCCTCTCCATGGCCGCCCAGTCCAAGCGTACCGGAGAGGCCAAGGTCATTGCTGCCCGCGCTGAAGTCGAGTCGGCCAAGTTGATGCGCCAAGTAAGTCTGCATCCTAGTGACCGTGCCAGAGCTGTAGCAGCTCTGCATACCACTCCATTTTCTCGACATCCGAGCATTCTTAGAGCACGGCTAACATACACTAGGCTGCTGATATCCTCTCTTCTGCTCCTGCTATGCAGATTCGTTACCTCGAGGCCATGCAGGCTATGGCGAAGACTGCAAATAGCAAGGTTAGTAACTTTCAGTGTACGAAATTCATGCGAGACATTTACTGACAACGCGCCTGCGTTCAGGTAATTTTCCTACCTGCTCAGAATCAAACTGTGCAGAGTGCCCTCGCACAGGCAGATGCGCACGGTGAAGGACCTAGCTCGTACCAGCCAAACTCGAACAACGCCCCTGGCAACTCAATGGGTGTGCAGAGCAGTGCGGAGCGTGAGTATGGAGGCAACGACCACGGCTTCCAGAGCGCCATCAACTCGCGTGTCATTGAGAACATGTAAGCTCGTTACATGAGAGATTGATATCTGGGATGGTTTCTTGTTCATGATTTCTTGCTTCTTACGGTTCCCTTCTCCAGACACGACGTGTTCTCATGCACACCTGACTTGGAGGATCTGCTCGGTTTTGGTTTTTGACAACTCGTGCACTTCGGTATTGGATTGTATGGAGTTGGTGTTCTTTTCTTGATACCCTCCTGCACTGGCGCATTCATCATCTTTATCGACAACCACTCGTTCTTGCTAGATATCCTTACGATAATGATAATGTACGCCACTCCAAAAACCATTCATTCCGAAGCCTGGCTACCCTCGCATCACACCAGCACGTCAATCTTTAGGCCTGTAAGGTAGCTCGATAAGCGACAATGTTGCCGTTCTGTGTTCTACGAGCTCACTCAATGGCATGCAGTCCGGGCTCCACACTCGCAACATGACTTTCGTTCTTCCTGAAACCCCGTCCTAGGATTCTTAAGCATATCATTGTGCTAGTGCGTTGGTGCTCTGGAGAAGCGGTTACTCACCGCCACAGCACTAGCGCATGAGCAAAGTGGGTTCAATCTTGATATCACCGCCGTCAGGTGAGAGAAGCTCGCAAACGACAACACCACCTTGCGCGACCTCCACTATTACAATAACACAAATAACAACACACTTTCACGCACCACGCACTCCGACTACATAGCCCCCACGCCGTTGATCAACACATAACCTTACAAAGCCGTCACTCACAGGCGACCGCACTGATGTTGAACCTTCCCCCGCTCGCTGAGTATCTGGCGCAAGAGTACTACGACGACGATGAGAAGGATGCTAGGGATGTCAACGTGACCGTTGTTTCTTCACGAGTTCCGAAATCCGCAGTATTGTCGATATGCACCTCACCAACCTCCGAAATGGCTGCGAGGACGTGGGGACCGGAGGCGAGGAAGGAGACTCGGACGAAGAGTCGGCAGCAGACGATTTCGAGGTGTTCGGCGTCCACTCGGAGGCTACGTCGAATCAAGTTCTGTCCCCAGCAGTGCAGGCTCGTCAATGGACCCAAAAGGTTTGTTCAATCACACGAAAGGACCTCGACATGGACCAGTACCTCACCAAGGAGGCAGTTCTCAACAACGACGGGCACAAATTCACATCCAAACTCATGAACTTGGCAAACTCTGCGATCGACCCGCACACTGAAGCAGCCATCCCCGGACAAGACTCACCTCATAGCGGTGAAAGGACGGACGATATGGAACCGTCTTCGGCGGTCAGAACGCTTCCCATGTCATGTCACAAAATCGAGGTGTTCCGACAGCAGGTCAAAAAGTACATGGATGGTCCGTTTACGCCGTTGGTAAAGGAGGTCAGGGTATTTTTACGAACGAAAGCTCTGGACCAGAACATTGTTGTGGTCGATCTTACTGGTAAGCGTACCCTCATATGTCCGGACTACGGACTCTAATGCACGTCTAGGACTGGGAGACTCGGACATCATGAGAAATCGAGTCACCGAGTCACACCGTGCAGCAGACACCTACTTCATCTTGTCTCGGGCAGATCGGGCGCTGAGCGATTCGGCGCTCCACAACGAACTGCAACAGATCTTGGAGATGGCGCGAGATGGAGCTAATGATGTCTATCTCATATTGACGCGCATTGATGTAAGTTTGTTGTGCAGTCCGACGGACACGCCGAGGCTGACGCTGCACATGCAGGAGATGAAGAGCGATACACAGCACATCAGGAAGGTGCTGCGCGAGACCAATCCCGACGCTCGAAATGCGATGGTCACGGCCGAGACCAGGTTCAATGGCCTCAACAAAGAACAACCCAAGAACATGCAGGCGTTGAAGAAGTGCAAAAAGTATCTTAGGAACGCAATGGGAGTCGCGACTCGCGAAGCAATCCGTCTGCGCACCGCTGAGATAACCGAAGGGTTCAGTCATATCATTGAAGACAACTAGGGTCGCGTCATTCATGTCATGGGGGTTACTCTGCAGCAACATAAGATGCATAGAATCGCCGCCGAGATCGACAGTGAAACGCCTTCCTCGAAATAGAGGAGACTGGTCTGTCAAGGACTCGGAGGGTGCTGTGGACAATGAACAGTGATGATAGGTCCAGAGAATTGCAAGAGCACACGGAAACTGCTGTTCTTCAGCTGCTGTTATACATGCAGCGACTGTGTCGCCCCATCGACGCCAACAAGAAAGCCAACGTCTCAAGTGTCGACGTTGTCATCGAAGCGAACTTCAAGACAGGATTGACCGCAGTCCAGGACAAACTTTCTGGCTTTCTGACAGGAATCGCAGTCAAAGACGCGGTCTTCGCAAAGGGAAAGGCTTGTATAGACAAGCTCCCGAACAGCTTGCGCAACGTTATTGAAGCGTGGTCCGAACATGTCGTGTGGAATACATATAAATCGATCTGCCAGCACGGTAGGCGATACCACCAAAAGGCGCGGAAAGACAAGGAGAACTCTCAAGACGTCAAACGCAATTTGCTCGATAATAATAATGTACGCCACTCTACAAATCATCTATTCCAAAGCCTGTCTACCTTCATATAACACCAGCAGATCGATCTGTAGGCCTTTATGGTAGCGCGGATATATCCATATAGTCATAGTACTTATTTCGCTGCCTGTACGACGGATAAATACATGCAGGAGTATCTTTAATTAATCTATGAAATATTGCTGCACGTGGTGTTGACGGTGAAAGCATTTCTTAAGCATTCTTTCTAACTAGCCGTTACATAACATTATTACTTTGGGCTTTCAACATTGCACATAGCATGCTTGTCTTCTCTTTTGCATTATAGACCCTCCGCGCGTGATTTCGAACTTCCCTTCTCGCTGCCGCTCAAATGCGCTCCTTTTGCCAACCGACTTTGCCCACTCCGCCACTATCCCTCGTTTACCCCTGCCGCACACGAAGCCCGCACCTCTCTTTCAACCCCGATCATCCGCCCCAGTGTGAATGTCTTGTTCCACCATAATAATCAGCAGAAGACGTCAGAAGCAAACTGTGGGTCCGCTCTTTACCACCCCACGTGCGCTTTACCGCGGCGCACTTGACCGCCCGCGAAGCACATCCGGCACATGAGCCCCATCCTGCATTTAATGTGCGCCGTGTCTCCTTCCGCGGACGGAATTCACATCCCTTTTGGGAAATCAACGACGTCAGATGTCAAACACCGCGTTCCAGCACGGTGGGAGGGTGCTTCAACGACATTCACTACCGCCGTCCACCTCGGCTTAGTGGCGTAGGGGTTCACTGAGCGGAAGGCGGTCACACTTCGATGGAAGGCAGACTATTCACGTGCTAGGCGCGGAGGTTGCAGTATGCAGTATGATTCCCGACAGACCGTTTGGACATGGCACCGCAGACGGCGACGGTTGCATGCCAAAGCGGCGAAACGCTGCAATGTAGCCCTGGCTAGCCGCGTCCGCGCTTCACAGTCTGTGCTGCCACAGCTCCGGTATCGCCTTGCTGTTTCTTTCGGGGTAGTATATAAGCACGGTATGGCCCTCGTGGATTCAAGCTGCATCCACTCCACTCCCTTCGTGGTGGCAGCGAGGATGTCCAAAAACATTTGAGCTATCATTTGATGTCGGGAGTGGCGTGTCGGATTGAAAAGATAAGGCTGAGTGGTTATGGCGGCTTGTTTTGTCTCAAAGCAAGGCTGTCCGATCGCATGGGTCTGTCGAGAAGAGGGGAGGTCGTCGTCGTTTCGTGCGGCTTCAGTCCATCATCCCAAGTCGGTTGGGTTGAGTCTGAATCAAGGGTGCATATCGTTCATGCGCGATAAATTGCACATCTTGAGTAGTTATTTGAAGTTTTGGCAAAATCAAAGAGGCTGATGAGGCGTGAAGTTGGATATTGGTTGATTCATCTCCTTCTCATCCGCTTCCTTTGTCTTACATATCTATCACCTGATTCTTCTTGCGTCAAGTGCTTTCTAGCCTGGCAACGAGATATCCAAAGATCCAAGATGCGATGCGCCAAGCCAATGTCTCCAGGCTCCAATGCTACTGCCTTGTCGATGCCCGAGACGCCGGAGAACAGCAAATACTGTCTGAGAAGGTCATTCTCTTGCGAGACGACTGCATGCCCCTTCTGATGCGAAGTACATATGAGATGGTGGTACTAAATGGTGGATAGGTGTGTGGAGACTCCAGCTCCGAAACATGAACAAGAATGTATGTCGTACGTCGCCGAAATAAGGAGACGCTGCTTTGTGATCATGAGGGGAGGACTGTCTTCTCGATGTGTCCGTTCCCAAGGATTGGCCGAGATTCTCTCGGTTGGCTGTCGCCGTATGCCCACTTTGTGGCTGCGTTAACCAAGTCCGCGCACACGGGGTCAACATGCTTTACCCACAACGCCGCGCATCTATAGAGGATGTAGTAGAACACGGCGATGGCGATGAAAACATGTGTCGTCGTGCCTCGCTGCAAGTCTAGCAGCTCTCCTTTCTCGTTCTTTGGTGGATTCATCGCCGAGGGCAAGTAAACCATCCACGTCAAGACAGACTTGATCATGGTGTTGTGCATGAGGTAGACCGGGAAACTAACACGGCCGAGGAAATTGAAGACAGGCGAACAGAGCACCCTGCGCGCAGTCCCCGAAAAGAAGATGCCAAGCAGAACGGTCGAGGCTCCAATGTGGTCCCAATAGCGCCGGACATCGGACTTTTCGACGGTGATGCTGTGCATCATCCTTTGCATGACGTGCGACCAATGCGCATTTTGAGGATTATCTTGAGGGTAGCCGGCCAAGAACATTCCTGCAATGATCATAAGTGCGGGAATAGGGGCGGGCAGAACCGAGGTTGCGGAATCCTTGTAATGGTTGTGCAGTTCGGCTACGAACATGCCCATGACGATGTTCAGGCCTTTCAATGCGCCGATTGCGAGTCCTGCGCGAGTCAGCATACTGCACGGACAGAGAGTCTCTTGGAGGTCCTGGCTTACCCTCGCCGAGCTGCCAGAAGTAAAGGTACAAGATGCCATATATCAGCATGCGCGCCTTCGGCTTGACCATAACCGTCGCGAACATTGTCGTGTATACCAACATGCTGCCCTCCAGGAACAAGTGCAGCGTCCATTGTGTGCCGTCATAATCGTTCCATCCAACTGTCCACGTTTCTGTCTCGGCCTTGATCAAAGACTTGAATGCCTCCCAGATGGTGGGTTCTTGCCGGTGCCAACCCTGCCGTATCCACGTCGAATCAACATGCTTGGTCATGTGGTATGCGTTCGTGTTGGCGAGAAACCAGGTGATGAAGGTGGCTACCATAGTCGGGAGCAACAGCCTCCCTGAGCGCGCCAGAGCGCTTCGTGCAATGCCGGTAAAGGCGGCATCGTGATTGCCCGCCCGGGCCTTGCTTATGGGCCCGATGGAGTTTACGTATCCGGTGACGAGGAAAAATATGGCTACGGCGCTGCGGCCACCGACGGCGAGCCGGAAGAATGGCAACTGGAAGATGTGCGGTGCGGACTTGGGGTCGTTGGCTGGTGAATGCAGCCAGGGTACGAGGGCGGTACAGAGGTGACCGGATACGACCATGAACGACGCGATCCCCCGGAGGCCCTGCGATGGTCCGTCTTAGCCGCAGTGACACAGACGTGATGGTGAGCGGGTGCGACTTACATCTATCCAGTTGGCGTCGCGGGGCGGCATTGTGGAGCAACAAGCGTGCAATCCTGGAAGCAGTAGGAATTAAAGAGCGTAGAAATGTCAATGGCAAGAAAGCGCGTGCGCAGGCATCGCCGTTGCTTCAAGGACGCCCAATGTCAATTGTTCTCAGCCGATGGGCGGACAGACGACCACGGCGCAAAGAGGCGGGCACAGGACGGCGGCGGTAGCGATACGAGGATGAATGGGGGCAGCAGGAAGCCGGCGGCGGGAAATGGCGAGGAAGAGAGTGCTGTCGCGCAGCGGGCGACGGTGGAGGACAGTTTTGTGGACTGTGGACTTGCTCGCAGCTTAAAGCCGACTACGACCATCTGCTTCAGGCCAGGAACGCGGGCCCTGACGCGGCTCGACAAGGGCGGGACGTGCCAAGAACGGGATGGTGCCTCTCCCTTTCAACGCTCCGTAGCGTCGAGGCCCGCTCGCTGTCGCGTGCAGATGAAGAGCCGGCCGCAACGCTGTCTGAGAGGTTGCAGCACCGTGCTTAGCGTGTCCCTCGAGCCCGCGGCCAGACGGCGGGCATGCTGGGCGCTGCGAGGCATGTAGCACACATGCGAGGGCCGCCCGCCGTGAGCAGTGCCACACTCGCTCCCCCAAGAGCAGAAGCAGCGCCCGAGCCTCGCGCATGCACAAACACGAACTTCACGAAGGCCACTCGTCGTATCCGGCCACTGGTGCTGGGCATGTGTTGCTCTTGATATTGAGGCTTGCGCTATCGCCGGCTAGCGAGCGCCACTAGGAGGAGCTTGCCAGAACAAGCATCGCCTTGGCGCTGACGTGGAGCCGTCAACCCGGCACCTCTCCTGAACCAAGCCAGGGGTATTCGAGCCTCTTGAGACGTCGACACAGCGGGCCTCTGACGCGCGCCGTGGTTTCCGTTAGAGTACTGCAGCCATGCATATGTGACTGTCATACAGACGTGCCTTCACACATCCCAAGATTCACGCTATCACTTTCGCTGCATTCTACCACTTCACGAGCATTACGACGCCAAGTATCGAGGAATGCTCCATGCCGACCTCCCGGATGGAATACGATCGATAAGCGTGTCCGGAATGCCAAATATTCCGAGCGACCGAGCGACCACACCTCGTCGATTATGCACTACGCGCAGATGCCCTTTTCAACCGTGTAGGACGATACAAGTCTTTTGCAACGTGGTGTACTACCGCGAAGAGATCAACACAAACCACATGCGCAGGGCACGATGATGGCGGGCATGTCGGCTCCCTTGCTTCCTCCCCCGCGTTGCCAAGAAGCCAAGCGACGCAGTGTCGCATGCTCCTTACCGGCAGGCACAACCATGGAACCGCGAGAAGATCATGGATCAAGAGCAACCGTCCGTCATACTTGAATCAACGTCGAAACACAAGATCTTCACTGTCGTCTTCTTCACATTTGGTCTAGAGTCTGCCTCAGACCTGGAATCTCATGTCACTTCCCGCTCAGTCGTCTTGCACACCACCTGCCTTCCCACTCGTGGCAAACATCAGATGCGCAAAGCCTCCCTCCTGCACCTCAGGGAAGGTGCTGGGTGTGGGCGGTGTAATCTTTGCCCAGGAGACTTCGATCTCGAGTCCGGGAACGTCTCCTGGAGATAGCTCTTGGTGTTCAGCCTATGGCCACGTCAGTGAGTCGTTCTTGTATTGGCCAGGGCTTCATAGCCTTACAATGGCCACCTTCCATGTCATGTTCTCTCGTAGGTAAGATGCGACGGTTATCTCATCAAGGCTTGCGAGCTGTCCCATCCTTGCTTTCTCCTCGAGCGCCTTTGTCAACGCAACAACCCCACTCGTCTCCTGCTTTTCGCCCGAAGACATCTCGCTAGCATGATATCCGGTACTCTGGAAGCCAGTGAATCCGACCAAGCTCGACGTCCTTGCAGACTCTGAGGACTCGCCAAGATCTTGATCGATCCCGGGCAGAGCATCGAGGTACACATAGACTTTGTAAGCCCCGTCTGGTCCGCTTTTCGGGGCACGAATATTGGCGAAGTAGTGGTACTGTATGTCGAGCCTCTGCGCACTATGTGAACGTCTGCGATGCTTGTGCCTGCGTTGAGGGTGTTCTCGACGAGCCACTACTGTGGTGGCGGATGTTGTCGTCTGACTCCCAGAGCTCCTCGTTGCGCCTGCTGAAAAGCTTGAGCTAGTTGTATACCCAATCGGGGTCGCCGAAAGGGAAGTCGCGATGGAGCCATCGGTATTTTCATTGGAGTCCTGATTCTGGTCCCACGAAAATTGCGAGGTTGCGTTTTCTCCATACAAAGCATTTACTCGGCAAACAAGGGTGTCCTTCTCCGATAGATCAATCAGTTCTGGATAGGTATAGCCAAAGACTGTGTGGTTGCGAACAGTCGCCGACGTCCAGAAGTTTCCCGCATCGTCACAACGGAAAGGATGTAGAGCTAACAAAGTAAGTGTTGGTCTTTCTCATACATCAGGGTTTTCCATACGTGTATTCTCATCAGCCCACGATTTTGGCGGTGTTGATAAGGTTGCCAACGGATTGGAATGGTTAGTGACGTAGCTGACAGGATTCAAGCCCTGCCATATTGCAAGCATACGATCAGTATTGCTGACGAGCGGCATCAGTACCATGTTTTCAGACGAAGAGAAAGACTTACGCGTGCAAAAGCCAGAAAATTGGATCAAAGGACGAGTACTGCGTCTGCCACATATGGCCGCCATCCCCAACGGTGTTGTGCAGAGTGTCATGAACAGATTCGAGACTATCCGCTACCTCACCTCGACTGTTGCGGACTAGATTGTTGCTAATATTGTAGAAGTCCTTCTGCATAGCAAGCATGGAATATGTTCGCTGTCGTATGTTCTCGCTGTTCCAGTCGAGATGGAACGCAACGCGACGATCTTGGCTTTCCGCCTTAGCATCCTTTGTTGTCGGAAATCGCACGGTCCTGTTCCACTCTATCCACCTATCAACAACCGCAACTGAGCCATCCCCAGTGCTTGGTACACTTCTGAAGGCTTCAACAGGAAGGGGATGGAAGGTGTATGAGTACAGCGGGTTCAGGATCAAGACCCTGCACGTAGAGTCTCCGCTCGGCAGTTCCACTTCAATGGTCTCCCTTTGCACGCACCATGGATAGGAGCCTTCGCCAATTGGGGGTATGGCAGCAGCATCCCAATATGGCAATCGGAAGCTATGAAGGGCGTCGCTCATGCGGGCCTTGAACTCTCCTCCAGGGAACTCGGAGATCACGTCTCGAGCGTTCTGATATATCATTTCCTACCCATTGTTAGTCGACTATCAGATGACTCTCTGGCCGTGCCTCGGTCACCTCGAACAGTGCAAGATAGGGCCTGTGCCAGGTCGAAAAGATGTTACTGCTGTGTCTGCAATAGCCCAGGCTACCTTTAGGGTGCTTTTCGACGCCACCCCATGATTTGAATGGTCGTCCGTGGATGCCTTGGAAAGATCAGACCATATTTGAGACAGTCAAGGATTCATGTGGACGCTCGCATGTCAAGTACGTACCAGCGATACTGAAGTAGGAGAATTGGTCATCCTGGCTGACATTCTGGAAGCGCTGCAGCCCTAGCAAAAGGACGTTGAACTGATCGGGCTTTCGCTCCAACTCCCGGATTTCTAATCGTGCTTGAATAGTATCTCCTTCGAATCGCCGGATGCCTAGGAC